>Ga0222695_1000553_pt1 | contig 19431 bp, 22 predicted proteins | sample AntAcemetage1398_FD_179834 | JGI IMG/M metagenome (GOLD analysis project Ga0222695, IMG submission 179834) | Saline water microbial communities from Ace Lake, Antarctica - #1398 | ecosystem: Environmental > Aquatic > Non-marine Saline and Alkaline > Saline | place: Antarctica: Ace Lake...
TGGAAGTTGCTCGACTGAGAAAACTATATACAGAAGAAATTGTTCCGAAGATGATGGATAAATTCGGATTCAAAAATACCCTTCGCGTCCCCCGGTTGGAGAAGATTGTTGTCAACATGGGGATTGGTTTGGGTATTTCGGATAATAAAGCCGTCCCGGCGGCGGCGGAAGAACTGGGTATAATTACCGGGCAGCGTCCGGTTATTACCAGGGCCGGAAAGAGTATAGCCGCGTTTAAACTGCGTGAGGGAATGTCGGTGGGGTGCCGGGTAACCTTGCGGGGAAAGATGATGTATGAATTCATCGATCGGATGATCAATATCGCCCTTCCCCGAATAAAGGACTTCCGTGGTCTTTCCCCGGATTCATTTGATAAACACGGTAATTACAGTTTCGGGCTGGATGAGCAGATTGTATTTCCGGAAGTGGATGTTGATAAATCGTACCGGACCCAGGGGATGGATATCACCCTGGTTACTTCTAACTGGAATATTGAAGAAGCTAAAGAGTTGCTGAGGTTATTTGGAATGCCTTTCAAGCGCGAGGATGGAGAGAGTAAGTAATGGCGAAGAAAGCCTTAATCGAAAAGAGTAAGCGGGAGCCTAAGTTCAAAGTTCGCCGCTATTTCCGTTGTCAGAGATGTGGCCGCCCCCGGGCATATTATCGTAAGTTCAAGATATGCCGGATCTGTTTCCGGCAGCTTGCCAGTGAAGGCAAGATCCCCGGAGTGACCAAGGCAAGCTGGTAGGAAGGAGAGTTGTTCGTATGACTATGACCGATCCAATCGCGGATCTCTTGACTAGGATCCGCAATGCAAATACCAGGGGCCTGGGGACGGTTGATATCCCGGCTTCCGGATTGAAGAAAGAAATTGTCCGCATCCTTCAGGAAGAAAAGTTCATCAAGAACTTTGAAATCATTGAGGATGGCCTGCAGGGGATAATTCGTGTATACCTACAGTATGGCCCCGCCAAGTTGCGGGTTATAAGAAATCTGAAAAGGATCAGCACCCCCGGCCGTCGGGTTTATGTTGGAAAAGATGATATACCTCATCCCAGAGGTGGACTTGGGATTGCGATTATCTCCACCTCTAATGGGGTGCTTACTGATAGGCAGGCATCCAAGGCTAAAGTTGGGGGGGAGGTTGTCTGCTACGCGTGGTAGAAAGAACGAACATCGAACGTCGAACGTTCAACATCGAACATCGAACGAAAAGCCCCGAAGGGGCGCCAGTTAATAGGCCAGGGCGTTAGCCTTGGTGGAAAGACGAACGCAAAAACGACCAATTTCGAATATATTATGTCAAGAATAGGAAATACACCAGTTGATGTGCCGTCCGGGGTTAAAGTGGAGATCTCCGGGAGAGATATCTCCGCCTCCGGGTCTCTGGGCGAACTTTCGCTTACTCTTCCGGATATTCTCAGCGTGGAGTTGGAAGATAATCAGGTTCGTGTGAGCCGGTCGGCGGATACTAAAGAGGCGAAGTCCCTCCATGGTCTTTTTGCCCGATTGATTAATAATATGGTGATCGGGGTCAGCAAAGGTTTTGAAAAAAGACTTGAGGTGATCGGGGTTGGTTACCGGGTAGAGATGGATGGCTTGGTACTGGTCCTCCAGCTTGGTTTCTCTCATCCGATACGATATGAGCCGATGGATGGAATAACCATTTCGCTGGAAGGTCGAAATTTGATTATAGTAAATGGGTGTGATCGGCAGAAGGTTGGAGAGACAGCCGCTCAGATCAGAAGATTCCGCCCGCCGGAGCCGTACAAGGGCAAAGGCATTAAATATCAGGGTGAATTTATAAAAAGAAAGGTTGGCAAAGCAATAGGTTAAGATGAAATTAGTAAACAAAAAACGGTTGGCCAGAAAAAAGCGAGCTCTGCGAATCAGAAAGAAACTCAGGGGAACCGCGGCCCGGCCCCGGTTGAATGTCTATCGCAGCCTTCGGAATATATCCGTCCAGTTTATCGATGATGAAGAGGGACGTACGCTTGGCGCCATCTCTACTCTTTCACCGGCATTTAAGGAGAAATATCCCAATGGCGGAGGAACGGTTGAGGCTGCCGGAATCCTGGGAGAATTGGCGGGAGCGATGGCAACAGAGTTGAAGATCACGAAAGTGAATTTCGATCGGGGCGGATACCGGTTTCATGGCCGGATCAAATCTTTGGCCGAAGGGTGCAGGAAAGCGGGTTTAATCTTTTAAATCGTATTAGGTGATAAAAATGGTGGCTGCTCATAACAAGGAAAGGAAGTCAGGTTTCAAGAAAAAGAAGCGTCGGGAGACAGAACTCGAAGAGATAGTAGTGGATATCCGTCGATGCTCCAAGGTCGTCAAGGGTGGCCGGCGGTTCAGCTTCAGTGCTGTAGTCGTGGTGGGTGACCGGGCCGGTCATGTCGGACTCGGATTGGGGAAGGCCAATGAAGTAGCCGATGCTATCGTCAAGGGAACCGAGATTGCGCACAGGAATGTCATTAAAGTGCCGATGAAGGGGAATACTATCTCTCATCGTGTAATTGGACGATTTGGGGGAGCTCGCCTGATGTTGAAACCGGCTTCTCCCGGCAAGGGGATCGTCGCTGGCGGCGGTGCCCGGGCACTCTTGGAATTATCGGGAATTAAAGATGTATATGCTAAGGCCCTGGGATCCCGGAATTCGTTTAATCTGATCAAGGCTGGGCTGGAAGGCTTGAACCGTATCCGGGAAGAAGAAGAAGCATCAAGAATAAGAAGGGGCAGATAGATGGAGTTGCATCAATTACAGACGATTCCCGGTACGCGGAAGAACAGAAAGCGGCGTGGACGCGGGCAGGGTTCAGGGTTGGGAAAGACGTCCGGTCGAGGCCAGAAGGGGCAGAAGTCACGTTCCGGATATAGGTCAAAACCAGGTTTTGAGGGAGGACAGATGCCTCTCAAACGGCGTCTGCCTAAATTCGGTTTCACCCCTCCCAATCCACTGAATTTCACTATTGTTAATATTGAGGAACTGGAAGTCTTTCCGGAAGGGACGGAGATAACCCCCGAACTTCTCAGAGAGCGCCGGATTATCCGAACCTTAAAGCTCGGCGTGAAGATTCTCGGTAGAGGCGCGATAGGTAAGAAACTCTCAGTTCAGGCTCACCGCTTCAGTAAATCCGCCCGCACCGCTATCGAAGCCGCCGGGGGAACTTGCCAGGAGATAGAATAGATTTCTGGAAGTAGTTAGCTTGACCTTACTCGAAAAGCAATTTTGAAAATTTTACTTGGAACAACGAAGTGATTTACCATGAAGATCACGAAGAATAGCTGAGAAAAAACAAGATTCAGCTGTTTTTTTTTTAATCCTTCGTGGTTTAAATATACCATATACTAATGCTTTCAATTATTACCAATATATTTAAGATTCCGGAGCTCCGCAAAAGGATCTTCTTCACGCTCGGGTTGCTGATTGTTTACCGAATCGGGTGTTATATCCCTACTCCGGGGATAAATTCACAGGCTCTAAGTGATATATTTGCCCACCTGACCAAGGTGCGGGGTGGGACAATCTTCGGGTTGATGGATATCTTCTCCGGCGGGGCAATCTCCAAATGTACTATCTTTGCTCTGGGTATTATGCCTTACATCAGCGCCTCGATTATCATGCAGCTTTTGACGGCGGTAATCCCTCACCTGGAGAAACTCTCCAAGGAAGGAGAAGTCGGACGGAAGAAGATCAATCAATATACCCGGTACGCGACGGTCGTTCTTTCGGTCTTCCAGGGATACATGATCGCCGTGGGATTACAGAATCCTTCTTCCATATTCGGGTCAATTGCCGCGAATGTTCAGATCGCGCCCGAGGGCCTCGGATTCCGGTTGCTGGCAATGCTTACCCTGACTTCAGGGACTGTCTTTATCATGTGGCTGGGCGAGCAGGTCACCGAACGGGGAATCGGGAACGGGATATCACTGATCATTACCACCAGTATTATCTCCCGGGCGCCTACTGCTGTAATTGACGCCTGGAACGTCTTCTCTCCGCTCAATCCGGAGAAGGCAACTCAGCCGCTGGGGCTATTGATCGTGATGTTGATCCTCTTTATTGGAGTGGTGGCCGCTGTGATCATGGTTACCCAGGGGCAGAGGCAGATACCGGTTCAGTATGCCAAGCGGATTGTGGGGCGGAAAGTTTACGGTGGGCAGCGGACATACATTCCCCTCAAAGTTAACCAGGCCGGGGTTATCCCGATCATCTTCGCATCCGCGCTTCTGATGTTCCCGGCGACTCTGGGCAGTTTTGTTCCCTCACTTCGATTTCTCAGTGATTATCTTGCGCCTGGAGCGCCCCTATATACCTTGCTATATATTCTATTTATAGTATTCTTCTGTTACTTTTATACCGCGATTACATTTAATCCGGTGGATGTGGCCGATAATATGAGGAAGTATGGCGGTTTTATCCCGGGAATACGGCCCGGGAAGAATACGGCGGATTACCTGGATCGGGTAATGACCCGGGTGACGATCTCGGGGGCTATCTTTCTCGCGGGTATCGCTATTCTGCCCAGCCTGATCAGTGGACAGGCCCGGCTGAGCTTTACCATCACCCAGTTTTTCGGAGGTACCAGTCTCCTGATTCTGGTTGGTGTCATGCTGGATACCATGCGGCAGGTTGAATCGCATCTCTTAATGCGCCACTATGACGGATTTATGAAGAAGGGCAAGATGAGGGGGAGATTTTAATTATGAAGGTAGTATTTTTAGGCCCTCCCGGAGCGGGTAAAGGAACTCAGGCGGTTGATCTTGCCCTTGAATTCGGAATCGCCCATATCTCAACCGGAGATATGCTCCGGGGAGAGATAAAGGCCGGTTCCGCTCTGGGGAAATTGGCCCAGAGTTATATCGATGATGGAAATCTGGTTCCGGACGAGGTAGCAGTTGATATTATTCGCCATCGGCTGAAGAAGGATGACGCAGAAAATGGATATATTCTGGATGGCTTCCCCCGGACAGTTCCCCAGGCTGAAATGCTGGCGGAGATGCTGAAAGATATGGGGACTGCTCTTGACCGGGCAATTTATCTGGAAGCTTCGGAGAAAGTGATTATTGATAGATTAAGCGGCCGTAGGATCTGCCGGGAGTGCGGGAAGATCTATCATACTGTAAACATGCCTTCCCGATCCCCCGGGATCTGTGACGTCTGCGGGGGAGAAACCTATCAGCGTCCTGACGATCAGCCTGATGCGATCCGTCAGCGTTTCAAGGTTTACCGGGAGAAGACCGCGGACCTTATTCAGTGGTATGCCGATAGGGATCTATTGACCCGTGTCGCGGCTGATATAGCCCGAGAAGATACATATAAGGAACTGAGTGAGATCTTCAAGCACTATAGTAATACCTGATGTCAAAAGACGAACCAATAAAACTGGAAGGGGAAGTAAAAGAACTTCTCCCCAACACGATGTTCCGGGTGATGATCGGTGAGGGGCATTTGATTCTGGCCCATATCTCGGGCCGGATGCGGCTTCACTTCATCAAGCTTCTGCCGGGAGACAAGGTGTTGCTGGAGATGTCCCCCTACGATCTGACCAAAGGCCGTATCATCCGCCGCTTATAATCAGTATTTTTTACGAAGGAAAAAATAAAATGAAAGTAAAAGCATCGGTAAAGAGGCTCTGTGAGCGATGCAAAATCGTTAAACGCAAGGGTGTGGTACGGGTAATCTGTACTAATCCGCGCCATAAACAGAAGCAGGGATAAAGGAGAGAAGCAATGCCCAGAATTGTCGGGGTAGATATCCCGAAACAAAAAACGGTTGAGATTGCGCTTACCTCAATATTTGGTATTGGCCGTAAGGTGGCCCGTGATATCTCTGAGAAGGCCGGTATAAAATCATCTATTCGTGCCAAAGATCTAACTGAAGATGAGGTAGCTAAACTTACCTCTGTGATCCAGAAGGATTATATGGTGGAAGGAGATCTGCGGCGGGACCGCACTCAGAACATCAAGCGCCTGATGAATATCGGGTGTTACCGGGGACTCCGTCATCGACGGGGTCTGCCTGTTCGAGGTCAGAGAACCCATACCAATGCCCGAACCAGGAAAGGTCCGGGACAGTCGGTTGGCGCCAAGAGGAAGAAGAAAGGTCTTCGTTAACTGTTTCGGGAAAAACCCGAAACAGCCATAAAAGCATCTCGGAATAGAAGGATTTAATTATTTTATACAAACTACTATAATTTTTACGAAGTAAAAATTATTGCCCCGCACATAAATTATGTGCGGGGCCGAATAAAGTAGCGACCGGAGGGAGCTAATTTATAATGGCTAAAGTAAAGAAAAAGACGGGTAAGAAGAAAAAGATCAGCCGTTCCGTAATCGCGGGAGTGGCTCATATTCAGGCCACATTTAATAATACGATTGTTACTATCACCGACCCCAATGGTGAGGTTATTACCTGGGCCAGCGGTGGCAGAGTCGGATTCAAGGGGTCGAGAAAGAGCACTTCCTTCGCCGCCCAGATAGTGGCGAAGCAGGCGGGGAACGAAGCCAAGAATATGGGCTTGCAGCGGATTGAGGTATGGATTAATGGTCCGGGCGCGGGAAGGGATTCCGCGGTCCGGGCGCTTCAGGGGCTTGGTTTGAAGATAACCGCGATCCGGGATGTAACCCCGGTGCCCCATAATGGTTGTCGTCCGCCCAAAAGAAGAAGAGTATAACTGAAGTGGAGTGAATCTCCGCGGGGAACTAAACCATACTGATTTTTTAAGTAAACAGTTAAGAAGCAATATTTGCTAATTATAAAAATAATTATTAGCGCTGATCTGACATAACTATGTCGGTCTTGGTTCAAAACTAAGTTAGCGCAGCAGGCGCTAATTTATTCAGGAGTTATTATGGGAAGGTATATTGGTCCAGTCTGTAGATTGTGTCGCCGGGAAAAGACGAAGCTTTTCCTCAAGGGCGCTAAGTGTATGATGAGTAAGTGCCCGGTAGAAAAGGGAAGAAAGGTTCCGGGGGCGCAGGGGATGCGTCGTAGAAAGACTACCGAATACGGTATGCAGCTGCGCGAGAAGCAGAAACTGAAAAGAAGTTTTGGTATCGGTGAAAAAGAATTTAGAAATTATTTTGAGAAAGCCGCCCAGCAGAAAGGACAGGCTGGCGAGAACCTGATCCGGTTCTTGGAAACCCGTCTGGATAATGTGGTTTATCGCCTCGGTTTTGTGACATCGCCCCGTACGGCCCGCCAGTTTGTCCGTCATGGACATATTCAGGTCAATGGGAGAAGAGTTAATTTTCCCGGCAGCCGGGTAAAGGTTGGTGATGTCATTGAGGTCAGGGAGAAAGGCACCAGTCGTCAACGGTCGGCGGAGTCGCTTGAAGCTACTCATGCTCAAATAGTACCGGAATGGCTGCATCTGGATAAGAATCGGTTCCGGGGTGAGGTGCTGCGGTTCCCCATGATGAATGACGGCAGGGTACCGGTTGATATCTCACTGGTAGTAGGGCTTTACACTAAGTAATCCCTTCTCTCTGTCTGTGACCTATGCTGATTTGTAATGTTTGAGGAGAAAAAATATGGCTATTATAATGGGGAAGTTTGAACTTCCCAGAATATTACTGGAAGAAGAAGATACCGCTACTGATACATATACCCGATTTACGGCGGAGCCGTTCGAGCGGGGTTATGGATTTACTTTGGGCAATGCCCTGAGACGGACACTCCTATCTTCTCTTGACGGCGCGGCGATTACCGATGTCAAGATTGAAGGAGCACTCCATGAGTTTACCACTCTGGATGGCGTCTATGAGGATGTGACCGAGATAATCCTTAATTTGAAGCGGGTGATTTTGAAGATGGACGGCAGAGAACCGCGGAAGATAAGGCTCTCGGTAGTTGGCGAGAAAGAGGTTACTGCCGGCGATATCGATACCGGCGGGACGGTTGAGATTGTAAATCCCGACCATCTGATTGCCCGTCTGGCCAAGGGCGCTACTCTCAATATTGAGATGGGAGTAGGGATAGGCCGAGGTTATCATCCGGCGGAACTAAACAAGGAAGCCGAAGAATCGATCGGGGTAATCGCGATTGATTCAATTTTTAGTCCGGTCCGGAAGGTAAAGTATTCCGTTGAAGATACCAGGGTGGGTCAGAGGACTGACTTTAATCGTCTCATTCTTGATATCTGGACAGATGGCCGTATTACTCCCCGTGAAGCATTGATCCAGGCGGCCGCGATTCTAAAGAAGCATCTTGATCTCTTTACCGACCAGGGACTATATACGGTTGAGTTTGAAGAGGAGGTTGAGACGGAAGATAAAGAAGATAAGGTTCAGAAGTTGCTGAATATGCCGATCAATGAGATCGAACTTTCGGTTCGATCGCATAACTGCATCCAATCCGCCAACATTCAGACAATTGGAGATCTCGCCCGTCTTTCAGAGACGGAGATGCTGAAATATCGTAATTTCGGCAAGAAATCTCTAGACGAGATAAAGGGAATCCTGACCAGCCTGGGACTCAGCCTGGGGATGGATATTCCTGACGCAAATCCTCTGGACGCGATAACCCAGGGAAGTGAACCAAGTATGGAGTAACGAACAGTGCGGCATAGAAAGAAGACAGTAAAATTAAATCGGACCTCATCCCATCGTAAGGCTCTTTTTGCGAATATGGTCTCCAGTTTGATACGAGAGGAAGCGATTATCACTACGATCGCCAAAGCGCGCGCTGCCCAGCCTATCGCTGAAAAGATGGTGACGCTGGCCAAACGCGATACTCTGGCTACCCGCCGCAGAGCAATCTCGATATTGCGCGATAAAGATGCGGTACATAAGCTTTTCGCGGAGATTGGTCCTCGATTCGTTGATCGGGCCGGTGGATATACCAGAATTTTGAAACTGGCCCGTGGTCGTCGCGGAGATGGAGCAGAGATGGCCCGGTTGTCATTTCTTGATGAGGGAGAGAGTGTATCCTCCCCTCCTTCCGGAAAGATCGATAAGGATCTTCCCCCGATAAATCCAGCAGATGAGTCAGTCGGTTAACGATAGTTTGAATGAAGACCGGAAGGTCCTTCTGGGCATGCTCCGGACTCTGCTCAATGACCTGCAGACCATTCAGCAGCTCGGTGCCGGGTATTATGATTCCGGCTCATTCATTGACAGGTACAATAAGCTCCTTCAAGTTGCCCGGGATATCTTCCCCTCCTCTCGGCTGATGGAGACCTTCTCTCCCATCGAATCCGTCCGGACAGTAGATCCCGTAGATAAGATGAAGATGACCCAGAAGGTGCTGATTGAGGGTGGCCAGCTAATTTCCCTGATTCGGTCATCCCTTGACAGCAAGTCGGAGACAGGCATCGTCCCCGAGTAACCTGGGCTGGCACCGTCCGACCTGTCTGACCAGTCCGACTCGTCCGACCGCCGCCCCCGCCAGATCACTAATTCCCCTCAACACCATTATTCCCGCCTTGCTTCCTGGACTCATTATCATTATGATAAAATAATGGAAAATAAGTCACAGCGCCCCGTTGCGAATAAATTCCCCTGGCTGACCGTGGTCATTATCACCCTGATCGGGATCGCGGTTTATCTCACATCCCTCTCCGGGGAATTTATCTGGGACGATATCCATTTTATCAGCGATAATACCTATCTCCGCAGTCCATCCTATCTTCCCCTGATCCTGACCGGGGATGTCGCGGCCGGTTCCGGTGAAGTCTATAATTATTACCGCCCGCTGACCACGGTTACCTATCTCTTTGATTTCTCATTCTGGCAGCTGAATCCGGTTGGATATCACATATCGGGAATTCTTCTGCATATTCTGGTCGGAGTGGCTATCTATTTCTTCCTCCGGTTACTCTTTCGGGATCCTCTGATTGCCTTAATCGCAGCGCTGCTCTATCTGGTCCATCCCATCCAGACCGAGACGGTGGCCTATATCTCCGGGCGTCCGGATTCCCTGGCGGTTCTCTGTATGCTGGTATGCTTCATAGCTTATGTAAAGCAGCAGGCTTCCCTAAATATTCCGTTATTGTTCCTCTCCGTTTTTCTTTATCTTCTGGCCCTCCTTTCCCGGGAGAACAGTGTTGTCTTTCCCGGACTCCTCCTCCTTTATCATATTTCATTCAGAAAGAAGATCCGGTTCTCCGGATTCCTCCCCCTCGCCGTGATGGCCGGAGTGTATATTGTCCTGCGGTCGCTTTTGATGGATAAAGCAGTTATCCCCACTACCCTGATCGAGCGGTTGCCCGGATTCTTTTTCGCACTCATCGGCTATTTGAGATTGATTCTTCTCCCGGTTAATCTTCACCAGGAGTACGGGTTTCTCCTCTTCCCGGCCGACGGCCTCCGGGTTCTGGCCGGAATCATGATCGCGGCGGGTGGCGTTCTACTGGCCATCTGGTGTTGGACACGGAGGAAGGGGAATATTTTCTTCTTCTCCGTCTTCTGGTTCTTTATCGCGATCAGCCCCGTCTCCGGCGTATATCCCATCAAAGCCTACATAGCGGAACACTGGCTCTATCTCCCCACGATTGGAATCTTTACGGTTCTGGCTGCCGGTTATGCCTTTCTCATCCGCCGGGGGAGATATCGGGTTCCAGTGATTGTTCTGGGAATAGCAGGCATTCTCTTCTGCGGCATTCTGACCGCGAAGCAGAATAGATACTTCCATGAGCCGTTGACATTCTATGAACGGACGCTGGCTTACACTCCGGCCAGTGCCCGGATGCATAATAATCTCGGCAATATTTATTTCACCCGGGGGAGGGTGGAAGACGCGATTAAGTCTTACAGGGAGGCCATCAAACTGGAACCGGGTTATCCAAACCCGTACAACAACCTGGGAAATGTCTTTTACCGGTCCGGTGATTATGACCGGGCAGTTCCCCTCTTTATACAGGCGATAAAGTTAAACCCGGGGTACAGCGCCGCCTACAATAATCTGGGGATAATCTACTGCCGACGGGGTGAGCCGGAGGAAGGGATCAGACTATTGAAGAGATCGGCCGCGCTCAATCCGAATGACGCAGATACATTATACAATCTCGGCGTTATCTACGATATGACCGCTCGCCCCGCCGAAGCCGTCATATACTACCGGGAATCCCTCCGGCTAATGCCGGACGTTGCCCGGGTGCACTCTCGCCTCTCCCAGGCTCTACGTCAGCTTGGCCGGGCCGGCCCGGCCGATTATCACCTCAAACGAGCAGAGGAACTCGGGGGAGACTAACTGTTTCAGGCGTTCCAGCCGACCCGTCCGACTTGTCTGATCAGTCTGACTTGTCCGACCTGGCTGTCCCTGGCTAACCTGGCGCTCTCAGCTGGTGTGCTCTCTGATAAAGCCCAGGTTGTCCTTCAATAGCTGGACGGTAGCTTCTTCATTATCTGAGGGAAAATACTCCGGCATTATCTCCAGACAGAATCCCCCGGCATATCCGGCATCTGTAACGTGTCGAAGGAAAGCGGCCATATCGATTATGCCGGTCCGGAGTTCCAGGTGTTCGCGCCCGTCGAAGTTGGAGAGATGGATATGGCCGATCCGGTCTCGGAATCGGTCAAACGCGGCGATGGGATCAAATCCTCCGGTCCCGAGGTGGGTGGTGTCCAGGATGATATGGGGGAACTGTTCCAGTTTGTCCAGGTCGCATAAAGGGAAACAGAGAGGGTTAATAAAGTAAGGTATCAGATTCCAGAACTTCTTCTTCCCCTGCTCCTGAACGTCTGAGATATTCAGCCACTTCCCCAACCTTCCTCCCGGTTTCCGGTAGCAGGGCATGTTCTCTACCAGGAGGATGATCTCCGTGGTCTTCTGGTACTCCGCCAGATCTTCTTCCAGCCATCTGAGGAAGAGTCGATCGGTGTAGAAGGGGGTATGGAGGACTACACTTGCCGCCCCGATCTCTTTGGCCAGTTCGACCGATCGCTTGGCCCGGGATATTTCGTCTTTCTCCCAGCCCGGAGGATCGAGGAAGTTAAACGGCGCGTGAACTACTGGGACCGGCTGATTGTGTCGCTCGATCAACTCCCGGAGATATCCGGCATGTATGGTATCGGTACGCTCGTCAACGATCATCTCCACCCCGTCGAAGCCGCAGCGCGCCGCGATCTCGAAGACCCGGTCCATCCCGTAATTCCTGATTGAACCGCTGGAGAGTATAATCTGATTGCTCATTAATTTTTCCTTTCAATACCGGTTTATTCAGGTAGATTAATAACTTAGCTTACCAATCTATTTAACCACGAAGGACACGAAGATCACGAAGGGGAATTGTTAAATATAGAAATATATATCTTATATTTTTAAAACAACTTCGTGATCTTCGTGTCCTTCGTGGTTAAATTTCTTTTTATAGTATTTTCAAAATTCTGAAGCAAAAACATACCTGAATAATCCGGAATTGAAAGATAAATATATTTACGGAGTAAAAATTTTAGGTTCTAAAGATCCAACGCCGGTATTATCTATCAATTACGGCAATCTTACTGGGAATCATATCTCTTCCTCTCTTTATCCTCGGCCTAGATTTTTTGACGCTTGCTGCTTCAATAATAAGCCTCGGGACGATAAATATTGTACTTCCTCATAAGGTTACTTTACTAACGGGGTTCTCGGCTTGAGCATACCGCTGGATTTTTCTGGACCGGGGCATACATATGGTATATATTATCTTCGATTAGTTAATCAAATCCCTATTCTCCAATCCCTAATGCCTATATCAATAGGAGGAACAGTTTAAAGTGAAGATATTTTTCTCGATATTATTGCTGGCAATATTTCTCTGTCCGGCGGTACTTATGGCCCAGGTCTCTCCGGATTCCCGTCTCTTGCAGAGGCCGGAATATGATGGCGCAGTCGTGACCGGCGCCTGGCTGAGAGGGGAAGCAAGATACCAACACTGGAAACTTGGTGATGAGATCAAGTCCGATTGTCTGATGATCGGCCCGACCTTCGCGGTTCCGCTTGCCTATGATATGGTTGAGGTCGGGGGGCGGATATGGCTTATGGATTACATCCCCGATGAAGGTGGAACCCAGGGGGGATTCAGCGATATTGATCTGTGGGGGAAGTATCTGATTCTAGATGATCCACTTCTTCTTTCAGTCGGCGCTCTATTTACCTTGCCTACCGGGAGAGAGAAAATTTTATATCCCCGTTCCAGCGGAGAGTTTAACTTTGAGATTTTCTCCGGCCTTCGCTATTACGCCAGTGATATTTTTGCCTTACTCGGCCACATTAGTCTTAGGTATAATTCCGATATGGATGTAGCATATCGCGGATGGCCGGGTGAGATCGATGGAAAAACTTCTTTTGGTATTGGCGCAGGTGTAATTATCCAGGCTGCTCCAGGGTTTAATATTCTGGGAGAATTGAATCTCGAAACGGAACGCTATGAAAATATTGATAATGATATCGAGCTTAACGGTGGGGTTGAATACTCCCTCAATGATATGCTCAGTCTGAACGGAGGTATCGGAGTTGGTATTGATAAAGGTGCTCCCGAGTTCGAGGTTATCAGTTCTATCAACGTGCTCTTTTAGCATGAACTTGTTCGAAAAGCCTTTTTAACCACGAAGAACACGAAGTTTACGAAGGAATTTGAAAAATAGGAAAAATCACATAGTTTTCTTTTTTTCTTCGTGTTCTTCGTGACCTTCGTGGTGAATATTTAGTTTTTTGAACACAAAAAGTTGAAAATACCTTTTCGAGTAGGTCTATGAAGAATATTTCTTGTTTTTTAATTGTATTATGCCTCTTATGGGTAGGAGGTTGTCAGTCCATTCCGGAGCCGCCGCTGGCTCCGGAAGTTCCGGATATCACTCAGCCTCCATCATTAACACCATTCCCATCTCCATCTCTCTCTCCCTCAGCAACTATTATCCCTCCGCCTGTTCCGACGCCATCTGTCCCAATATCCAGGATTCATCTCTTTAATCCCCCGGACGGGATAGCAGGGGAGATGGTTGTCTTCTCTGACCGGGATGGTGATAACGAGATATATATTATTGATTGTGGTTCGGGAGAGATCCGGCAACTTACTGACAATGATGCCTCCGATCTCTATCCGAGCTGGTCACAGGACCGGGAGCGTATTGTATTTGTCTCCGACCGGGATGGTAACCTGGAATTATATGCTATGGCCGCTGATGGCGATGCTCCCGAGAGATTAACTGATAACCCGGAGCCTGATACTTTTCCCGTCTTTTCCCCGGATAATGAGTCAATCGCCTATTTTTCCCGGGTTGACGGGAAGGATATCCTCCGATTAATGAGCGTGGATTCAAAGAGTGAACGGACCCTGACCTCTTTTGAAGATGGTATAGGGGGAACGATCGTCTTTTCGCCTGATGGGAAGATGTTATTTTTTGGTTTCGAAAGGATGGACAAGTACAAGATATATCTGCTGGAACTACCCGATGGAACCCCCCGCGAAATAATGGCTCACGCGAAGAAGGATAGCCGCATTTCGACCGTTGTCGATCCTGAGGGGCTGGGATTATTATATGTATCCGGGAAAGGGAAGCAGGAGGATGTCTGGCTGAACTATGTTGATGATGGACGATTTACTCATATCACGAAGAATACCGCCTCTGACCAATCTCCTTCATTCAGCTCGGATGGCGGATCGGTTATCTTCTCCTCTCAGCGGGGCGGAGATAACTGGCAGATATTTGCTGTCAGCCGAAAGGGAAAGCCAAGTGAGAATGAGTTGATCCGGATTACTGATGATGAGTTTAATTACTATTATCCGGAGTGTAAATAATCGTAAAATAAACGGACTATTACCACGAAGGACACGAAGAAAAATTAGAAAATAACTTAATAATTATTTTTATTGGTTAATAATTCTTCGTGAACTTCGTGTTCTTCGTGGTTAAAAAGTTACGCCAAATGCGCTAAGTTCTTACCGCTACTCCCTGCTTTCTCAAGTAGTCTTTCGCCTCCCTGATCGAATAAGTCCGGAAATGGAAGATTGAGGCGGCCAGGACCGCCTGGGCTTCCCCTATGACAATGCCTTCATAAAGATCTTCCAGGGATCCTACTCCTCCGGAAGCAATCACCGGGATATTGACCGCTCGGGCGATTGCCTGGGTGAGTTTCAGATCATAACCTTTCAAGGTTCCATCTCCATCCATACTGGTCAGCAATATCTCTCCCGCTCCGCGGTTTTCGGCCTCCCGGGCCCATTTTATCGCGTCGCGTTCGATCGGGTTTCTTCCTCCGTGGGTAAAGACTTCCCAGCTATTGCCTTTCCTCTTCGCGTCAATCGCGACAACGACACACTGAGATCCGAAGCGGGCTGAAGCGCGATCGATCAGGTCCGGATTCAGCACCGCGGCGGTATTGATCGCGATCTTGTCCGCGCCAGCTCTCAGGATAGCCCGGATATCATCAAGTTCTCTGATACCTCCCCCGATGGTAAAGGGCATGAATACCTGGTCGGCTGTCCTCCGGGCCAGATCAATTATAGTTTCGCGTCTATCAGAGGAGGCGGTAATATCAAGGAAGACCAGTTCATCCGCTCCCTCTTTTTCATAGAACTTGGCTTGTTCAACAGGATCACCCGCGTCCCGAAGTCCGACAAAGTTTACCCCTTTGACCACCCGGCCATCCTTTACATCAAGACATGGAATTATTCGTTTCGCTAACATTTGTTCAGGCTATAATAATATTTAATCACGAAGAGCACGAAGGACACGAAGAGTTGTGGATATTTAAATTCAGTTTGATGTAACACTTAAGATCTTTACATTTATAAATTTGATCCCGGCATTCTTTACGAGTCGATAAATTTATTGCAACATTATAATTTTAAAGCACATTATAGTGTATCCACTATTTTTTAATCTTCGTGATCTTCGTGTCCTTCGTGGTTCAAATTGTATCAGTTATAATCCTTGTCTGGTGATTTCAATATAGTTGCGTAGAATCCGTAATCCTACCGCCTGGCTTTTTTCCGGGTGGAACTGGAGACCATATATATTATCTTTTACTATCGCTGAAACGAAATCAATGCCGTAGTCGGTGGTGGCGGCTATAACTTCCTCCCGATCGGGAACGACGTAATAAGAATGGACAAAGTAGACATAGCTATCCCGGTCTATCCCGGAAAAGATTGGTCTGTCGGCCGCGATCTTGAGCTGGTTCCATCCCATATGAGGAATAATCCCTACCGTTGGAGGGAATTTAATCACCTTCCCCGGAACTATCCCTAAACCTTCCGCGCCATCTCCCTCCTCACTCCAGCTGAATAAGAGCTGTAGCCCGAGGCAGATTCCGAGAAAGGGAAGCCCGGTATCGACCGTATCCCTGATCCAATCAACCCATCCTTCCCGGCGGAGGTTGACCATGGCGTCACCGAACGCGCCAACTCCGGGCAGGATTACTCCTGTATAATGGTCCAGGGTGCGGGGGCGGGAGAGAATAGAGCAGTCCGTTCCCAGAGACTGGAGCGCTTTCTCTACGGACCTCAGATTCCCCATCCCGTAGTCAATTATCGCGATCATATTATTATTTTTACTTCGTAAAAGTAGTTTTGAAAACAGACTAATATTCAGGGAACTATAACAATCAAAAATAATGGACGAAAGGGAAATCTGACCGATAAGACCGATGCTAGCCACCTCTGCCCGGCGAAGTTGTAGCCACGGTTGTCGTCCGAGGAATAGCTACCCCCAGGCAGTAATGATCAAAAACCCCTGTCCTCCCACCGCTTATCTGACAAAACAGGTCAACAGGCTGTGTCGTAATTGCTTAACATTTGAAATGGCGGGGCGTAGTTCTCATATTTCTCCGTTAAAAACTGGGTTAAAACTGGGAATATGGCTATTTTTATGCCACAGAGTGGGGATTCAATTTTCAAAAAACTAATTGTGACACAGTCTGCAAGCGTGTTTTGTCAGATAAGGATTAAGGTGCGGGCATTACCAGAAATTGAAACGATTAATAAATGTTGACCGATGCCGATATATTATCAATTATATAACGGTATAAATAACTATATCAATCTTGGTTCGAAACTAAATTAGCGCCGTAGGCGCTAATTTATTGGATAGGAGTCAGTTTAGTGGGTAGGATACGATCTTTGGTAATGATCGCGGCAGCGATTCTCATTCTAGGCGGCTGTGGCAGTGGACCCGGCGCGGATATTGATTCGCTCCTGGTTTTCTGCGGCGCGGCCAATAAGCCGGCGATGGAAGAGATTGCCCGTCTCTTTGAGGAAGAGACCGGGATTAAAGTAGAGATGCTGTTGGGAGGCTCCGGAGGTCTTCTCTACCAGATTGAGATGTCGGAGCGGGGAGAGGTATATATACCCGGTTCCCCCGACTATATCATCATCGGGGAGCGCAAAGGGCTGCTGGTTGAGAAAAGCGATCGGTTTGTTGCTTACCTGATCCCCGCCATCATCACCCCGGCCGATAATCCGTCCGGGATCCGTTCTCTGAATGACCTGGCCCGTCAGGGTCTGAAGGTAGGAATGGGTAATCCGGAGACAGTCTGTCTTGGCCTCTACGGGATCGAACTTTTGGCTGAGAATGGTTTGCTGTCAGAAGTGATGAAGAACGTGGTTACTATGACCGGGAGCTGCTCCCGAACCGCGAACCTGGCGGCACTGGGAAGTGTGGATGCCATTATCGGGTGGAGGGTATTTCATTTCTGGAATCCCAGGCGGATGAAATATATTCCGATCTCTCCCGAGAAGATCCCCCGGATCTCCTACATCCCGATCGCGATTCCGGTCTATACCCGAGATATCGCCCTCTCTCAGCGGTTCATCGATTTTGTTCTCTCTCCGGTCGGGAGGGCAATCTATCATAAATATGGATACGTCACTTCCCGGGAGAAGGCCCTGGAATTCGCGCCTCATGCCAGAATTGGAGGAGAGTATATATTGCCGGAAGAGTACCATTCGCTTTTAAAATCAGAGTAATCGGTAATCGGTAATCGGTAATCGGTAATCAGTAATCAGTAATCGGTAATCGGTGATCAGTAAGCAGTTGGCAGGTGAGTTTTATTATTTCTATAATAACTGATAACTATTCGCCGAGTACTGTCTTCTATCCCGATATTTTTTACCGATAACCGATTACTGCTAACTGATTACCATTTTTTAAAGTATGAACCGTATCTTTACAATAATTCTAATTGCCACAGCAATTATCGTATCCATTATCCTGCTGGCCTTGATCGCCGGGATAGTTCTGGAACTGGTGACGTCGGACAGCACCAAATCTCTCGATACCGGAGAGGTTCTTTTTGCCGTCAAGCTCTCTCTGATGACAGCCACCATATCATCGATAGCGGCATTATTAGTCTCTATCCCGCTGGCATATCTCTTGAGCCGGTACAACTTTTTCGGTAAGACCTTTCTGGACACGCTGCTCGATCTTCCGATCGTGCTCTCTCCCATCGCCGTCGGAGCGATGCTCCTGATCTTCTTCAATACTCCGGTAGGGAAGCTGATCAATAATCATCTGGGGCCGTTCGTCTTCGAGGTGAAGGGGATTATTCTGGCCCAGTTTATTATTGTACTGGGCCTATCGGTTCGCCTGCTGAAGACAGCCTTCGATGGGGTTGATCCCGAGTATGAGAACCTGGCCCGAACTCTTGGTTATAACCGATTCCAGGTCTTTTCCCGGGTGGTGATTCCCATCGCATGGAGGGGTGTTCTGGCGGCGTTCCTCCTGGTCTGGGCCCGGGCGTTCGGGGAGTTCGGAGCCACCCTCACCCTGGCCGGGGCCATGGCCTTTAAGACCGAGACTATCCCGGTGGCGATCTATCTCAAATTCGAATCTACCGACATCTACAGCATGCTGATCTTCATCCTGATTCTGATCGCGGTATCATTAACCACAATCTTTGCCGTCCGTTCGGTGAAAATATTTCGCTGCTACGGAATTTAAAATAAATCGCCACAAAGGCACTAAGACACAAAGAAATAATCAGAAAATAAGAAAACACATCGTTGTTCCTGTGGATAATCCATATCTCAATATTAGTAATTTACGGTTCTTGATCGGTGCTTTTCAGCTCACTGATATCGATCTATCGGTCCGACAGGGTGAGTACCATGTTCTTCTTGGTCCGACCGGTTCGGGAAAATCAACCCTGATGAAATGTATCCTGGGGTTATATAAACCGAGCTGCGGATATATTATTCTCGATGATAGTGATCTCCTCCCTCTCCCTCCGGAGAAGCGTGATCTGGGGTATCTCCCCCAGAATTACGCTCTTTTCCCTCATCTTTCGGTGGAGGGTAATATCCGGTTCGGCCTCCACTCCCGTCGGCTCTCAGCCTCGGCCGAAGATAAAGAGGTCACCATTCAATGTAACGCCTTCCAGATAGGCCCTTTGCGGGAGCGGGATGTACGCACCCTCTCCGGGGGAGAGCAGCAGAAGGTCGCGCTGGCCCGGGCTCTGATTACCCGGCCGAAGGTTATCCTGCTTGATGAACCATTCTCAT
>Ga0222695_1000556_pt1 | contig 19359 bp, 17 predicted proteins | sample AntAcemetage1398_FD_179834 | JGI IMG/M metagenome (GOLD analysis project Ga0222695, IMG submission 179834) | Saline water microbial communities from Ace Lake, Antarctica - #1398 | ecosystem: Environmental > Aquatic > Non-marine Saline and Alkaline > Saline | place: Antarctica: Ace Lake...
CGGGATAGCATACTGTCCCCATTTCTCTTCTTCTTCCTTAGTAAGAGGTTTCAAGCTGTCCAACACACACGGATAACCGCAACAATCATATTCTGGATACTGATGACAGAGATTGTAATTCTGTTCTCTCCAGAGGTTTGACATACACTGAGGATCTTTCTCTGTCGGGGTGTCACACCCCGGACGGCAGAATGTTATGTTCCCATCTTTATCATAATATGGAAACGGAGCATCAATCAGTTTAACATCACAGTCATCAACAAACTCTTCTTCTGTGATGTCAGTATCTGAAATATCTGTATCGTTCGTATCGGGAGTTTTGTCATCTGAAGTGTCTGACACATCCAGATCATTATCTGATTTGTCCATGACATCCGAATCTGAAGCAGCTTGACCGTCACTATCGGAGACCAGGCTGTCGTTTTCAGATTTATTCTCTGTACATGAGGTACATGACGAAAACAAAAAGATGAATATTATTAGACATTTACACATTTATGGCAATATTAACCCCCTACTCTTCCACGATCTCCATATCATCAATATAGATACCAGGGAAACTTCCATCACCACCCTGTATTGTATCTGAATAAAATTCAAATCCGAGATAAACTGAAAGTCCTGAAAGAGAAGAGAGATCAACACTGAAAAGTGAATATTCGTTATTAAGACTTGTTCCGCGAAGTCCTGTCAGATTGAGGTAAGCTGTACCGTCATGACCCTCAAACGCTCCTACCTTATCATCGGCTTGCGTCGTTACATCAAGTTGAGTGGGAACTTCCTCTCCGATCTTATACAAAACTGTCATTCCATCATAATAAGATATACCTGAAGTTTCATCTCCTTCAAAATCAGTATTAACATAAGCCCAGAATCTTAAAACATATTTTCCTGTTGCAGGGATATCGATCTTGCTCGACATAAACGCTGTGCTTTGAATATCGAGCGTATAGCTTGCATCAAGTTTGGTAGCAAGAACATTTGATCCGCTTTTTGCAGATGTAATCTCAACACTGTTAATATCATAATTGGGTGTTCCTATCTCAAAATCACCTTCCAATGTCCAACCGGCTGCTCCGTTTTCAAAACCTTCTGAATATGTTCCAGCACTTTTTTCTTCACAGGTTATCGTATCCCAACCGGTACAATCTTTCTTGCATCTAGCTTTTCCGCCTTCAAAGGTTGAACTATCAATATCAACGCACTCTTTCAGATCATCTTTTTCACAGACTTCTGTGCCTTCGATGTTTCCGTCTCCGCACTCAGCCTGAGTTATCTCACAGGCATTCACATCATAACCTGTACAGTCATCTTTGCACTCAGCATCACCACCGGAATACAGCGAACTGTTTATTGACACACATGAAACAAATCCACCATCACAGACTTCAGGATAGACAACTTTGTCATCACCGCAGTAATCATCAGCCATATTGCATGTGATGTCATCAAAACCGCTGCAATCTTTTTTGCATCTTGCCTTTCCGCCAGTATATTTTGATGAATCAATATCAACACAGTCAACAACATTGCCATCACAAGGTTCTCCTAACTCCGTAATGTTGTTTCCGCAAACTGCATTTGAGTTGTCATCATCGTTTATTGCCTTATCTTCCTTCTCATCGTCTGTTACAGTGCTATTGTCATTCTCTGTATTGCCACTATCATCATCAGTCTGTTCTATCTCATCTGTATCACTATTCTCATCATCAGTCTTTGGTCTTTTTGTGTCTGAACCGCATGCAGCAAAGGTCAAAACAACAAAAATCAGAAAAATCTTTAAGCCGAAATCCTTCAAATTAGCCTCCCGGAAATGTTTAAACTGGAATATATTATAGAAAAAATTATAACAAGTCAAAAACTGTTTACGCTATATCGTTAAAATCGCTAAACTTTTCAAAATCGACATTCTTCTTTTCTAAACTTTCTTTAAGTTCATCTATTGCAAAGATCCGGTCTGCATGAACGCTAGCACAAAAATCCGTCTCACCATCACCAATATAAACAGTCTCAAAACCCTCTTTGTTAAGCTTTTCAACCACAGCTCTCTTACAGTTCGGACAGTTATCACAAAGCGGTTCAAGAGGATTATCCGAAGAAACAAATTTCCAAGTATTCTGACCAGTTAGAACGACATCGTTTGCAATAACCTCAAGCATCCCGGCATCTACTTTTGCATTCTTAAGAATATTAAAAATAAATGAATAAAATCCGCCACTTAGAATCACAACTTTATTTCCATCGTTAACCGCCTTTGTGACAAATTCACCAAACCCGACTCTCACTTTAAGCTCTTTTTTAAGAAACTCAAAAAGAGTCTTTTCATCAACCCTCATGAGATCGACTTCACCACTTAAAGATTCAGTCCGCGTGATCTTTCCAGCACGCATCTCCCGCTCAACTTCCCACCAGTCCCCAATACAGAACTCGTCAAAAACTCTCAAAAGAGAATCTGTGACCGTAACAGTTCCATCAAAATCAACTATGTAACAGGTTTTTTTTTGATCAGATGTCATCAAAGGCATCTTTTCCCTTTTTCGGGAGATGAAAGAGTGATTCTTTCAATGTGACCGTATTATCAAGTGTGGCTTTTTCAAAGATGAAGGCATACTCGCCGTTTCTAAGTCCAATCCACTTGCCTTCTTTATTAACAACGGAGAGATCTCCGCTGAGCATTTCAACGACTTTTCCATTGACAACTTTGTAGTAGATTCCGTTCATTTTGCAAAGTTTGTGATCGTTTTCAATTTGTGCGCATTGTCCTTTAAATGAGAATCTGCCATCAAGAATCACAGAGAACATATCACCATCGACATCCGCATTAAAAAGTCCACCTGATATTTCAGGCCACGGCTTGCTTTCCCAGATCCCATCGTGATATACATGAGCAGCAATTCCGTTAATTATTACAGTAGCCACAGAAATATTGAAAGGTCCAGTAATGATTATGCGCCACTTGCTTCCCGAAGATGAAAGTATCTCGTAGTCTCCATTAAACTTCCCGCGATATCTTTCATTGTCGATCCACATAGTTACTTCGCCGGATGCAGAAAAGGACTGGTTTTTCATGTTGAGTTCAAAACTTTCATTGTTCCAGGAATAGCTTCCTTCCATCACAATGGACTTCTTAGGCATTGTGGAACAAGAAACTGCAGTTAATGCAAAGATAATTATAAAAAGAAGACAGCCTAAACTATTGAATTCTTTCATTTTCCACTTTTTCCGGCTCAGATTCTTTTATTTCATCGGAATCATTATTTTCTTCGTTTTCTTCAGGGTTTTCATAATCATCAGCGCTGTATGCCTTTCTCTCTTCGACATATTCACGACCTTCAATTGTGGCAATGATCTCCTTCTTTTCGAGAGTCTCCTTTTCCATAAGTTTTTCAACAAGTCTTTCAACTGCTTCTCTGTTTTCAAGGAGTATTTTCTTCGCCTCAGCATACGCATCATCAATTATCTTCTGAACTTCTTCATCTATCTTTTCAGAAGTCGCCTCACTTACATGAGTTCTCGTACCAAGCTCTCTTCCGAGGAAAACCTGATGCTCGTTATCGCCGTAATGTACAGGACCAAGATCTTCACTCATTCCCCAGATCATAACCATATTTTTTGCAAGCTGTGTCGCTTTTTCAATGTCGTTTCCAGCTCCCGTGGTTATTCTTTTGAGAAAGATCTCTTCTGCAACTCTTCCGCCCATAAGTATCTTTACTTTGTCGATCAGCTCAGCTCTGTGATAGCTGTATTTATCGCGTTCAGGCAGATGCTGCGTTACACCGAGAGCTCTTCCGCGAGGAACGATTGACACCTTATGAATAGGATCGGCAAACTCCGAGAAAAAACCGACAATAGTATGACCCGCCTCGTGATAAGCTGTGTCCTTTTTCTCTTCTTGAGTAAGTGCCATCGTTTTTCTTTCCTTACCCATAAGAATCTTATCTCTGGCTTCTTCCACCTCGACCATTGATACACTTTTGAGTCTCTTTGAAGCAGCAAGAAGAGCAGCCTCGTTAAGCAGATTTGCAAGATCGGCTCCTGAAAATCCGGGAGTACCTCTTGCTATATCATTATAGTTAAGATCTTCTTTAGTTCTGATGTTCTCGGCATGAACTTTAAGAATAAGCTCTCTTCCCTTTATATCAGGCATCGGAACGTAAACCTGTCTGTCAAATCGTCCCGGTCTTAAAAGTGCGGGATCAAGAACATCCCCTCTGTTGGTTGCCGCAAGGACAATTACACCTGCATCACTTCCAAACCCATCCATCTCGACAAGAAGCTGATTAAGTGTCTGCTCTCTTTCATCGTGTCCGCCACCAAGACCTGCACCTCTTTGTCTTCCAACTGCATCAATCTCATCAACAAAGATTATGCAGGGTGCTTTTTCCTTTGCGTGGTTGAAAAGATCTCTCACTCTACTTGCACCGACACCAACGAACATTTCAACAAAATCAGATCCACTGATTATGAAGAAAGGAACATCGGCCTCTCCTGCAACAGCCTTTGCCAGAAGAGTCTTTCCAGTTCCGGGAGGCCCTATAAGAAGAATACCATGAGGTATCTTTGCACCCATTTTTGTATACTGTGAAGGCTTTTTCAGGAAATCAACAACTTCAGAAAGTTCATCTTTTGATTCGTCAACTCCAGCCACATCCTTGAATCTGATGGGGTTTTTGTCTTTTGAAATGACTCTATGCTTACTTTTACCGAAAGAAAAAGCTTTTCCACTTCCACCCTGCATCTGTTTCATAAAAAAGATAAAGATACCCACAAAAATAAGCATCGGAAGCCAGGAAACAAGCAGCGCCTGAAGAAAAGAATCATCGTCAGGTTTGATGTATGTAGTCGGAACTTTATTCTTCGAAAGAAATTCCATCGTCCTTTCACCGCTCGGGCCGATAACGACAAAATCTTTGCCGTCTTTCATCGTTCCCTTGTATTCCAGACCGTCGATCCTGACCTCTTGGATATCTCCGGCTTCTACCTTTGCACGAAAATCGGTCATATTAATTTCGGCAATAGTCTTATTTCCTGTAAGTTGAGAAATATTGATCAGAAAAAAGACCACGACAATAATTCCCAGCCAAATTAAAAGGCTCTTATAGTTAAACTTCATTTTCTCTCCAAACTATTAATTCAAACCAGTTTCATATCAGCACACTGACTTTTGTAAAGATCCGAAACCATGATGGAAACATCCTGGGGGACCTCTGCTTCAACCTTTTTGAGATTGTTATCAGTAAGCCATTTTCTAAATACTTCCTTAGACTTATCTGGAATAAACCTTGCACTATCACTTGTGAAAGTTTCATCAATAAGTGAAAGTTCACCATCAATCATTCCATATTCAACCTTTCCGTCAGCTATTTCAAAACCAAAATTTTTCATAGCATAGTCATTGCAAAGTCTGAAAAGTTCAATAGTCGTTTCTTTTATTTTCTGTGAAAGCTCTCTGTCACCAACTATTTCAACCATCTGCTCAAAACTGATCTTATCATCAGTCTCTGACTTCTCAGTCGGTGTAAAAACAGGACCGTTTTTTATAACAGCACCTGCAACAGGTTCACCTTCAGTTTCAACCTTATCCCAAATCCACGTGTTTTCTTTAAGCGAACTTACAGCTGAACCGAAAACCTTAAATCTTGCAATCGCCTCAACAGGAATGACATCCGCTTTTTTGCCAAGCATGACTCTTTCTTTAAGCCAAGGCAGGTCAAAGAGTCTCTTTTCTCCTGTCATTTCAACGATCTCATCAATATCATCAGTAATAAAATGAGTTGAGTAACCTTTCTCATGCAGAAATTTAAACCAGAAAGATGACTGTTTTGTAAGATACTTTCCTTTCCCCGGAACACCAGTCTTCATAACAACATCAAAGGCGCTTATTCTGTCAGTTGCAACAATAAGAAGATAATCGCCTATCTCGTAAACTTCCCTTACTTTTCCCTCTTTGAACTTTTTGAGAAATGGAATGTCGGATTCCATAAGAACTTCCTTTCCGGCAACCTTTTCAATTCTCAACATAGTTTCCCCCTAAGACTCCAAAATATTAGAAATAGATTTCATATGATTGATGTGGTAGATCACTTTTGCAAAAAGTCTGGTAATATCAACTTCGTTAAACCATTCATGATCTTCAGTAAAATCTGCTCCTCTCCAGACGGCATTAGTTCCAGTAACAGAGCGGATAGTTCCATCTTTATGAGCTTTATCAAGCTTTTCGATAGCACTTCCGTTAAAAAACGGGAATGTACAGAAAACATCAATATTCTTTACGCCAAATTCTTTGAGCTTTTCACAGGCTGCAATAAGAGTTCCACCAGTAGCTACCATATCATCAACTATAACAGCATTTCTGCCTTTTACGTCTCCGACAAGTCTTGTTTCAACAACAGTTGAAGGCTTTGAATAGTCTCTTTCCTTAACGATAAGAGCCATGTCGCTTTTCAACTCACGTGAATAGTATCTTGCCGTTTCAGCAGAACCGACATCGGGAGCTACAACTACAGTGTTCTCATCAATCAACTTTCTGTGCACCATTGCATCCATCAGTTGTCTTGAAGCATGAAGGTTGTCAAGTCTTGTCCTCTGGAAAAAACCGGCAATAGCTTCAGCATGAATATCAATGGTGAGAACTCTCTGTGCTCCACAGGATTCAATAAAAGACGCAACCATTGAAGCCGTAACGCTTTCACGCCCTTTTCTTCTTTCCTGTCTTGCGTTTGGAAACTGTGGAATAACAGCTGTTATTGTTCCGGCATCACTGTTAAAAGCTGCATTTACAGCTGTTGCAAGTGCCATAAGGTTATCGTTTGTGCTACGAGGGTTAAGGGGATCATCCATCAGCTGAATAACATAGACATCCATGCCTCTGATCGGCTCTTCAATAGTGGTTTTGATCTCACCATTTGCAAAGAGAGTTTCGGTGGTTTTGATGTATCTGAATCTCTCCAAATGGTTTTCATCGCGATATTTATCTTTGAGATAATTTACAACACCTTCAGCAAAATCACGACCGGAATTACATGAAATTATACCAAGTTGACCTCGATCAGCACTCATTTAGTTCTCCCGTAGAATATTAAATTAACCGTCACGGTCTATATATAATGACAGATGGGGTTATTTACAAGGTTTTGATTGAATTTTTTTTGTAAAATATACGTTAGAAAAAGGGGTCAGGTCGCAATTTATCTATATACTTTCATTCATAATAAATGATTTTCTCAGTTTTTACTACCAATTCTCTAAGTTTTTCATCTTCCTTTAATTTTTTTTCAAACCTTCTTGCAAGTTCTCCAACTGACTTGTAATTCATATCCATAATTGTTGCAATCTCTTTCAAAGAGAATGTCGTTCGTTTTTTTAAAAGATAAACATACAGTTTTCTCACCTTGTTCTCTCTTGTTTTTACTGTCAAAACTTCATCCGATACATTCATTATTTTTTTTATAGCATAAACAATTTTTTCAGGTTTTACGCTTTTTAATCTTCTTAATTCCGGAACAGCATTTTTATCTATTTTAGTTTCATCGACCTGTCTTGCTATCTTTTCCTTAAATGCAGCAGTACCAAGTATTGAAAACTTTCCGTAAATTGCCTCTTTTGAGGGTGGATCATCTATCATTTCACTCATAATGAACTTATAGTTCTCAACTCCCCCGGCATATTCAAGAACCATTGAAGGATCAACTAGTTCACTCCTTTCATTTTTAAGATAAAGTTCGCATGTACTCCACTCATAATCTGAAGGATCATAAACCATCTTTGCCCTCACGGGATTAAGATGAATATAAGCGCTCAGAGTAACAAGATAACTTTCATCTTCAACAAGAACTGATTTGAAACGACTCTGAAATAATGGCCCAACCATCTTGTAACGAACCTTAAACCAGTTTGCATATCCACTCTGAAGAAGTTGCATGAATTCAGAAAGTTTTTCATTAGGAGTTTCAATTAAAAGATGAAAATGATTGTCCATAAGACAGTAACCATGTATAATAATTCCATATTTCTGTGATGAAAAAGCAAGCCTAGAAATGAATTGCTCCCGATCGCAAAAACGACGAAAAATGTTATCTTTTCTGCATCCTCTGTTTATAACGTGGTAAATAGCACCAGGATATGTAATTCGAAGCGGCCTAACCATAATAGAAGCTAGCATTTAAATTATATATTGCAAATTTTATTATTTATAGTTACAGGAAGCAAACGAATATAGACATATTGCGACCTGACCCCTAATTTGCTAATTCGAACCTAAAGTTCTTGCAATAAAAAATCGTTAGTTGTAAGCTTTCAGCGAACTATTTAACGGGTTTTGATATGTCAAAAAGAAAAGGTTCAGATAACTTAAAACTTTTGAAACAGTACAGAGTTCTAGTCAGGGAGATAGAGTCAGCTCTTGAAGAACTGGTCGATCCTGAGAAATCTCACAAGGAGGAGATTGACTTCCACTATGATGTGTATATTGATACAGGCGGTGAAACTCTTGTTCTTGAGGTGGAAATGCCAGGGTTAAATGTTGACGATATTTCGATTTACACGACAGATAAATTTCTGGAAATAAGTGGATCGAAACAGACTAAACGCAGCAATAAATATGACCACTGCATCTGTCTTGAGCGGGATAACGGCCGTTTTAGAAAAGTTATTTTTCTTGGTAAGACTGTTAACTTTAACGAGGCCCAGTCACAGCTTTGCGACGGAGTTCTGACAATTAAGATGCCTATCATTAAGGAAAAGAGAGGAATCAAACAAATCACTATTAATCCAGGGAGTTATAATGATAAATGAAAAACAGGGCAAACTGAAAATTCCGAAAATTCTTCCAGTTTTACCTTTAAAAGAAGCTGTGCTTTATCCCTATATGATAATGAATATCACAGTTGAAAGAGATTTTTCTACAGCCGCAGTAAATCAGGCAATTACCGGTGAAGGATTTATTGTTGTTGCTGCTCAGAAAGATCCAACACACAATGAGCTTAATGACACTAACGTACATATGACGGGAACGATTGCAACAGTTCTTAGAATGCAGAAAAATTTTGACGGCAAGATGGCTCTCTATATTCAGGGATACAAAAAAGCCGCTCTTTCCAATCTCAAGTTCGATGAAAAAGGGAACTACTACACGTCCTCAATAAAGATCATTGATGAACCTAATGAAACAAACCATCCGCGTGCTCAGGCTTTGATGGCCGAGATCAAAAATCAGATAAAGGAAATATCAGAGCGAGGAGAGATCAGACTTCCACCAGAGGCACTGGGAGCTATTCAGGGTGTAAAAAATCCGGGAAGACTGGCAGAAATTGTTCTCAATCATTTTTCTAAATCTGTCGAGCTCTCTCAAAGAGTCCTTGAAGAAAATTCCTACATAAACAAACTTCAGATCGTTCACGACAACCTTGAAAATGAGATTTCAGTACTCCAGGTTCAGTCGGACATCAGAAACAAAGCAAAGGAAAAACTTGGAAAAGCCCAGAAAGAGTACTTTTTAAAAGAACAGCTCAAGCAAATACAGAAAGAACTTGGAAATGACGATCCTCACACTTCTGAAATTCAGGAATATGAAAAAAGACTTGAAGAAAATGAATATCCTGAAAACGTTGTAAAAGAAGCAAAAAAACAGCTTGGCAGACTTAAAACGATGAACCCTGCTGCTTCTGAAACAGTAGTTGTAAAAACATGGATAGACACAGTTCTTGAACTTCCCTGGAGTAAAGAAACAGCCGATAATAAAAATATTGAAAAAGCCGGAAATATTCTTGCACAGGATCATTTCGGTCTTGAGGATATTAAAGAAAGGATCCTTGAATTCCTTGCTGTGAGGCAGATAAGAGGAAATTCAAAAACACCCATACTTTGTTTTATCGGACCTCCCGGAGTAGGAAAAACATCACTTGGAAAATCAATAGCAAGGGCGCTTGACAGAAACTTCTATCGGATGAGTCTCGGCGGACTTCACGATGAAGCAGAAATCAGAGGCCACCGTAGAACCTATGTCGGTGCAATGCCCGGAAAGATCGTTGAAGGAATAAAGAACGCAGGAACCATAAACCCTGTATTTATGCTCGATGAAATAGACAAGGTTGGAAAGGATTTCCGAGGAGATCCATCTTCTGCGCTTCTTGAAGTTCTTGACCCGGAACAGAACTTTTCATTTACAGACAACTACATTGGAATTCCATTCGATCTGAGTAAAGTTTTCTTCATTGCGACAGCAAACTGGGAAGAAACTATTCCGGCACCGCTCAAAGACCGTATGGAGGTTATCAGACTTTCAGGATATACAGACCCTGAACGAGTTGAAATAGCAAAAAAATATCTCATACCTAGACAGCTTGATAACTGTGGACTTACAAAAAAAGATCTCAAGTTCAACAAGGCCGCTATCCTTTTTATTTCAAGAAGGTATACCAGAGAATCAGGTGTGAGAAACCTCGAAAGACTTATCGGATCTGTCTGCAGAAAAGTTGTAACACTTAAAACTCAGAAAAAACCTTTCCCGACAAAAATAACTCCTGACACTGTTAAAGAACTTCTTAAACTGCCTCCATTTTCTGACACTGAACTTGATTACAAGGCAAGGGTTGGGGTTGTAACCGGTCTCGCATGGACACAGTACGGCGGAACCACCTTGAAGATCGAAGCCAACTGGATGAAAGGAAAAGGCAACCTCATTCTGACTGGTCAACTGGGGGACGTAATGAAAGAATCTGCGAGAATTGCTCTCTCCTTCATTCAGAGCAACGCTGATTTCTTCGGACTTGGTGAAGATTTTACTATTGAAAAGAAAGACATTCATATTCACTTTCCTGCCGGAGCTATCCCAAAAGACGGTCCAAGTGCCGGAATAACCATTACAACTGCTCTGCTCAGCCTTTTTCTTGAAAAAACGATCGATCCTAAAATTGGAATGACTGGTGAGATAAGTCTTACTGGCGAAATTCTTCCAATCGGCGGTTTAAAGGAAAAACTTCTTGCCGCAGGCAGAAATAAAGTTAAGGAAATTTTTATCCCCGAAAAGAACAGAGCACTTTATGAAAGTATCAGCGATGAGATAAAAAAAGGCATTAAGCCTCATTTCGTCTACGAATATAAGGATGTTTTCAAAGAATTATTCAGTTAGATCTTTTCTTTAAAATATCGTAAGAAAGCTTAAACAGTTCTGGGAACTTTTTTAAAGACCCGAAAGGACTTCCCATAGCACCTGCATAACATCCGCATTTTGAACAATCCGCAGTTGCAAAACACCGTCTCGGATTAAGATCTGTATCAAAATGAAGAACCTGATCTCTCCAGTAACAGTAATCACGATGATCCGCAGCTTCAAACCATTTTATCGCATTTTCAGTGAAAAGAAGTGTTCCCGGTTTTAGTTTTTTAACTCTTCTCAACTCTTTCACAATATTTTTGCGGACATTTTCTTCAAGCGGTTTCTCTCCGTTTTCAACAGCTGTATACATATTACAAACTACACCGGATACTCCTATTTTTTCAGATAGTTCCACGACATATTCAAGTTCTTTAAAGTTACTTTCAAGAAGTGTCATGTTAAAAACGACCCTTTTATCATTTTCAACATTTTTCACAACTTTATCAAAAACGCCTTTTCCTCTAATACTGTCATTTGTTTCTTTCTTACCGTCAATTGAAACAAAAATTCTATGGTCATGGTTTTGCGGTAGAGGAAGAGTTCCGTTAGTTATCATTTCAACAAAAGGAAAAATACTATCGGCAAGCTTAATAACATCAGGCCTAAGAAGCGGTTCTCCTCCCATAAGCATTATCATTCTGATGCCGTCTGAATACAGTTTTCTGAACCTTTTCTCCCATTGCGTAAGATCCGGTTCGTCCTTTAAATTATTTTTTTCCTGGAAATGATAACAGTGTGTGCATCGGAGATTACACCTGTCAGTAATGTCGACTTCTGCAATAAATGGCTTTTTAGTTACAAGCCTTACAAGTTCATAGTAGATTCTCAAAAATAACTTTTTCATGTTCTGATTCCAAAAAGATCAACTGGAACATCTTAGACAAAATTGCACTATTTTACAACATGATTATTATTTCTCTAGATCAGGAGGGAAAAGTGCTGAAAAACAAAGAATGGGATATTATCCGTTACATAACAAAAGGAAGAGATAATTACATCGGTGATGACTGCGCTGTCTGGGAAGAACCCGGACTTGTTGTTACAACGGACCATATGTGTGAAGGAGTTCATTTTGACCTTTCATTCATGAACCCGAAATCTATCGGATGGAGACTCATGGCTGCCAATGCTAGTGATGTTATTTCCATGGGGTCTCTTCCCTCTCACTTTCTATTAAACATCGCGGCACCCTCAAAGGATGTTGAAACAATAAAAAAAATAGTGGACGGAATTACTCTCTTTTCCAATAAATACAATCTTGAAATTCTTGGCGGAGACACAACTGCAGCTGAAAAAATAACAGTCGGAGTTACTATGTTCGGCAAAAAGACAGCAAAACCTCTTCTTAGAAGCGGCGCAAAACCAGGTGACAGTATTTATATTACTGAACCTGTCGGGCTATCACAGTGCGGACTGTATCATCTTAAAAATAACTCGGCAGGCTTTGAACAAAGTAAGGAAAAGTTCCTTTTTCCTGATCCTTTTAAAACAAGACCCGCAGATATTGAAAACGCTAACTGTGCTATTGATATAAGTGACTCTCTTTTAAGTGAACTGGAGCTTATTTCAAAAGCTTCAAATGTTGGAATCATGATCGATCTTGAAAAAATACCAGTTCATGAAGAAGTTTTGAAAACCGCGCGTATTCTTGGTATTCCGGCGGAACAAATTATTTTTAGCAGCGGAGAAGAGTTTTCTCTGATACTTACTTCAGATAAAAAGATGAATGGGTTATATCATATTGGATTTATTAAAGAATCAGGAGACAGCAAAATTGAGATCATTTCTAAGAATGGTGCTGTTGACAGCAGTTCTTTTTCAATTTTCAGTCATTTTAGCTGAAAAGACCTGCGGTTACGAACTTAAAAGCAAAGTAAGTGTTATTTCATCCATTGGAAAAAAGCAGGTCTTTAAAGTAGGAATAGCTGACACATCTCCTAAACAGCAGGCAGGACTTATGTTCTGCGATAAGCTTACTGAAAAAACAGGACTTCTTTTTATCTTTAACAGAGACTCTGTTCATTACTTCTGGATGAAAAACACAAAAATAGAACTTGCAATAATCTACATTGATAAAAATGGAAAGATCGTATCGATCAGAAAAGGTGAACCTTACAATGAGCAGATGCTTTCAAGTATTTTTCCTGTAAGATATGTGCTTGAAATAAATTGGAAAGAAAGTCTGAAGATCAAGACAGGTGACAAGGTTATTTTCGGATCTTAACCTTTATTTTCAAGTTCAAGTTTTTCCAGAACATCCTTAAGCTTAAGATAGCCGGTAACGCCGACAAATGTTTCAACAGGCTCACCCTTATTGAAAAATATAAGTGTTGGAACCGCACGAACTTTGAAAGGAACAACTATTTTTCCTGTCTCATCGTTCTCTATATTAAATGCTCCTACCCTTACCCTACCTTGCAAATCAGTGGCAAACTTGGTTACAGTCTTGGCCATCTGTGCACAGGGAGCGCAAGTATTGGAATAAAAATCAACAAGTACAGGAACAGGTGAATTTTTTATCGAAGGTGAAAAGTTGTCCGGTGTAAGTTCCGCGGGCAATACTCTTGCTTTAAGTTTGAAAATGTCTAGAAGTCCCATTGTTTCTCCTTAAAAGATCGTTGTTAAACTGCAACCGCTGACGGTTCTACTATCAGGTATAAGCACATCGTCACCAGTTTCAATGTCATTATCATTAATAAAATCCTCATCAAGTACTCTGGAAGGATACGTATCCTCATCCACGGAATCAAGTCCGCCACTGCATTCTTTCATCTCACAAAGCATTTCTACAGCCTTAGCGGCATTTATTCTTCCATAGCCATAAAGATTACTGAAACCATTATCATCATACTGTGCATCCGCAGGTGAAACCTTATCTGTACTTGAGATCAGTATCTCCCTGATCTCTTCAGTAGTAGCATCAGGATAGAGCGATATCAGCATACCGACAATTCCAGAGACCAGTGGAGTCGCACTGCTTGTCCCGCCGAAAGATCCGGTGTAGTCCATCTGCGAATATCCGTACCAGCTTCGTGCATCGATAGTCCATATTCCATGTCTGCTATTGTCAGTTGCGTATGGATCCCATACATATCCGGTATCAATATCAGAAGATGGAGAAACTATATCAAGATCCTTTCCGAAATCACTGTAGGCACTTCGCACACCATCAGCATTGACAGCTCCAACGGCTATTACGAACTCATTTGCTGCAAAACCGTCAAAACTATCCGGATCGGAAATATCCTCATTTCCATTTCCGGCAGCAAAAAGAATAGTCACACCCAATCCACCTCTTGCTTCAGTCTTTGCATATTCAAAAAGTTCTGCCAGAGGCTCAGGAAGTTCAACAGCACCTCCGCCATCTGACGGACCCCAGCTATTTGAAATAACGTGAACTCCTCTGTCCAGAAGATAGTTAAAAGCTTTAAGCATATTCTCTAAAGTTCCAAGCTTATCAGACGCTCTCACAGGAACTATCACGCATTGCGGACATGCTCCACTCACTCCGATTCCATTATCCTTCACTGCGGCAATTACACCAGTCACACAAGTTCCATGAGGCTCATTCTCATCAGCATAAGGATAATCATCGTCATCTGCAAGATCCATCCCGTAAAGAAACTTTCCTTCCATATCAGGATGATGGAGATCAAAAGCATCATCTATCACACCTATTTTCACACCCTTTCCAGGTTCCAGACCAAGATCCTTGATTTTTTGCCACGCTTTCACTGCCGATGCATCTTCTCCCGCAGTTCCAGCCTGACCAGTGTTTTCCAGATGCCACTGAAATTTCAACAACGGATCAATTTCCGACTTGTAACTTATGTTTAAAGGCTTGTCCTCAATTACTATTTTTGATAAAACATTAAGACATTTTAAACTTTTTGATCTGTCAGCACTCTTTATCATCCAGAAAGAAGTTCTCGGCACCTTCTCAGCTACAGAAAAAGCACAATCCTGTGTAGCCAGCTTCAATTTATTAATATTATCCGGTCTAACAAAAAAGGTTTCAGCCGTGATAAAACTGGAAGCAAATATAATTATTAAAAGGAAACTAAGTTTCATTCTCACTCCGAAAAGCAGTTCAGATATGAAGTTTACATTTTATTTAAAGAAGGTAAAGAAATAGACCATTAAATCAAAACTATCTACTTCCTAAAGAAGTAACATCGTTTTGGTCTTTAACTTCCCATTCTGAATCAGTTGCATTTGTTCCTGCTGAAGTTGTCCAATCAGTACTTCCGGCAACTATTGCAGCCTTTCTAACTAAAGTATGTTCCTCTGTTGCATTAGTAACACCTGCAACATCCCATGCTGTACCTGGATCAACAGATTCAACTCCAATCTGGTCAACTATTGTTGTTCCATTAAAAAGAGCGAGGCCATCGTCTCCATTGAATCCTGTAACATAAGTAGTATCAACTAAATCACAGATTGTCAGATCAGGAAGTTTAAACTCTGGATTACAAATAACATAAGTGGCCCCATCAACCAAATTGCCGGCAAGTTCCAGCACAGAATCGTCAGTTCCACCCCACACATTATCAGCGTTTGACTGTTTAATAGAGTAAGTGCTCATATCAACAGAAGCTCCAGTGCCATTATAAATTTCAATAGCCTTGTTGTAGCTAGTTCCTTCTACATATTCAGTGAAAATAAGAGTAGTTGCACCGGTGTCGCCAGTATTTCCTGTGTTTCCTGTATCACCGGTATTTCCAGAATCACCGGTATTTCCCACGTCCGTATCGTCCATTTCGTCCGTGTCCGTCCCCATTCCTGTATCACCTGTATTTCCTGTATTTCCGGTGTTTCCTGTATCACCGGTATTTCCTGTATCACCGGTATTTCCTGTATCACCGGTATTTCCTGTATCGCCGGTATTTCCTGTGTTACCTGTATCTGTGTCATCAACAGCAACATCTTCATCATTAATCGGATCATCATCTGTAATAGTGCATCCTGCATAAACTAAGAAAAATCCGATCACCATAATCGCATAAAAAAATCTTTTCATCTGTTATCCCTCTTGGAACGTTAAAAAAATCACAATGTTTTATACAGTGAATGTTTGATATTTGCAAGGCAAAAAAAAAGAGGGCCGAAGCCCTCCTTAAAAGAAACATTAAATCAAAACTATCTAGCTCCTAAAGAAGCAATGTTGTCTTGGGCTTCAACTACCCATTCTGAATCAGTTACATCTGTTCCTGCTGAAGTTGTCCAATTCGTACTTCCAGCAACTATTGCAGCCTTTCTAACTAAAGTATGGTTCAATGTTGCTTCAGTAACACCTGCAACATCCCATCCGGCACCTGGATCAGGTGATTCAACACCTATCTGATCAACTATTGTTGTATCCTCTAAAAGAGCAACACCATCATTTCCAGTGAAAGTCAAAGCACCGGAGTTTAAATTACACTTAGCTTTAATTTCAGTGCTTGCATTAGAGTTACACACAACATAAACCCCTAAATCAGCAAGATCTCCTGAAAGAGGAATAGTAATTGACCATGCACCACCACCATTCGGCGCCAGCTTAAGAGAATATCCACTAAGATCAACAGTCGCTCCTGTACCATTGTAAATTTCAAGAGCCCTGTTACTGCTGCTTCCTTCAACATATTCAGTAATTATAAGAGTACCTGTGTCGCCAGTATTTCCAGTATCGCCTGTGTTTCCTGTATCACCTGTATTTCCTGTATTTCCTGTATTACCAGTATTACCAGTATTTCCTGTATTACCAGTATTTCCTGTGTCGCCAGTATTTCCTGTATTTCCTGTGTCGCCAGTGTTTCCTGTATTTCCTGTATTACCTGTATTACCAGTGTTTCCTGTGTCGCCAGTATTTCCTGTATTTCCAGTGTCGCCAGTATTTCCTGTATTTCCAGTGTCGCCAGTATTTCCAGTATTTCCTGTGTCGCCAGTGTTTCCTGTATTTCCTGTGTCGCCAGTGTCTGCATCATCATCAGGAACAATATCTTCTTCAACAACATCTGTATCCGGAACAACATCGTCATCAGTTACAGGAACTACGCAGTCCTCTGCAGGAACGTAGTCAGGACATTCTTCTGCTCCGCCAGGACCGGCATAACCCCAACAAGGAACTTCTTCGCCTTCTTCATCAAAACATGAGCATACATTAGAGAACCCTTCGTCTCCGTACACAAGAACGGATTCGTCCTGCTGTGTATTTATCCACTCAAGAATTGATGCAGCATCATCGATCATTTCGTTTTTGAACATCATCTTAAGATCTTCGCCAACTGAACCGTCTACGTTGTCACCATAACAACCGAATATATCACCAACAGGAACATCGTATGTTTCACCGTCTTCTACAAGCTCTTCTGTCTTGGATATTGCAATAAAACAGCCTTTTCTTGTTGTCTGTGATGTTACTTGACCTGCTGAATCAAGAGTAACAGCAAGATATGAGTGACGAAGGAAAGTCGATGCACCGAAACCGGCTTCGGTAATATCCTCTTCCTTAAGTATAGGAACAAGCTGCTGGCTGAACTGATACATTGAATCCCAGTAGTCAACTACTGCTGTGCCAGCTGTCTGGTCAACGTCTGTGAATTCATATGTTGTTGCTGCTGCAAGAAGAACTGAACCCTGATAGTTCAGATACTGACCATTTACAAGATCAGTCGTTCCGCTTGTAACCTTCATTTTTCCATCTGTGAAAACTGCCGGATTATATACATCTCCGTCGTAGTCTTCAATAGTACCCATCATCTTGAGGTATCCCCATGATGTCCAGCTGTCTTCCGGATTCATCCACTCGCTGTCGAGTGTACATGTGACCGTCACCGGTGTATCAACATCAGGATTTTCTTCATCCATTGTGTCATCAACAACCACATCAGTATCTGTCTGGTCGTCATCTGTTTTCGTGCCGGAATCTCCGCATCCAGCAAAAACAAAGAAAAGTCCGATCACCATGATCCCGTAAAAAAATCTTTTCATGTGTTATCCCTCCTATTTGGGAAAAGTTAATAAGAACATACAAATTAGCAGCACTATTTTAAGTGTAGATACGTCAGTTGTCAAGCCAAATATGAAAACTAACACACTTTATGGTTTTCTTAATAAAACTTATTGAATTAAAGAACAGGCTTTTACGCCTAAAAGTTCAGTAAGATCCCCTCCTAACTCTGGAACATTTTTTGGACTGTAAAGTTCAATATCAGATCCGACAATATCAAGAAATCCAGTATCCCCAGCAACAGGATTTGCATCAAGTATGGTGAAAGTTCCAAACCCATAGGCGTAATAACAAATTATAGTTCCTTCATTATCTATGTGAAGAAGTCTCAGTTCAGCATCTCCTTCTCCTGCGACTGAAATTGTTTTATCTCCTTTTACAGTATACTTAACATCAAATATAAGAAACGTAACCGGATTTACTATAGTTTCTCCGTCACTCTTCATAGGAAATTGTATCACCTCAATTCTATCTGAACCGCCATCTGTGTTAAAATTCACAAAACTATAAATAAAATCAGCATATTTAGGGGCGACACTCACCTTTGAAAGATTGCCAGTTATAAAAGGTTCAGGGATTAATTCACCGTCCCTTGATGGCCGGCCATTATCAACGATGTAATCAAACCTTGCTTTAATTTCCACATTTCCATAAGGTGCCGGAAACGGTTGAAAGTCATCTTTTTCCTGATCGACATTGCAAACTTGTGCCTCTTCAGAGCAATTGTTTGCTGCACAGGTAAAGTCCATCAAGTCTCCTTCGCAATTTTCCTCGACACAGGTCTTGTACGCATCATGATCGTCCTTTCCGACATCATTTCCTTTGCTTCTACAGTTGCTAAAACAGAGCTCATCAAAATCTGCACACCCCGATTCGCAGAAAAGAATCGCTTCACAACTTCCGACCTCAATGTCATTTCCCGTGTTCCCACTATCTCCAGTATCACCTGTATCACCTGTGTTTCCGGTATTTCCTGTATCTCCAGTATTTCCAGTATTTCCAGTATCACCTGTGTTGCCGGAATCTCCATTTGGATAAAGATCTCCATCATCATCACATCCGGAAAAAAGAATCATAAAAACAAAAAATATAAGTAGCAAAGCTCTTTGTCGAGTAGACATAATATGACTCCTCCTTTAGTCCAAATTAATAAACTACCTAGAGGAGTTTCAATGCCCCTCACAGAACCGGACTTGTGGATTTCCCACATCCG
>Ga0222695_1000559_pt1 | contig 19278 bp, 9 predicted proteins | sample AntAcemetage1398_FD_179834 | JGI IMG/M metagenome (GOLD analysis project Ga0222695, IMG submission 179834) | Saline water microbial communities from Ace Lake, Antarctica - #1398 | ecosystem: Environmental > Aquatic > Non-marine Saline and Alkaline > Saline | place: Antarctica: Ace Lake...
AAAAAATATTGGAAAGAATTCTTTCAACATCAAGTGAAGGATTTTTTATTGTCGATAAAAACAACAAAATTGTTGAAGTCAATAACGCAATGTGTAAAATTCTGAATAGAAAGGAAGAAAACATTCTTGACAAACAATTAATGGGTTTTCTTGATAAAAAAAACAGAAAAATTCTTTTTCAAGAATTGAAAAAACGAAAAGAAGGAAAAAGTAGTGTATATGAAATTGAACTTTTACTTCCTGATTTAAAATCAGTCTTTTGTATTTTTCATGCAGTTCCTCACTTTGATAATACCGGAACACAAATTGGCTCATTTGTTATGGTTTCAGATATAACAGAGCATAGAAATATCGAGAATGAACTAAATAATTATAAAAAAAATCTTGAGAAATTAGTTAATGAACGAAGTGAAAAACTAATTGCCAGTGAAGAAAAATACCGCAAATTAACTGAAACCTTAACCGATGGTGTTTTTACAATTGATTTAAAAGGGAATTTTACATATATAAATCAAGCATGTGAAAAAATCACCGGATATTTAATTGAAGATTTTATCGGTAAAAGATTTACAAAAATTCTTGCCCCTGAATACCTTGGACCGGTACTTGAAAAGTTCAGACAAGCAAAATCAGGTGAAGAATTTCCACTTTACGAAATAGAGTTGATTCATAAAGATAAAAGAAGAATATCGGTTGAATTAAATGTTTCTTCAATTTATGACTATAATAAAAACATTATCGGGCGGATAGGATCATTTCGTGATATTACAAAACGTAAAGAAACTGAAGATAGATTGCGAGAAAATGAGGAGAAATTTCGCAGCATAAGTATTTCAGCACAGGATGCCATTATTATTATGGATAATGAAGGGAATATTTCGTTTTGGAATAAAGCTGCCGAAAAAACATTTAATTATACTTATCAGGAAGCAATTGGGAAATATTTGCATAAATTCATAACTCCCAACAAATACTTTATGGATTTTAGTAAAGGGTTTTCCAAATTCCAAAAAACAGGAAAGGGAAATGCTGTCGGTAAAACTTTGGAATTATCCGCAATAAAAAAAGATGGAACAGAATTCCCTATCTCATTATCTCTTTCGGCAGTTAAATTAAAAGGCAAGTGGAATGCATTAGGAATAATCAGGGACATCTCGCAAATTAAAGCTGCAGAAGCAGAAATAAAAAGAAGTGAACAAAATTTTAAAGCTTTAGCAAAAAATTCATTTGAATGTATTGCAATTAATGATATCAAAGGAAATTATCTTTATGTAAATACACAGGCCTCCGAATTAACCGGATATAGTGTTGAAGAATTACTTTCTTTAAATGTAAGGGATCTCACACCGGTTGATAGTGTTGAAATTGTAATGAAGAGAGTTAAAGACAGAATTGAAGATAAAACATCTTCTAAATACTTTGAATCACAATTACTATGTAAAAACGGGAAAATTATTCCCATTGAAATTGCTGCAACGAAAACAGAATGGCATGAAAAACCTGCTGATATGGTTTTTTTCCACGACATCAGCGTACGCAAACAAGCTGAAGAAATTTTACGCCAGAGCGAAGAACGACTGAAAATCGCTCTTGATATTGCTTCAACAGGCCTCTGGGAATTAAATTTGCAAAACAATGAACTTTATATCGGCCCAAATATTTTCAAGCTTCTTGACTATGAAAAAGATGACAATTCAATATTAAGTTTGGAGGATTTACATAATCCGAATGATTGGCCCCAAATAAAAAAACAGTTTAAGCTATTAAAAGAGAAAAAAATCAGTGCTTATGAATATGAGTACAAGATAAAAACCAAAACAGGGAAATGGAAATGGTTTCAAACCTGGTCGAAAATTTCGAAATGGGACAATAAAGGAAAGGCTGTAAGTTTATTAGGAGCAGTTATGGATATTGATGACACAAAACAATCTGAAAAAAAGAACCAACATCTTAATGCTGTCCTTCAGGCAATCCGCGACGTTGACCAATTGATTACAAGAGAAAAAAACAAAACTATATTACTTCAAGAAGCATGTAATGTCCTCATAAAAACTCGTGGTTATAGTAGTGCATGGATTGGGCTTCTTGATGAGAACAAGAATTTTACGGCATTTGCCGATGCCGGATTTGGAAATTCATTTTCAACATTAGTTGAATTGATTAAGAATAAAAACCAAATTGAATGTGTAAAAAGGGCATTAAACCAATCCGATATAATTTTTATTGATAATCATACTTTGATTTGCGAGGGATGCCCAATGTTAGGTAATGCACCAAATAATAATGAATTAACCATTAGACTTGAACATAATAATTCAATTTATGGTGTGCTTTCGGTTTCCCTTCCAAACGAATTCGTTACAGATAAAGACGAGCAACTGTTATTCAAAGAATTAGCTAATGATATTGCTTTTGCTTTGCATAATCTTGAGATTGAAAATCAACGGAAAAAAGCTGAAGAAAAATTAAAAAAACAAACAATTGAATTAAAAGAACGTAATGAAGAATTAGATGCATTTGCACATTCTGTTGCCCATGACCTTAAAAATCCGCTTGGAGCAGTTTTGGGATTTTCAGAATTATTAAATGATGAATTCTCGGATCTTTCTGAAGATGAAATTCAACAATTTATTCAACATATTTATAAGGGTAGCACTAAAATGAAGAATATTATTGATGGTTTGCTTTTATTATCCAGCTTGCGAAAAACAGAGGTAAAAACCGAAGTTTTGGATATGAGCCTAATCATTGAAGAAGCCATAGATCGCAATTCTCAACTGATAGAAAAAAATAACGCTGAAACAGTTTTTACGAAAAAGTGGCCCAAGGTTTTAGGTTTCGGTCCATGGATAGAAGAAGTTTGGGTTAATTATATTAATAATGCTATAAAATATGGAGGCGAACCTCCAAAAATTGAACTTGGATTTGATATTGAAAATTTGAATAAATCCGATAAAAAGATGATTCGTTTTTGGGTTAGAGACAATGGTAAAGGTATTTCACCCGAAAATCAGAAACGTTTATTCAAGCAATTTGAACGCCTCGATCAGGTTAAAATTGAGGGACATGGATTGGGACTTTCTATTGTTCGCCGAATAATTGAAAAATTAGGCGGAGATGTTGGTGTTGAAAGCCATTTCGATAGCACTTGGGTTGGGGAGGAAAAAGGCAGTCTTTTTTATTTCACCTTACCAATGGAAAACAGATAAATTAATTCCTTGGCCTTTTAAATTTTGACTTCTTAAAATTAGTTTCTTTTTTATCACCTCTTCCTCTATTATTTTCTCTTCCCCGAAAATCATTTCTTTCACCACCTTGCTTCTTTTTATTTGATTCTTCAACAACTAATTTCAAACCTTCATATTTGGCGTCTTTAAATGATTTTAAAACCAGTGATTTATAAGCTTCATCTGTTTCAAAAAATGAAAATGATTTTAAAATTTCTATTTTGCCAATTTCAGCATTTCTTTCATTAATATTTTGGTTTATAATAGTTAACAAAAGTTTTGGTGTTAATTTGTTTTTTGAACCTATATTTATAAAAAATCTTGCAAAAGAAATTCTATTTCTTCCTGATTTTCTGCTCTCAGAGCTTTTGAAATCTGATTTTTTGGTACTTACATTAATATCTGGTGCATCTTTATAATATGATAAAAAACGATTAAATTCGACTGAAACAAAATGTTTAACAAGATCTTCACGACTTAACCATTCAAGTTTTTGATAAATCGAAGGCATAAAAGATTCAATTTGCAATTCGTTAACTTCAACTTTCTCAACTTTATCAATTAATTTAAAGAGTTGTTTTTTACAAATATCATTACCAAGCGGAATCATTCTTCTTTCCATCTTTTTCCCGATTTTTTTCTCAATCATCGAAATCTTGTTCATTTCTCTGGTATGAACAATTGAAAGAGAAACACCTTTTTTTTCCGCTCTTCCTGTTCTACCGCTTCTATGAGTATAAATATCGGTTTCATCGGGTAGGTTATAATTAATAATATGGCTTAAATCGTGCACATCAAGCCCTCTCGCTGCAACATCGGTTGCCACTAAAAGCTGCAATTGACTGCTTCTGAATTTGCTCATAACATGATCGCGTTGAGCTTGCGATAAATCGCCGTGTAAAGCATCTGAATTATAACCGTCGTTTGAAAGTTTATCAGCCACCTCCTTAGTTTCTCTTCGTGTACGACAAAAAACTATTGCATAAATATTAGGGTGTATATCAACAATCCGTTTTAATGCAATATACCTGTCTTTTGCCTGGGCTACATAAAATGCATGGCTCACATTTTCAGTACTTACATTTTTACCTCCCACCGAAATTTCGACAGGATTTTTCATATATTTTTTTGCCATCCTAACAATTTCGGTAGGCATTGTTGCCGAAAACAACAATGTTTGTTTGTTGTCGGGTATTGTTGATAAAATAGCGTCCAAATCGTCTTTGAAGCCCATCGAAAGCATTTCATCCGCTTCATCTAAAACAAGCCATTTGACATTTCCCAGACGGAGTCTTTTGCGTTTAATTAAATCTAAGGTACGTCCGGGTGTCCCGACAACGAATTGTCCACCTTTATTAAGTGCATTGATTTGAGCATCGATACTTGCTCCGCCATAAACAGGAATTACCTTAAAGCCTTTAAGATGTTTAGCATAACTTTCGATATCTTTGGATATTTGTAAACATAGTTCTCTGGTAGGGCAAAGTATAATACTTTGTATTTTAGTTGAGTGAATGTCGGTGTGATGTAGTAGAGGTAAACCGAAAGCAGCCGTTTTTCCTGTTCCCGTTTGAGCACAGGCAATCAGGTCGTCATTGGCATTCATTAAGTGGGGAATTGTTTTTTGTTGAATAGGAGTCGGATTCACAAACCCTAAATCATTTACAGCAGCTAATATTTCCTGACTAAGCCCGGTTTCATTAAATGTATCCATTTAGTTTTTTTTATAATCTGTTTTTGTTGAAAATTGAAATTTGCCTGACGACGATGCTATTGTCGCCATTTTATTTTTTTAAGAATTAAGCGGCAAAAGTAAACAAATTAATTTAGTAACAACAAATTATTATTTTATATATCCTCGCTACCTCACGTTTAAAGAAGAAATATCGAATATTGAACAAGGAATGATGAATGCCGAAAACTTCATTATTCGAAATTTCTTGTTCAGTATTCATTATTAAAAAATGTATATTGAAATGATAATATTCAAAAAACCACACGATACAATCGTGCGGTAGCGGGGTGTTTATAATCAATGCCTTGCGTGCTTTGCGATTCGTCTGCGAACTTTGCGTGAACCATTTAAACACGTATTATTCCCGGACTTAGGAATTTATTTTGAAATATTAATATCGAATATAGAACAAGGAATGATGAATGTTGAAGAAATTCATTATTCGAAATTCCTTGTTCGGTATTCATTGTTTAAAAATGTATATTGAAATAAGGTATAATGAACAAATTGGTTGCTATTTTTTTAATGAATTTCTTAAAGAAAAAAGATTTAATATTTGTGTTTACATTTCGTTAAGTTTTGTACTTCACTTTATGCCTCTTTTTCTTGTAACATCTCCATGTCCTCGTTCCTTGATTGATGGAATATTATACCAAGCGACAAAAAGTCCCTTGATTTGGAATGTCAAATCATCTAATAAAAACCTTTTTTGTTTTTGTTGCCTTCTCTGTTGTTACTACAACGAGATAGAAACCAGTATCCAAGCCTGACAGTGTTTCAGACCCTGTCATAGTTCGATGCAGAATACTTTGCCCCAAGAGATTAAAAACCGAAACCTGTACCTCGTAGGGCTCATCAGATTTGATTAAGATTTGATTTCCATAGCTGTAGATTTCAATGCTGTTATCTCGGATGTTTTCTTCGATGTATGTAGCTCCATTTATGAGTAAGAGGAAACGATCGGGAATGGTCGAGGATTGGTTAATGGATATAGAATTATTGGTTTTTAGATTGTAGATATTTCCTGTTTCCAAATCTTTGAGTGAAATATCCACAGTTTCCCAATAGGTATTATCAGAGACTTTAATGATATATTCATTTTCCTGACCAACGTTCAAGCCAAGAGGAATAACCATTTCTTCGCTGGTGTAAGGAAGTACATTAATACTAAGTTTGGAATCTCCGACTTTGGTGTAAAGTTGAGGAGCTTCGGAAATTCCTAAAAGTTTGTAAGCATCAAGATTCTGATCGAAATCCAGCGTTGCGTTTTCATTAAAATGGATATAAGTTTGGTCAGAGAAACCATTTCCTTCCACTTTTAGCACAAGCAAATCTTTAACGAAAGTTTTGTCTTTATAGAAATTAGTTGATGTATGTACCCGTGATGAATTGGGAATGGTTAATTCAGGATTGGCGGAGGCTTTTATAAAGAAGGCATTCATGGGTGGGATGATGCCACCGTCGAGAGCTCCAATGCTTCCATTCCAGCTTACGTACTGGCCGGCATCACCATCGTAGGCATATACAGAGGCATCAATATTGGTTTTTGAACACAAGTTCCAATCGAGCGCTGAGGCATATGGATTTCCCATCAGATTCCAACCAATGCCGCCATCGGCTGTGTAAGTGATGGCAGGAATTGTACTTCCATTAAAAGTAAAATCTCCAACACTCAATTCACCGGCAAAGGATTTTGTTTCATTCTCAGCGTAAGCCACATTGTATCCACGACCTACAACAAAACCATCTTCAAATGAAGAGTTCCAATTTCCAATATCATCTTTTGTGTTGATCCACAGGTTTTGGATTTCATCAAATTTATAGAAATCGTTGCTACCGGGAATGGGATTTTCGTTAGGGACAAACCCCGGACGAATGGCTTGGGCTGCAACAGGAGAAGAAATGTCGTGCCAGCCGGCTGCACCCACATACATTGGGGTAAACCGCTCAATCGTAGCACTTACACCCGAAGTTTCGTGGATGAGAGATGCAGTACCTGTAGCATCAGATTTTAAAATCAGGGCAGCATTGCCGGCATTGTTGTTAAGGACTCCGGCAACAGTAAGTGCTTTTCCTGCGGCCACGCTTAGTACAGCGCCACTTTGGATGGTCAGGTTTTTGCAAGTGGCAGGATTATCGGGGTTCTGGTTAACAACAGGATCGTTTCCTACATTAGGGATTACCACATCATAAGCCTGCGTTGGGGCAACATTCCCTGACCAATTGCCTGATTCATTCCAATCAAAATCTGTATTTCCTGTCCAGGTAATTACGTTAGTGCTCGGATCAACACCTTCCGTCCACTCATAAGCGCCCATGTCGATGGCTGTATTCTGAATCCTGGCCTCACCCCTTATATCTGTAGATAATGTATTATCACTATTAGATCCGGAATTTACACACAGAGAATTACCAAAAAGCCGCAAATCTCCTGTAGAAGTATTTACAAATAATGGATCGCTGTTCTTACAATTTTGAGGGTTAAAAGTACCTCCGGGATTAGAAATATCGCCTGAACTATTTGAAAAACAGCAATAGTTAAGACCTACGTTTCCGCCATCAATAAATATTTCATTCCCATTTCCCTGGGCATGATTACCCCAAAGTATGCTATTATTGATCGCAACAATTGAAGTCCCATTCATAAAGATGGCGCCACCCTCATTACTTGCATCATTATTATTTAAACTGGCATTAATCAGATTAACAGTAGATGATGAACTACATATTCCTGCTCCACTGGTAGCACAATTGCTTTTAACAAGCAGATTGGTAGCCGTTAGTGTACTGTTTTTCCACAGAAAGATTCCTCCCCCCAGAATACCATAATTTGATTCGAACGTCATGTTTTGCAAATTGCCGGAAACATTATTGAAATGTAGACCTCCACCCCATGAGGTAGTCATACCCTCTGAAGCATTCCCCAGTTTGACAGTAAAACCATCCAATAATGAATTATTACCATTGTTCCAGTTAAAAATAACATGATAGCAATTGTCGGTCAAATCCCCAATAACACCAATATCACCACTCAAAACAGTTTCGTTTGACTCACCAGGACCAAAGTTTGCTCTTTCTTCAATGGTACTTTCCGTTCCGGCGAACCCACCATATACCTCCAGGTTATTCAGCAATTCAAAATGATACTGTCGGGGACCACCGGCATAACCATAAGCATAGCTTGGTTTGTATGTGCCTTTTGCTACCCATATCCGATCGCCGGAAGCCACGATATTGAGTGCAGATTGCAAAGAAATAAAAGCATCCAACCAGGATGAACCGTCATTAGCCCCGGAAGCCAGGGTATTCACAAAAACAAGCTGGGGGTCCACACCACTGGTCCACTCATAGGCACCCATATCAATAGTAACATCCTGGATACGAAGTTCCCCGCGAATATCATTTGTTTGAGAATTGTAACTATTCAGCCCGGTATTTATGGCAGGTGAATTGGAAATAAGTCTGAAATCCCCGGCATCTGCATTTGCAAAATCCGGATCAGAGTTTATGTTATTATTTGTGGTTGTAAATGTACCACCGGAAATAACAATATCATTTGCACTGTTTGAGTAACAGGAATAATTTAGTATCGTCTCACCAGCTAAAGAACCTAAGTAGATTTGATTTCCACTTGTTGCAGCATTATCCCACATTATGCAATTATTTAATTCTGGTGATCCACCAAAAACGCAATAAAGCCCTCCGCCCAAGGTTGCAGTATTTTGGCAAATAGTTGCATTTGTAATAGTAGGGTTAGCGTTTGCAATCATAATTGCTCCACCGGCATAGCTGTTATTCTGATAAAAAAGGCAGTTGATTATTGTTGCATTTGAGGAATTCCAAATATCAAGTGCGCCTCCGCTATTCGCTGATATATTTGAACGGAAAACGCAATTTAAGATCAAAGGTGAAGACGAATTGTTATTGTTAATACCTCCCCCTCCCAAAGCAGCACTATTTTCTTTAAAATTTATTTGTTCCAGCGTTGGCGAAGAACCATCGTTTAACATTCCTCCCCCATTATCATTTGCATTCCCTCCCCGAATGGTAAAGCCGTTCAATGAAGCGGAATTATCCAGGTTTGTTCCTGATGGATGATAAAACACATGGTAGCAGTTATCATCGCCCGTTGTGCCCTGGTATCCGCCGTTTTCAATATCAAAATTATCATCTCCATTTAAATCGCCACTCAGGATGGTTTCGTTGGCTTCGCCGGAACCAAAATTTGTTCTTTGTTCAACGGATGTTTCAGTCCCGGCAAAACCACCATATATTTCAACTCCTTCAATCAAACGGAAATGGTAATAACGCGAAGTGTTTGTTAAATCATAAGAAGAGCTTGGTTTGTATGTTCCTTTTGCCACCCAGATTTGCAGTCCGGGAATGGCAATATCCAAAGCCGATTGCAGCGATGTAAAAGCATTGTCCCAGTTTTGTCCGGTGTTGTTGCCTCCTGAGCTGGAAGCATCAACATAAATACTTGTTCCGTTCCAATAAGGGTCTGTGCCATCAGTCCATTCATAAGCCCCCATGTCGATGGTGGTATTCTGAATTCGGGTTTCTCCACGGATATCGACGGGCAGAGAATTATAAGTGTTGTTACCTGTATTCACACAGGGTGAAGCACCCTGAATGCTGTAATCGCCACCAGCCGCATCCACAAACAGGGGATCAGAGGTGATGTTGAAGTTGGTTGTTAGCAATGTTCCATTCAGCACTTCAACATCATTGGTTTGGTTTTTAGCGCAGGAATAATTTAGCGTTGTAGTTCCCGTGCTTACCAAAGAAAGTTCGTTTCCTGAAGTTGTTGCCGTATTATCCCAAACAATACAATTGTTTAGGTTTAGAGTTGATGCCGCATTATTCGAGGCAAAACGAATAGCTCCTCCGCTTATTCCTGCCTGATTATCCGACAAACTTACATTATTTATAGTAGCATTAAATTGAACAGACGATGAATAGAAAATTATTGCCCCGCCATTGTTTGTTGCCGTATTATCAGAAAATATAGCATTCGTAATAATTGGAGAAGAAGAATGAGTGGATAGAGCGCCCCCGTCAGCAGCAGATGTGTTGCCGGTAAAGATGGCATTGCTAATTAGCGGACTTGCATAGCTGATATACATTCCTCCTCCTCCGCCTGAAATATTATTTACGAAGGAAATATTATCAAAAACTGATGAAAAGTTATAAATGTAAACTGCCCCACCCAAATTGTCAGCTACGTTAGATTCAAATATTACATTCCGGATAGTAGGTGAAGATGAATAAAGAAACAAGCCACCGGCTTTGTTATGCGGATCGGATGCACCGTTTGCATTCCCTCCTTTAACAGTAAATCCATCGAAAACCGTGGCACTTGTCAGGTTCAATCCGTTGGGGTGATAGAGTACATGGTAGCAGTTGTCATCACCAGTTGTACCCTGGTATCCGCCGTTTTCAATATCAAAATTATCATCTCCATTTAAATCGCCACTCAGGATGGTTTCGTTGGTTTCTCCTGAACCAAAATTTATCCGTTGTTCAACGGATGTTTCAGTCCCGGCAAAACCACCATATATTTCAACACCTTCTTTCAAGCGGAAATGGTAATAACGCGAAGTGTTTGTTAAATCATAAGAAGAGCTTGGTTTGTATATTCCTTTGGCTACCCAGATTTGCAGTCCGGGAATGGCAATATCCAAAGCCGATTGCAAGGATGTAAAAGCATTGTCCCAGTTTTGTCCGGTGTTGTTGCCTCCTGAGCTGGAAACATCAACATAAATGATTGTTCCGTTCCAATATGGGTCTGTGCCATCAGTCCATTCATACGCCCCCATGTCGATGGTGGTATTCTGAATTCGGGTTTCTCCACGGATATCGACGGGCAGAGAATTATAAGTGTTGTTACCTGTATTCACACTGGGTGAAGCACCCTGAATGCGGCAATCGCCACCAGCCGCATCCACAAACAGGGGATCGGATGTGATGTTGTTGTTGGTTGTTAGCAATGTTCCATTCAGCACTTCAACATCATTGGTTTGGTTTTTATAGCAGGAATAATTTAGCGTTGTAGTTCCCGTGCTTACCAAAGAAAGTTCGTTTCCTGAAGTTGTTGCGGTATTATCCCAAACAATACAATTGTTTAGGTTTAGAGTTGATGCTGCATTAGTTGATGCAAAACGAATAGCTCCGCCACTACCCCCGGCTTGATTGTTTGATAGGCTTACATTATTAATAATGGTATTGTATTGAACAGACGATGAATAGAAAATTATTGCCCCGCCATTGTTTTTTGCCGTATTATCAGAAAATATAGCATTCGTAATAATTGGAGAAGAAGAATGAGTGGATAGTGCACCCCCATCAGCAGCAGATGTGTTGCCGGTAAAGATGGCATTGCTAATTAGCGGACTTGCATAGCTGATATACATTCCTCCTCCTCCGCCTGAAATATTATTTATGAAGGAAATATTATCAAAAACTGATGAAAAGTTATAAATGTAAACTGCCCCACCCAAATTGTCAGCTACGTTTGATTCAAATATTACATTCCGGATAGTAGGTGAAGATGAATAAAGATACAAACCTCCGGCTCTGTTGTGGGGATTTGCTGCTCCGTTTGCATTTCCGCCACTTATTGTGAAACCATCCAGCACGGCAGCACTTGTGAGATTTAATCCATTTGGGTGATACAATACGTGGTAGCAGTTATCATCCCCGCTTGTGCCCTGGTAACCGCCATTTGTTACATCAAAAATATCGTTGCTGCTCAAATCGCCGCTTAGTATGGTTTCGTTGTTTTCCAAGTCGCGATCGTCCATGTCGGGATCTCCGGTGTTTGGGAAGCCGCCATATATTTCAACGCCTTCCGTCATCCGGAAATGATAATAACGGGAACCACCCAAACCATAATCAGCACTCGGTTTGTAGGTTCCTTTAGCTACCCAGATTTCATCATTGGCAACTGCGACATCAAGTGCCGATTGCAATGACGTGTATGCATTTGTCCAACTTGTGCCATTGTTGCTGCCTGAAGCGCTGCTGTTTACAAAAATTGTGTTGGCTTTCAGATTTAACGAAAGCACTATGCCAAAAAATAACAATGCGGCAAAGCTGATTCTTTTTGTTTTGTGTTTCATTTTGATTTGTTTATTTGTGAATGATACATTTCTGGTGAGATGCCTTCGATGCTTGTAAATGCTTCGATAAACTTCTTTGCTGATGAAAAGCCTGACAGCGATCCAATGGTTTTTAATTCCATGTCACGAACTTTTCCCTTATTCATCAGATTTTTAGCATGTCTTACCCTCCATACATCAAGATATTGATCGAATGAATGCAGGGATTGACTGAAATAGATTTCAAGATTTGAAACCGGAATATTGGTAATCACTGATAGTTGATTCAGATTGAAGTTGTGCCTGATATAGGGCCGGTAATGCTCCATACAAAAATCCACCTTTGTGGGCGTTTCCGCCAGGTGCTTGTTTTCGGAATTTTCAGAAGCCGTTTTTAAACCCTTTTTGGCCATAAAACTTTTTAATTGAATTTATTATTTCCGGATCATTCATTTCAATTCACAGGTCAGCAAATAGCAAGTGCAACTTAAAAACTCAACCTTGCCCGAAAAGAGCAGAACTAATTCAGAAAATCAAATACAAAGATGGGGGAGAAAGTAGATAAAAGGGACGATTGCAAGGCTAATGTTGCATCGTTTTAATAATATCCGTGCAAACTTAACCCGGGTTTTTATTTTTCTTTGATTTGGTTAAGGAAAGCCAATGGCGAAATTCCTTCAAACTTTTTGAAACCATTTAGAAAAGTATTGCGCGAAGAGAAGCCCGATAACAATCCGATGGCTTCGAGCGTAAGGTCGGTAGATTTTCCCTCTCTGATCAGGTTCTTGGCGTACTCAACCCTCCACTCATTGCGGAAATCGTTGAACGTTTGCTTTTTCACCTCTCTGAAATAATAAGCCAGATGATGAACGGGCACATGAATCAGTACCGAAAGTTGGGCAAGATTGAATTCGGATTGGAGAAAGGGTTGTAACTCCCCCATGCACGAAGTTGATGATTCACGTATCAGGTTGAGGTAATCGGCTTCAAAATGAGGTTCATTTTTATTTTTTATGGGCACTTCTGGCGTTGAATGCTCATTAATATCAGGAGTTTCCGGTATGCGGGGCAAACCATATAGCACTCCAGGAAAAAAGAAGGGCGAGATTAGCAAACCGGTTAAGCCAATGCCGGATGCAGCCAACAGAAAATTAAGGGTATAAAAAATTACTATTTGTTCTTCTATTTTTACCTCCAGTATCAATCCAATATGGCTAAGTATTAAAATAAAAAGAAATGCAAACAATACAGCGAGCCATTTGGTCATAAAAGCCTGCGATGATAGTGTCCGTGATTTATCCGGCCTTTTCAAATATTGAACATACAGAATGAACGATGCAAGGGCATAAGCCAATACAAGAACCGGACGGCTCAGGAAAACAATGTAAGCGGGTGTTAGTTTTTGAAAAATGTTGCGGTTTATTATCCAAACATTGTTTGCATTCTCCACTATTTTAGATGCCATTTCCATTTTCTCCGACCAGGGGGTAAACAAATGTGGTAGTGTGAGGGCAAAAAAAAGAAGCATGGGTAAAAAATGCCAACAATCACTTTTTCGTAAACGGGAGTTATCGGTCAAAACACTTCGGACGTACCAATAAAGCATAGGCCCAATCATATATGTAACAAATCCGATATTCAGAAAAAAAATACTTGCCAATATAGTGGACTTTGAGTATAATACTACAAACTGAATCAGACTGTAGAGACTAATTAGCAAAAAGAAAAATCCGAGGTAAATAATGGACGGATTTTTTCGGGCATTGAAATAAACCAAAATAGCCGAAAGAAATATGCCCAACAATGAAAAGAATAGCAGCATTAAAAGCTAATTAATATAAAAGATTGCAAATTTATAAAAATCATCCATCCCTGCAATCGAATAAATTTATTTTACAACTATTCAAAAACTATCGCTCGAAATTCCTTGTTAAAAAAAGTAGATTGAAATAATAGTACCCACTCGCACTATACATTCGTGCGTTAGAGGTGCATCCCCCTTCAGTTTTATAATTTATCAAGTCATATCTTATTGTATATTGGAATATTTAAAAATAATTATATTTTTTTTCCGCATTTTGTTTTATTAATTATTTTTTTGTAATATTGCTACACAAAATCGAAAACAAAAAATCGATAAAAAGTTTTTCTGAAATAATTGTTTAAACATTAAGGGTTTCTTTGTTTTTGATAGAAATAATTGAACATAATAAAGAAATTATCTTAAGCTAAAAACTGATTGTAAGATGCTGTTAAAGGGTATTTTTCTTTTTGATAAAGGCTATCTGCTGCTGCGTGTTGTGCTTTTAGATGTGTGTAGAGGTAACATACTGCATAGTGTTGGGCTTTTAGATGTATGGAATAGCAATACGCTGTTTCGTGTTTGGATTTTAGATATGTGGAAAGGCAACACGCTGCTTAGTGTTAGGCTTTCAGATGTGTGGAGAAGCAACATCCTGCTTCGTGTTGTGCTTCCAGATATGTGGAGAAGCAACATGCTGCTGCGTGTTGCGATTTTATGTTTCAAAAAAGCTTATCTGCAGGTGCAGAATAAGTATTTTAATAATAGCAAATGCTTTCAATTAAGCAAACATATTTGATAAAATGGTATTAAGCACTAATTATAAAACTATTTATTAATTAAAACTTTTTAAAAATGAAACGAACATGGTATTATTTAGTTAATGTTTTTTTAAACGTTACAAGAGACAGTTATGTTAAAATGCTTAGCCTGATTACTGATCATGAATCAAAGCTAAAGGCAAAAGAATCGGATGCAGATATCCAGGCAATAATTGAACGAACGACAAATGTAAAAAATGAACTTTCGGCAAAATTTAATTCATGGAAATCGGCTAAAGGTATTCGTGAGGGTGAAACTTTGCGGTTTGGTAATTTAATGAATGAATTAAATACTGAAAAGATACCACGTTGGGAGGCAATGGTAAGAATTGAATATCCTGAAAGATCAGCTGATTTTAAAATTATTTTCCCCGATGGCCGCTCAACCTTCAGGCAAGGTAATTACGAAACACGAATTGCTAAAGTTGGAGCACTTGCCGAAACACTTGTAAATTACGAATTGCTTACAAGCGCACAGGCTGAGGTTGATGCTTTTTATAAGGAGCTATTGGCTGCACGTGATGTTCAACAGCAAAAAGAGCAGCTTACGGCTTCGACTTCGGGAGAATTGGATAAGGCACGGATTGCAGCAGGAGAAATTATGTATGCAAACCTCGGATACCTTATGAATTTATATTATCAAAATCCCGAAACGATAGAAGGATTTTATGAATTGGAAAACATTCGCACGCATGAGGGGAAATCAAGCCCCGAACCTCATGTAATAAGCATTGAACCTAATTCAACAAGCGATGCAGGAATTGAGTTTGATGAAAATGATGTTTTCAGGTTTAATAATTTTGGTGATGTTACATTATATGCTTTTTCGGCTGCCACACCCGATGCATCTTGTCCCGAAAATGCAATAGTCATTGAGGCCGACAGCGAAAAGTCGTGCCTTGCAAGCGAACTCGGTGATGCGGATAATGATTATATTTTATTAACAAATAAAAATACTGAGGTGGCGGGAGAGATTGAAATTTTGATAGTTTGATATTTCAAGGTTTGAATTTATTTTGAAATAATATCGAATATTGAACAAGGAATGATGAATGCTGAAAAAATTCATTATTCCTTGTTCGGTATTCATTGTTGAAATAAAAACAAGCTTAATTGAATTAAGCATAAAAACCACACGATACAATCGTGCGGTAGCGGGGATTTTCGAACTAAATTGATATTGTTGTGTTTAATTTTAAATATTGAAGTTAGGAAACCCATTTATTAAAACCTCAAAATAAAAGTCGTTCCCTCTCCAAGTTTTGAAACAAGCGAAATACTTCCTTTATGAAGTCTCATAATTTGTCGTGAAAGGCTCAAACCAATTCCCGAGCCGTTTTTCTTTGTCGTAAAAAAAGGAACAAAAATATTATCCAAAACTTCATTTTCGATTCCGCTTCCGTTATCTGAGACTTCAATTGTTGTGGTTTTATTTTCTGTAAATAGTTCAATGTTAATAATTTTGGAGCTTGTGTTTTCTAAAGCATCAATAGAATTCAGTAACAAATTAATAAGAACCTGTTCTATCATTTCATGGTCAATATTTACTGTTAATGAATCGTTTATGTTGCCAATAATTAAAGTTATGTTTTGTTTTTCAAGTTCCGGTTTCATTAAAGTTGAAATATGTTTAAGAAGTCCCTTGATTTCTACTTTTGTGAATTTAGGTTCAGGTAATCGGGTAAGTTGCTTGTAGGCAGTAACAAATTTTAATAAGCCTTTACTTCTGTTTTCAATAGTTTTCAGGCTTTCAAAAATATCGCTCTCGTCATCGGGATTTAATTCACAAAAATCAATTTTCTTACCTTGATCATCTACCAACATTGAATTTAAAGCTGTGCTTAATGACGAAATCGGTGTAACCGAATTCATAATTTCATGGTTCAAAACCCTAATGAGTTTTTTCCACGAATCTAATTCCTGTTCATCAAGTGCGTTTTTTATATCGTGAAGCGAAACCATTTTATAAACCTTGTCCTGAAGTTTAAATACCGAACATTGAAGACTTAATTGTAATAGGTTTTTATCAATCCTGATTTTTACAAGTTCTTCAGAATCAGGTTTAATTTTGAGAATAGAATTATATAACTCTGCGTCTAATGTTTCAATATCAGAAAGTTTGCTTCTTTTGTTGAGCTTGAGTAGTTGTTGGGCTGAAGCATTTATCAAATGAATATTACCATCAAGTTCATATGATAAGATTGCTGTTTTGGTATGTTCAAAAACAGATTGTAAATATTGATATTGTAATTCTTTTTGGATTCTGACATTTTGAAATTCTACAATAATTTCGTTGAATGCCTGCCTGATATCCTTAGATGGAGCTTTATGTTTTTTTGGATCGGGCCAACGATTTGTAAAGTCTTTATATTTAATTGAGAGTAAAAATTTTCCGAGTTCCCTACGCGTGGTTTCTACAAAATACAGAAGTTCAAAAAGAAAAACAATTACTAAAATTATTAAAACACTACTCGTTACATACCATTTATCCTGACGTATTGCAAAAAGAAAAGCAAACATTAATATTGCCAAAAAAATGATTCGCAAAACAACTCTGATTCTAAAACTTTTAAAGATCATATTTGCTCATTTTACGATAAAGTGTAGTTCTTCCCAAACCAAGTTCTTTAGCCGCTTTACTTAAATTTCCATTATGTTTTTTTAATGCGGTTTTAATGGCATTTTTTTCAAGTTCTTCAATATTCAGGTTTGATTTAATAGAGTTTTCGTTTTTATCACTATTTATGAGGAAATCGGAACTTGAAATTTTATTTCCATCACACATAATAATTGCACGCTCTATCAAATGTTTAAGCTCTCTGATGTTTCCAGGCCATTTATACCTGATTAATTTCCTGGTTGCATCTTTTGATATTTTAATTCCTTTTTTTTGATATTTTTCGGAATATTTATTAACAAATAATTCAACTAAAAGCGGAATATCTTCCTTTCGTTCGCGAAGAGGCGGCAATGTTATCTCAACGGTATTAATTCTGTAGAGCAAATCCTGTCGGAAGGAATTTTCTTCGATCATATTATGTAGAGGCATATTTGTTGCCGAAATTAATCTAATGTCAATCGGAATTTCTTTATTATCGCCTAATCTGATTATTTTTCGGTTTTCGAGTACTGAAAGTAATTTTGCTTGTAAAGGGAAACTAAGATTCCCGATTTCGTCTAAAAAAATTGATCCACCGGAGGCAATTTCAAATCTTCCGGCCCTATCATTGGAAGCATCAGTAAATGAACCTTTTTTATGGCCGAAAAGCTCCGACTCAAAAAGACTCTCGGAAATAGCACCAAGATCAACATTAACGAAAATCTGATCGGAGCGTAAAGAATTTTTGTGAATTGCCCTTGCTACCAATTCTTTACCTGTACCGTTCTCACCCAGAATCAAAACATTGGCATTAGTTTGTGAGATTTTTTTTATCGACTCAAAAACCGATTTTATAGCCTGGGATTCGCCAATCATTTCCGAATCCGATTTATTAATTTCCTCTTTTAGGGTTCTTTGTTTCGATTTTAGCTCCCTTATCTCTTGTTTCGATTTGCTCAGCCTTAATGCAGCATTTAGAGTTGCAATTAATTTTTCGTTATCCCAGGGCTTTATTACAAAATCTATCGCCCCGATTTTCATGGCTTCAACAGCACGGTTTAAATCGGCATAAGCAGTAATCATAATAACATTACTATTAGGATTAATATCTATGATTTTTTTCAACCAATAAATTCCTTCTTTTCCGCTTGTTGCACCGGTCGAGAAATTCATATCCAAGAGAATCACATCATAATCATCTTCCCTTAAAATTTGTTGAAGCTTGAAAGGATCACTTTCGGTTCTAATAAAATCAAATAAATGTTTAAGTACTACTTTGGATGTTAAAAGTATATCTTTATCATCATCAATTATTAAAATTTTATCTTTTCGTTTTTGATTCATATCATTTTCAGAATTTTTTCAAATATAAAAAAATGTTTCGTTATGAAACATTAATATTGTTCCGAAGTGAAACAATTACTAACTTAATTTATATTAAAATATTACTATTAAAATCAGATTACAAGAAGCTTAAGAAACATGGTACATTTCTTGGAATTATTTAAAATTAAAAAATATAATTATGCTTAAAAATCTTTTAATATCATCCTATAGATTCTTTTTAAAAAACAAAGTTTCTTCATTGATAAATATTTTCGGATTATCAGTCGGATTGGCATCTTGTATTCTAATTTTTGTATATATTTCGTATGAATTAAGTTTTGATAGTTATCATTCCAAAAAAAATAATATTTACAGGGTTGTAAAACATACTCTTGCAAATGACGGAGAAGAATATAACGGCGAAACTGAATTCCCTCTCGGAGAATTCATCAGAATGTCATTTCCTGAAATAGAAACTGTTGTAAGAACTCAAAATGCTGAAAAAAGTATAATAAAAGTTGAGGATGAATCATATCAGGAGGAAAATTTGTTGTTTGCCGAACCTGAAATTTTTAAGGTTTTTGATTACGATTGGGTAGAAGGAAATAAAGAAAATGCATTAAATGATAAACATTCGGTAGTTTTAACACAAGGCCTTGCTAACAAGCT
>Ga0222695_1000562_pt1 | contig 19229 bp, 20 predicted proteins | sample AntAcemetage1398_FD_179834 | JGI IMG/M metagenome (GOLD analysis project Ga0222695, IMG submission 179834) | Saline water microbial communities from Ace Lake, Antarctica - #1398 | ecosystem: Environmental > Aquatic > Non-marine Saline and Alkaline > Saline | place: Antarctica: Ace Lake...
CGGCAGTTACGTATCAAAATTCAAAATGAACTGCGCAATTCCTATTGCAATACAGACAGCTTACAAAATTTCAAAGAGCAGAATGACTTGCACTCATATGCAAAAACTTAACCGGAATTTACTGATTATTATAAACAATTATTCGACAATGGTTGTATTTACAAACAAAAAAATTGGGCATATGTTTTATTCAAATTCATCCGCCTTGCCGCTTCACCATGATAATTTAGCGTGCAAATCGGACTATTTACAAGACCATCAAATGTTGACCCGTGTTATTATTAAGCTTTTTTTTATACTAATCTTTGGTTCGTCTTTGGTCGTAGGTATAGCTCCCGTGCCTCTTTATGCGGATATATATGTGCATATGGACAGTGAGGGGGTGCTTCATTTTACCAACGCGCCAACATCATCCAATTATAAAATCTTCATCAGGGAAAAACCTCCCCTGTCTTCGAATTCAGACGTCACCGACGGTTCCAACCTTTATGACGACCTGATAACACAAGCATCTAAAAGCCATGGAGTTTCATTTTCACTGCTCAAGGCGCTGATTAAAATCGAGTCGGATTTTAATCCCCGGGCCATTTCAAGTGCCGGTGCAATAGGTCTGATGCAAATCATGCCCGAAAATATCAAAGCCCTTAATATAAAAGATCCCTTTGATCCGTTAGAAAATATAATGGGAGGAACGCGTTATTTAAAACAGCTCATTGGACGCTTTAACGGAAAACTGCCCATGGCCTTGGCCGCCTATAATGCCGGCCCCAATACTGTTGATCGTTACAAACGAATCCCTCCCTTTAAAGAAACGGAAAATTATGTAGAAAAAGTTATGAAATATTATTCTATTTTTAAAGGGCGATAGTCTCTCAATTTTAAATCCTAAGATAGGATCACATCCCTGTCTATTACTGATCCTTGTTTGATAATCGCCTGGGATTCGCCGTTGTTTTTGATCACAACTCCCCCCTTTATGGTTACGTTTTTTTCAAAACGCACATCACCGTCAATGGTAAGAGAGTCACAATCGATCAGGGATGGTGTTCCTTCAGAAAATCTTTCATCAAAACCATCTATCTTCCCGTAATATTTCGGATCCAGAGCTATGGTTATGGGCCGTGAGCCTATCTTAGGATTTAAAATCAAATTGTCTTTTTCTGAAAATACAAAACGGTCCGATCTTATGGCCAGAAGTTCGTTACATTTTTTTACCGGGAAAAAACGGGATGCAGGAACCCTTATGGCAGCTGCGCCTTCAAACAGAGATATGGCCGCTCCCATGGCGGTTTCAACCTGAAATACTTTTGGGCTGTTTTCATTTTTCGGATCAAGTGTTTTCTGGTTTTTGATTATGGGAAGATTTATGGTATGATGTTTTTTAATAAGCTTTTTAAGAGACTTAAGATTTATCCATATGTTATTTGTATTGAAAAACCGGTAACGTTTTATATCTTCAAACGCATCCATTTCATCTTGCGGGCACTGGGCCGATTCACGCAAGATCAGACGGCCGTTTATATGCCTGGCGATATGTCCGCCTTTTACGTCTGACGGTGTTCTTGGAACCACTTCCATCATAAAAGGGAGTCTGTTTTTGCAAAAATACCCCAGAAGAGATTCATCCATGGTAGCGCCCAGATTATCCGAGTTTGAAATAAAGGCATACTCTATTCCGTTTTCCAGAAGGCTATTTAACACGCCGGATGTATAAATTGCGGAGTATATATCGCCATGCCCCGGGGGATTCCATTCCAGATCCGGATTCTTGGGACATGTGGCGGGAGCAAGATTTTCCTGAAGAATTTTGGGGAATTTATTCTGGATAAATAAAAGCGGAAAATCTGACGCCTTGATCATTGAGAGGGCGTCAATGGTGTCTTCATGTGTACTGAAACTGTTCATAAGAGCCAGTTTTACCCGGCATGTTTCTGCCTGCTTTACGATGATTTTCAGAAATGTTTTTTTATTTTTTACCGTTAAAAGAGACTTGGCTTTGGTGAGGCCCATGCTGGTACCCAAGCCACCGTTCAGTTTGATGATAACCGCATGGCGCAATACCTCCCGCCCGGACTCTGCATATTCTTTAATACGGGTTGCATCTTCGATTTCATGGGAAGCAACGGGCCTTATGTCTCTATCAGAGATAAGGCCTGTTGCTCCGGAAACGATCTTTTTATAATAATACGTAAACGTATCAATAACCAAAGAGGGAAACTTCTCACGTTCCATCTTTGAAATAAAGGAGGGAAGATAGTTTGTTTTGTCTAAATTTTCAGACACATGCAATTTTTTTTATACCTTTTCTATCCATGCTGCCGGATCTTTAATATTGCCGTATTGAATATCTGTAATCGTTTTGTAGAACTTGTTAGCCATGGGACCGACTTTGCCGTTTGCCACGGTTATAACAGTGTCGCCGTATTTGATTTCTCCGACAGGAGAAATAACCGCTGCGGTTCCGGATCCGAAAATTTCTTCGAGTTTACCCGATGTATGGGCATCCAACACCTCATCAATGCTGATTTTGCGTTCTGCCACTTTGATATCCCACTGTTTTGCAAGGGTAATCATCGTGTCTCTGGTAATGCCGGGAAGGATGCTGCCGGATAACATGGGCGTGATCAGTTCACCGTTTATAACAAAAAATATATTCATGGCCCCAACTTCTTCAATGTATTTCTGCTCAATACCGTCAAGCCACAACACCTGAGTATACCCGTGTTCATGAGCCTGTTCTCCGGCATACAGGCTGGCCGCATAATTGCCCGGCGTTTTGGCTTCACCCACTCCGCCCCGTACCGCCCGGACATGGTTGCGGGTGACCCATATCTTAACGGGATTAAAGCCTTCGGCATAATAAGCGCCCACCGGAGAAAGAATAATAAAATAACGATAGGTATAAGATGCGCGAACGCCTAAAAAAGGATCCGTGGCGATTATGGTGGGGCGGATGTAAAGGGAAGTCCCCGGCGTAGACGGCACCCAGTCTTTTTCAATAACCAGCAACTGCTTAAGGGCATCCAGGGCAAACGCCTCGTCAATCTCCGGGATGCAGAGGAGGCGCGAAGAGTTGTTCAACCGTTTGAAATTATCAGTAGGCCGAAAAAGCTGAATATCTCCTGACCCCGCCCTGAACGCCTTGAGCCCTTCGAAAACGCCTTGACCATAATGAAGCACCATGGTTGCGGGATCCATATCCATGGATGCATAGGGCTCTATGCGTGGGTTATGCCACCCATCTTGCGGGTTGTAATCCATGTTAAACATGTGATCCGTAAAAATGCTGCCGAAACCAAGTTTGGAATCCTCGGGTTTTGTTTTTAATTGATCAGCTTTTTTAACAGTCAGTTGCATTTCTGCCTCCTCAAAGAATTTAAAATTTCAGTCCGATATTTTCCACAGCATAAGTCCTGTTGTATCGTCGTAAGTCCTCTCCAGGGGGGTGCCGGTTAATTCCTGAAGATCAATTTCTGCGGCATAAATAATAGTTTCCGAAAAAACATGTCCGCCTATGGTTTTTCCTTCCAGATTTCCCAGAACAATATGAGCATGTACGACCGGGTTTTCATCCAGCAATGAGACATTGCCGGTGCAACTTACTATTTCAACCGGTTCTTCTTGTATGAATGTTGCATAAACCTGTTGTTTTTGATCATATGCCCCCAGAGTCGCAGAAGATACTGCACCAATAACGGAAAATGTAGCCATCTGTATTGACGATGCTTTACAAAAATCTTCGATAGATGTGATCAAATCTTTACCATGAGGAAGGCGCCCTACAAAGCGGCGTCCGGGTTTAAATTCAAAAGCGTTTAGTTTGTCCATCAAAAACCTCCAAGGTTAAAAATATATTAACAATAAATTTTGAAAGAGCTCATTAAATTATGGCGGCTCAATATCACCATTTAATACACCAGAACTTATTGAGAAGTTACTAAAATTTGATTCAAGATTTATAGCATCTTTACCATTGAAATCAAGACCAAAGTTTTTGTAACAAGTGTTTCGCTGTGCAACACCCTGTTTTTTTCTCACAGGTTGACATTGAGCGTTTTGGATATTAGAGTCTGAAATCCAAGTTCATCAATACAAAACGGAAAGGAAAATCAATATGACCATATCAGAGAGAATGGCCGATATCAAACCGGTAAGGCTTGGCTTGGATAGTAAATTCAAGTTTAAATGTCATAAAGGGGTAAAATGTTTTACCAAGTGCTGTAGAGATATTAATATCGCGCTGACTCCCTATGACATTATCAGGCTTAAAAACCGTTTACAGCTTTCTTCAGATGAATTTTTGGCAATGTACACGGTTCCCCGTCTTTTGGAAAAGACAGATCTTCCCATGGTTACTCTGAGGATGATGGACGATGATTTAAAATCATGTCCATTTGTAACCGATAACGGGTGTATAATCTATGAAGACAGGCCCACGACGTGCCGTTATTATCCCCTTGGCGTTGCGTCGCTGAGTCACAGGGAGGGTGTTGATGATGAGGGGTTCTATTTTTTTGTGCATGAACCCCACTGCCTGGGTTTTGAAGAGAAAAAGGAATGGACGGTTCGTGAGTGGCGGAAAGATCAGGGCGTTGATATCCATGATGAAATTAATGCCGGCTGGACCGATCTTGTGGTGAGAAAAAGATCTTTTCCTCCGAATCTCAAACTTGTTGAAGAAAGCAAGAAGATGTTTTTTTTAGTCAGTTATAATATCGATAAGTTCAAACAGTTTGTTTTTGAAAGCTCATTTTTGAAGCGGTATCATATCGACGATGCAACCGTTGAAAAGATTCGGGAAGATGAGATTGCCCTGCTGGAATTTGGTCTTAAATGGTTAAAAGACGTTCTTTATAAAGAAGGAAGTTCTAAGGTCAAGGAAAGTGCAACTGATTGAGGAAAAAAACTGTGGTTCCGGATACCGAATGGTTGACATGCCGGTATCCGGATTCACATGTATGTTATATCAATATTCTTCGTAAAAAAGGCCGTCCCAACTCGAAGGATTGTTCAAACGCTCTTCAATATCCACATTGAAAAATTCGGCGACCGGTTTTAATATCTCGGGAGTGTCGGCCTGTACTTTGCGCGCCGCCGAAAGAACCGTTTCAAGTCCGTTTCGTGTCATTTTCCCAAGAGGTTGTCTGCATCCACCGGAGGGCATTCCCAAAATCGACATCAACGTTTTGAAGCCCAGCGGATTTCTGGCCCGGCATACCACCTCTCCGTAAGGTGTCTTTTCCATGGTCTTAACCGTAACCAGATCAAAAAGGGGTTCAAGCACCGTCAACAGCTTTTGGGCATCTTGCTCTTCACCCTGTTCGAGCAATCGAACCATTTCAGTTATGGGACCGGGAGCAACATTTGAGGCAACCGAAATAACGCCGGACGCCTTGATCTGAGGATCAAGCATCATTTTTAAGGTCATCCCATCATCACCGGAAAGTATGGTAAAATCAGGCCCGCAGCATTTTCTTGTGCTGCGCATATTCTCAAGATTACCGGTGGCTTCTTTGACCGTATTGACATTTTTATACGTCTGGTTAAGGATGGCAATGTCCTCGGGTAAAAGCTGCGCCCCGGTTCTACCGGGAATTACATAAGGAATAATCTCAATATCTGGAGCCGCTTCGGCAACAGGGGCAATGTATTCCCGTCGTATTTCAAGGGAACTGGGCCCGTTATAGTAAGGATCTACCAGCAAAACCGCATCAGCACCCACCGCAACCGCATGCTTTGTTCCTTCCAGCGACTCTTTTGTGTTGTTACTCCCTGCACCTGCAATGCAGATACATTTATCTTTTGATTTTTCCGCAACCATCTCAATAACCCGATTATGTTCATCCCAGCTCAAAACAGGGCTCTCGCCGGTAGTCCCCACAGCCAGGATCCCGGTGATTCCGTTTTTTATCTGGAATTCCGACAGCTTTCCAAGACCTTCATAGTCAACGGTACCATTTTTAAACGGTGTAACAATTGCCGTAAAACATCCTGCGAGCATAATATCCCCCTTTTAACAAAAAGTATTGCCAGTAATAACATCGTATATTCCATACCGGAGTATACGGAAAAGGTAGATAAAGTGAGAGGTTATGTCAAGGGAAAACTCGATCATCTCTGGAAAGAGCATAATAAGACACACCGAATTTTATCAAAAAAGGTGGTGCGTCTCAAGATCGATTTAAAACGGGAAATCGAAGAAGGAATTAAAAATTGATGGATACGAGACCCTTGAAAAACATCGCCTTTGATCCGATTTTTGATCAGATTCGAATAACGGTAACAAAGTCGAACGTTTTCAAGGGCCTCGATTATAGCGCGTTATACCAGGAAAACCCTATCGGCCCGATGAGCCTCTTCCGGATATACTCCGTCCGGCAAGGGGATTATAAAGTTTTATAATTGCCACCTTCATACAGTCAATCGTCTGTGTTTCCGAGATAATATTCAGCAAAGTATTCTCGCCGTCTTCCGGTAAAACACATGCATTTGAATCGTCGAAGGTTAAATCCGTAAAGCCTTTAACGAGTTTCTTTTTTTCCTTTTTGGTCATACCCACCTGAATTGCCTTTTTACCGTCGATGTCAGTAATCTGGTCGGCCAAACCCGCATCGTCAATCTTTTTGGTTTTCTCGTCATCCAAAAAAACATTAATATAAAAATCTGCCATGAGTACCTCCTGTTGATAAATTTTTAAGTGCTAGTAAAAAATCCTCTTTTTTTAAACGTACAATTAAGATCAATTCTTATATTACAATGGTTATGATCTGTCAATAGTCTTGTGACCCGTTTCGACCTGTTTTTTTCTTGACAACCCAAAATGGCTGACATACTAACCCCACAACTGAAATGTTTTAAATCTTATAATTATCAAGCGGTTTTCATCAGCCGGTCAACAATAAAATAGAATTTGTTTTAAAGGATAAATCATGACAAAAGCAAAAAACGTTGAAGAATATATCGCTCGCCAGCAGATGGCCATCGCCGGGAATCCGGATTGCGGAGTATCCCATTACAATCTTGCGGTCGCTCTCCTGGGTCTTAAAAAATATGATGAAGCTGAAAAAGAGCTTTTTGCCGCTATCCATTGCAGCCCCAACCTGGCTGAAGCATATGTGCAACTTGGAGGACTCTGCCTGCAACGCGATGATCTTGACGGCTGCATGGCATACAACCAGCAGGCGGTCAAGTCTCGGGCAGGATTTTTCGAAGGCCACGGAAACATCGGATTTGTGCATCTGCAAAAAGGTGAAATTGACGATGCCATCCGGGCGCTTCAAAAAGCCATACGATGGAATCCCAACTTTTTGCAGGCGTATGTCACACTGGCAAATGCTTACTTAATGAAAGGGTTAATTGACGAAAGTATCCAAACCAACCTCAAGGCGTTGAAACTGGAACCGGACTTTGCCATCGCCCACAACAATCTGGCCATTGTCTATCTCGAAAAGGGGAAATATGATCTGGCAATAAAACATGTGGATAAAGCGGCTGAACTCGGTTATGAAGTATCCCCTGAACTATTGAAAGAAATCCAAGCCTTTCGCAAAGAATCCGGTTAAGGGATCGTCTTTATTAATAACCAAAACCCAAACCATGCCTAACACACCGCAATTCAAGTATTTTTTATCGCACAAAAAAAATCCTGTTCAAAAAGGCAGCCGGATATGGCCTGACCTCCTTCCCATGAGCAGACATCAGCAACCCAATGATGCGGGTATTTGTGCGAGCTACGGAGACTATTTTACCGCCGCTCGAAATTTTCTGGAACAGGACAGATCTGAAGTTATTACTCGTGCGGTTTCACAACAGATCCATCGAGAGGTAACATCCCAAGAAATTGAAGAAATAAATATCTTTCTCGAAAAACACGGTGAATTTTATCATCCGGCTCGGATTGAAACCGTGTTACACGGGATAGCAATACCCTTTGTATTGAATGTGGCAATTTCCGATGCAGGTAAAAATTGTGTCCAAAGAGAATATGGTCTTTTAAAACAACTCAATGAAGATTTTCCGTTTTCATTTCTGCCCAAAGTTTACGGCCAGGATTGTGTGTCTATTGCAGGTAATGAAATCGGAATGTTTTTAGGAGAGTGGTTCCAAGGATATAAGGAGTTCCATATTTCCCTTGATCCGGCAGATGAAAAACATAAAATTGTTGTCTGGGATCATGAGCACGGTAACTATTTCCTTACAGACGATCAAGCCACAAACCTTTACCGACAAGCCGCCCGGATTCTGACCTGTTACTACAATGTCAACACCTTTGAGCACATATTCTCCTGGCATCATGCGGCCGGAGATTTTGTTTTAACATGTCAAAATAACAAGATCGATTTAAAACTTATCACCGTAAGACAGTACAGACCCCTGTTTGAAAATGACAGCGGAAATGAAAATCCGGATGCCGAACTGATACTGGAAGCATTGCTGGTGTTTTTTCTAAATCTTACAATCAAAATGCGTCTTGACCGGCTGGACGGTGTCGGAGAAATAGTGTGGTCAAATGATACTTCGGTTGATGGAATCCTTAAAGGTTTTTTCGAGGGCCTGGCCTTAAAACCGCCCATTGTCTCGATTCCAGGCCCTTTAATCGATTGTTTCCGAAATCATCTTCTATCTTGCAGTCAATCAGATTTGATTGGTTTGTCACAAGCCATGGTTGATGCATATAACTCCCATTCTCCGGAAATTCCGGTCATTAAAAAGAATCTAAAAAGGCATGTAAAGGTTTTAGTCAGTACAATTAAACAAAATTAAGAAATATAAGGCAACGATTGAAACCTATCGCAACCTCGACGGGGTATACTGCGCTATCAAAGAGTTGCAGTATTATCATATGGCTGGACGATTGGCGCCGTCAAAAAGGATACTTAACAGCTTATATATCCGTTCAATACGAGGCTTGCAGGATTTAGATCGTCGGTAATAAACTCAAGATTCAGCATTAAAGCTGATTCAGACAATAAAAACTATTTAGCACGGTAAAACCATGCTTTTTTATTGACAAGGTAATGAATTAATTTTATATAATTTTTTTTTGGAGTATTGGCTTTGTTATTTAAATTTTTAACTCATAAAAACGTAAAGAAAAAAGTGAATCATTTCGTGAGAGGAGGTGAACGATAAAACTCCAATAGGAGAGGGTTTTATTTCAATAGATAAGGATAGTTAAATCTAAAGATGAATGGAGGAATGAATATGGCAAAACATGAAACCCCTTTGTTGGATCAGCTTGAAACCGGTCCATGGCCGAGTTTTGTGACCGACATTAAGCGGGAGGCTGCATCAAGGGAAAAGAATGAAAAAAACGTTGAATACCAAATTCCCCAGGCTTGTTGTGACGATCTTTTGGGGGTGCTTGAACTTTCCTACAAGCACGGCAGGACCCACTGGAAACATGGCGGTATCGTCGGGGTATTCGGTTATGGAGGTGGTGTAATCGGCAGGTATTGCGACCAGCCCGAGATGTTTCCGGGCGTTGCCCATTTTCACACCATGCGTGTGTCCCAGCCTGCCGGCAAATTCTATACCACCAAATACCTGGAAGATATCTGCGACCTTTGGGAAAGGCGCGGAAGCGGCCTGACAAACATGCATGGCTCAACAGGAGATATTATCTTCCTTGGCACCACAACCCCTCAACTTGAAGAGGTCTTCTGGGAATTGGGACATAACCTGAATCAGGATCTGGGCGGTTCCGGGTCAAACCTGAGGACACCTTCCGACTGTGTGGGTGCAGCTCGCTGTGAATGGGCGTGCTTCGACACCCAGGCGATCTGCCATGATCTCACCGTTGAATATCAGGACGAGCTTCATCGGCCGGCATTTCCCTATAAGTTTAAATTTAAATTCGACGGGTGCCCAAACTGCTGCGTTGCATCAATCGCACGGTCGGACCTGGCGTTTGTCGGAACCTGGCGTGATGATATCAAAATAGATCAGGAAGCGGTTAAAGCCTACGTTGGCGGCGAACTTCCTCCCAACGGCGGCGCTCATGCCGGACGTGACTGGGGTCCCTTCGACATCAAGAAAGAAGTGATCGATCTTTGTCCCACCGGTTGTATGAAGTATGAAGATGGCAAGCTGGAGATTAACACTCCTGAGTGTACAAGATGCATGCATTGCATCTGCGTCATGCCCAGGGCATTGAGAATCGGTAATGACTTGGGCTGTTCAATCTTTGCCGGAGCAAAGGCTCCGATTCTTGACGGTGCTCAAATGGGTTCCCTTATTGTTCCGTTTATTAAGGTGGAAGAACCTTATGATGAAATTAAAGAAACTGTCATCGAGCCCATCTGGGACTGGTGGATGGAAGAAGGAAAAAACCGCGAAAGACTTGGCGAACTCATGAAGCGCCAGGGCTTCCAGAAATTGCTCGAGGTGACGGGTTTTAAACCGGATCCGCGAATGGTTCAGGAACCGCGCACCAACCCGTACATTTTCTGGAAAGAAGATGAGGTTGAAGGCGGATTTGATCGCGATATTAACGAATTTAGAAAATACCATCAGAGATAGGGGGTAATGACTATGGCATTTATATCATCAGGTTATAATCCTGACAAGCCGATGGCAAACAGAATCACCGACATCGGCCCAAGAAAATATGACGAATTTTACCCTCCGGTAATTGCAAAGAACAAGGGTAAATGGCTATATCATGAAATTCTGGAACCCGGTATTCTGGTTCATGTGGCAGAATCCGGCGACGAAGTTTACACCATAAGATGTGGCGGGTGCCGTCTCATGAGCGTATCTCATATTCGCGAAATCTGCGAAATTGCGGACAAGCATTGTGACGGACATCTCAGGTTCACCACTCGCAATAACATTGAATTCATGGTGGACAGCAAGGAAAAAGTAGAACCGTTAAAGCAGGATCTTTTGAGCCGCAAGCAGGCCGGCGGCTGTTATAAATTCCCCGTCGGGGGTACCGGCGCCGGAATTACCAACATCGTCCATACCCAAGGCTGGATCCACTGTCACACACCGGCAACGGACGCATCCGGTACGGTTAAAGCTACTCTGGATGTGCTTTTTGATGATTTCGTCAATATGCGGCTGCCAGCCAAGCTCAAGGTCTCAATGGCCTGTTGTCTGAATATGTGCGGGGCTGTCCATTGCTCGGATATCGCCATTCTGGGATATCACCGAAAGCCGCCTATGATAGACCATGAATATATAGACAAAATGTGTGAAATCCCGCTGGCAATCGCTGCCTGTCCTACGGCTGCCATCAAACCGTCCAAGATTACACTTCCAGATGGAAAAGAGGTAAAAAGTGTTTCCGTAAACGAGCCCAGGTGTATGTTCTGCGGGAACTGCTATACCATGTGTCCCTCCATGCCGCTGGCAGATGATGTGGGCGACGGAATTGTTCTCATGGCGGGCGGAAAGGTCTCCAACCGGATCAGTGCTCCCAAGTTTTCAAAGGTTGTCGTTGCTTTTATTCCCAACGAAATGCCTCGCTGGCCCACGATGACGGATACTATTCAGAGAATTGTAGAAGCCTATGCTAAAGACGCCAACAAGTATGAACGTCTGGGCGAATGGGCGGAACGGATCGGATGGGAAAGATTTTTTGAGAAATGTGAACTTGAGTTTACCCATCATCTCATTGATGATTTCCGTGATCCGGCTTATTTTACTTGGCGCCAGACTTCACAGTTTAAATTCTAAGCGCTAATATACCTGCAGGGGGTACACGCCGTGTGCCCCCTGCATTATATACAAAAGGGGCTTAATAATGGATTACGAAGAAGCAAAACAAAAAATTGTAGAAGCACTTACAAAGAAGCAAAAAACAAAATCCAAATTTTACTTTAACGATCTTGCGAAAATAATCGGTGAAAAGCCCAGAGTGGCCAAAAAGCTGATTAACAAAATGATAATCGATGAAATCCTTGAGTACTGGTCCAGCGGAAGCACCTCAATGTACGGGCTTAAAGGTATGGGCAAGCAAGCACATAGCGAGCACGAAGATTAATAGAAATATTCTTTGTATTAAAAAGGCCGATCCGGAAAATATTTCAATTTAAGAACCTCCTTTGCAGCAGAAACATATGGATTTTCCCAGAATTTTAATTTCGGCCCTGCGGGGAGGATCGGGTAAGACCATACTGTCGATCGGAATCACTGCAGCATGGAAATCGTTTGGCAAACAGATAACACCTTTTAAAAAAGGTCCTGATTATATTGATGCGGGCTGGCTCGCCCTTGCGGCTGGCCGGCCCTGCTACAATCTCGACACCTTCCTGACCCAAAAAGAGCTTATCCTTGAATCATTTCTCCTACATTCCAACAAAGGCGATATCTCTGTTATAGAGGGAAACCGGGGTCTTTACGATGGGATAGATATCCAAGGGAGTACCAGTACCGCGGAACTGGCAAAACTGCTGAACACGCCGGTGATTCTTTGCATTGATTGTACAAAATCAACCCGAACCATGGCTGCGGCCGTGCTTGGCTGTGTGACATTCGATCCGGACACCAAAATTAAAGGGGTTATTTTAAATCGTGTTGCCGGACCCAGGCATGAAAAAGTCCTCCGAAAAAATATTGAACACTACTGTGATATCCCCGTACTCGGTTCGGTTCCAAAACTGGACTGGCAAAATTTTCCTGAGCGGCACATGGGGCTTTTACCCACACCGGAACATGGCTGGGCAAAGGATTCCATCCAAGCCGCATCTCAAATAGCCGTCCGCTATCTTGATCTTGAAGCACTGGCCGCAGTTGCTGCCGATGCCGGCGAACTCCCTGTTTCAGCTGCACTTCAAGAAAGCATTCTTGCTAAAGCGGAATCTTTGCGTCATTCAGACCCAAAGCCACGACCAAGAATCGGTATTATTAAGGACTCCGCTTTTCAATTTTACTATCCGGAAAATATTGAAGCTCTTGAAGCTGCTGGTGCAAAAACCTTAGTGATAAGCCCTCTGGACAGCGATACGATCCCTCCCATAGATGCCCTTTATATCGGAGGGGGATTTCCTGAAACCCATGCCCAACAACTGGCCCAAAACGTAACATTCAGAGAACAATTAAAGTCTTTGGCAAACCACGGCCTTCCCATATACGCTGAATGCGGCGGTCTGATGTACCTGGGAGAAGAACTGGTTTTGGATGAAATGTCATTTCCCATGGCGGGGATACTGCCGGTTGTCTTTGGTTTTTCAAAAAAACCCCAGGGACACGGATACACGGTGGTAACCGTGGAACACCCCAATCCGTATTTTAAAATCGGCACTCAACTTAAAGGGCATGAGTTTCACTATTCGCGGGTTTTAAAATGGCGGGGCACGGACAACGATCTGGCCTTTAACATGAAAAGAGGCGTTGGTTTTATTAATCATCGCGACGGTGTCTGTTATAAAAACGTTCTGGCCACCTATACCCACATACATGCCCTGGGCACGCCTTCCTGGGCTGAATCCATGGTTCGTAATGCTATTGCCTACAAAAAATCAAAAAAATAGGACGATCATCTTCTAACTGACAATCGCCCTATTTTAAATATTCCTAATATTATAGAATTTTTGAACCGTTTATTTTTTCTCCTTGGGATGGCACTGTTTACATGTTGTTGGTGCCGCACCCGGATCTTTTGATTTAAAGTTTTTGCTTTTGTTGAATTTTTTGTGACAGCCTTTGCAATTATCATGAATGGCATTAGCGTGGTATTCGCGTTTTTGCTCCTTTGACAGCCCCTTTGCTTTCTTTCCTGTCATATTTCCGGGTTTTTTATGGCATTCCATGCAGTTCTGTACATCGTCGCCCTCTTTGAGATTGGTCAACGGTTTATTGTCCTTATCATGGTGACACTCTCCGCAACCGGCTTTGTAAAGGTCAGGATTTTGTTCCGCGTATTCCTTTGTATGCTTGAGGTGCGAAAACGTTACTATAGACTTCTTATGTTTGGCATACGCCTTGTTTTCCATTTTGATTTCATCTTTTACCTGGGTTCCGGCATAAATTCCGGCCACAACAAACAGCGTAGCAATTACAGCAACTACCGATGTTACAAGATACCTTTTATTCATAAACACCTTTACCCCCCTTTAAATTTATAAATTAAATAAATATACGCAGAATTATCTATCAACCGGATACAATACTGTCAACGATAAAAAGCAGGGTGAACGCATTTGATTTCGGTCCAGCGTAGCGACGGCTTGTGTCTCTTGGAAACCGACTGACTGTTTGAAGGGCGTTAGCATGCATTAGCCTGAGACGAATAAAATTATGACTTAAACAATCAATGGGATACGTAAGCAACGAATTGTTCTCAAAAACTCCGGCTCGGCTCGATCTTAAGGGTGCTTACGCACAAGTTTCAGTCGGTTGGAAAGAAATACACGCCGTCGCGGAGCGTTTTCCATTGATTGGTATTCAAATGCGTTTGCTCTGCGATAAAAAGAGATCTTTAAAAACATTCCCTTTTGTAAAATTGAAAAATACATATATTATTTTTTTATTTAATATCGTTATCATCTTCCTCTTCAGAGCTCTTCTTTCCGAAAATTCTGGCGCCGATAATACTTATTTCATAAAGCAATAACAAGGGGAATGCCATCATGATCTGCGTCACAACATCCGGAGGAGTTAAGATGGCTGAACCGACAAAGAATAACAACAGCGCATATTTTCTGTTTTTCTTTAAAAAGCTTACGGAAACCATACCCAGTCTGGCAAGGAAGGTAATAATCAACGGAAGTTCAAAAACAACTCCAAAAGCAAGTAATAATTTTGAGGCAAAGCCCAAATACTCCCGCATGGAGGGAAGCGGCCGTATTGTTTCAGAGGCAAATCCTAAAAAAAACTTAAAGCCATACGGAAATACAATAAAATATCCAAAAAATGCACCGCCGACAAAGAAAACCGTGGATAAAACCACTACGGGAACCATGAGCCGTTTTTCTTTATCATAGAGTCCGGGGGCGACAAACATCCAGAACTGATAGAAAATTACCGGGGCGGCCAAAATGATGCCGGAAAGAAATGCGACTTTCAAGTAAGTAAAGAACGCTTCGGGAAGACCGGTGAAGATAAGTTTATCGCCGGTTTGCATCACCCTTATTAAGGGACGAGTTAAAATTTGAAACAGTTTTTCTTTAAAGCCGTATGACAAAACAAAACCCACACCCACGGCTATGAAACAAACAATTAGACGTTTTCTGAGCTCTTCCAAGTGTTCGGTAAACGGAATTTTTTCTTGCTCATCCATCACTTACTGGACTTTCTGAATCTTTTTTTTCCGATTTGTTTTTCATTTTTTCTTTATCAAAATCCGCAGAAACCTTTTGATCTCCGGTTTCGGTGTCGGCGGTTACCTCCATAGCCTCCTTAACCTCTTTGCCCACATGGTCAAAGGTGGATTTAACCTCTTTTAATTCATCATCGATTTCAAAAGTTTCTTTTAATTCGGATGTTGCTCGCCTAAATTCGGCAAAAGCCCGTCCCAGAGATTTCGCAAGATCCGGAAGTTTTTTGGGTCCAATAACAATCAGTGCGATTGCCAGAATCAATAGCATTTCCGGCATGCCGATGCCAAACATATATCACTCCTAAATGGTTAAAAAAAATTAATCAAAACTGTTAAGATATCAATAAGTAGTGGTTTTATGAAAAAGAGTCAAGAACAACTCACCCGGATAACAGGTAAAACGCATTTGAATTCCAATAAAGGGGGAACGCTCCACGACGGCATATATCTCTTTCCAACCGACTGAAACTTGTGCTTAAGCACCCGTAAGACCGAGCCGCGCCTGAGTCATTAACAAAAATTTCTAACTAATCTATTCTAATGATTTTTTAAGTCATAATTTCATTCGGCTCGGTCTAACGCGTGCTAACGCCCTTCAAACAGTCAGTCGGTTTCCAAGAGAAACACGCCGTCGCTAAGCTACGCCGAAATCAAATGCGTTTGCCCTGACCCGGATAAACCTGGAAAGTGACTAAAGTTTGAAGTGAACTAAAGTGAGCTAAAGTTAACCCGCCACCGACCTTTGGCGGATTAATGTATGTGCCTTTGGCACTATCAATTTAAATAAAAACTGATTTGCGCTGAAAGCGCTTTCCTCAACTTTAGGCATTTTAGATCACTTTAGATCACTTCACACTTTTTTAAGTGATTATTTTTACAAATAAAATGCATAAAAATCACAACTAAAACAATAAAAACTATTCGAGTGCATCCGGTTTTAGGACAAGAAAATAGAGTGTGCCATGGTGCTGCATATGACCGGCCGCTATTTCCGCATAGGTTCCATTACCCCAGAACAAATCCGCCCGACCCGGCCCATTGATTGCCCCGCCGGTGTCCTGATTCAGAACAAATCGAGAAAACTCCGACCATTCGTAAATTTTCCCGCTGCCATTTATTAAAGGCTTTTGGGTTTGGATAAAGGCCAGTCCGGCTCGAGGGAACAGACGCCGGTCCAGAGCGATGGATCGGCCCGGCGTTAATTTGACTTCCAGGTAACCGAGGGGACCGTCTTCTTCGATTTTAAAAAATACATAACTTGGGTTATAATTTAAAATGGTTTCAACCTCTTCGGGATGGTCTTGCAAATAAGCACGAATCTTTTGCATAGACATCTCCTCGCGAGGTATTTTGCCGGTGTCGATAAGCAGCTTGCCGATACTCCGATACGGATGGCCGTTTGTGGTATGATAATGGACGTGAAGGGTTTCGTCGTTATTAAGATTAATTTTCCCGGAACCCTGGATTTGCAAAAAGAAGAGGTCAATTGGGTCTTTAAGCCAGGCAATCTCTTGGGTCTTCCCCTCAAGCAGTCCCTTATAATCTATGTCGTTGCGGTCATAATAGGGCACGACGGTTTGGTCGGTATATCTGCCAATAATTTTCTTTCCCTTAAATTCCGGTCGAAATAAGGAAAGATTAATGGTCGTAAGGTCTTTAGGGCGGGAATAAATTGGGAACCGGTACTCAGTGCTTTGTTCCAGTCTCCCTTCCAAAGAAGGTTCGTAATATCCTGTAAAAAAAACCTGTCCCGGGATGCTGCTACCCAAAGACCTGTAAACCAGGCAGTTAGAACGAATATATTTTCTCAGATCCGGTATGGACGGTTTTGTTTGAATAAAATTCAGAAAGTGTTCCATAGATCTTATCATGTGGGCGGAATCAAAAACGTCTTCGCCAAACCTGAACTTTCTGTCAGCCGAAATTTTATTGAGATACAACATGCTTTTCAGAATGCCATGCTCCAAACCGTCATAGTCCATATCATCAGAAAATTCGGGATAGTCCGACGACGCTATTCTTACCAGCCCGGTTTCCCTGACCTTTGGTGCTTCCTTTTTAAAGAGGGCGCATCCTGTGAACAGGAGAGAAAAGAACACCGCTAAGAAAATAATTGAATTGTATCTTTTGTTAACCCAAGAGTTCATTTATGACGGCCTCGTAAAAAGTCAGTCTTTGATGGCAAAGTAAAAAGCTCCAAATTCCCCCGAATAAATCTCTCGGGATAAAAAGGCGTCGCAAAAATCCTAGGAATGAGACGTACCTAAAGTACGTTGCAGTGACGAGGAATGCAGCGCAACGCAGAAGTTGGACTTTTTACGAAGCCATCATTTATGGTCTATTTGTAGCCATGTGTATTAAAAAAAATAAGATGCCGATACAAAACAACAGAATAAATAACGGCATTGTAACAAGAAAACTCACTAAATTTTGAATGCCGGACCATGAAATGCTACCAATCCACTTAAAATGTTCCTGGCCTAAAACACTGACAAGAGATAAGGTCTTGAACGCCAATTTTTCTTCCGTGCCCATTACTGAAGATATGGCCTGAAAAAGGAGTATCAATCCACTAAAGAGCCACGAAGTCAAACCGGCCATAGTATATTTCGACATCACTCACCTCTCTGATTATTGATCGCTAAACCCTAAGCCTCATTTCTCACAAACAAACCGCTTTTTCCCCCTGATTTTTCAAGAAGGCATATATCAGAAATAGTCATGGTACGATCATAAGACTTGCACATATCATACAGGGTCAGTCCGGCTACAGAAACGGCGGTCATAGCTTCCATTTCAACACCGGTCTGATCCATAGCGCGAACAGCGGCTTGAATTCTGATGGAATTTTTCGCTTTATCCGGGAAAAAATCCACGGCAACATGGGTTATATTTAACGGATGACACATGGGAATAAGATCCGAAGTCTTTTTTGCGGCCATGATACCGGCGATTCTTGCCGTCTCAAGGACATTCCCTTTTTTTGCTGTCTGATTGACTATCTTTTCAAATGGTTCCTGACTCATGGAAACAACTCCCTGGGCCACTGCAACACGCAAAGTCGGTTCCTTACCGGACACATCCACCATCCGAACACGCCCCTCTTTATCGAGGTGGGTGAATTCTTTCATAACGCACTCCATTTCCAATGGTCCAATAATAATTTTTTCTGTTAGTTACATGAGATACATTGTATCTACCCTATCCCGACGTTTTAGAAATTCGATTTGCTCATCGATTTTCGAAAACCCGGAAAGATCCAATTCCTCAAACTCATCAGGACCGGTATTGGTTTTTATCCTAACATTTTGTACAATTTCTTCCAATTGTTCTTTTGAAATTTTGGGAACTTTCGTAATCGAGTTTTTTTGCGGGATACCATTTTCGATTTTGAAATTATAGCTTACCATTTCCAACATTCCATTGATTTTTTCCTTGGTCAAAATTCGATATTCAAAATGATAATTACGCCCGGCCATGGGACGAAAATAAAAGAATTTATACAGTCGTTCACCCTTTTTTATGCGGATTAAATAGTGATCCTGTTCAGGGAGTGGTTTTTTGGTCTTTACGTTTTTACGTCGCTTCTTCATATCGACTCCCGTGCCTAACCGGAATGCTTTCCGTGTATGAAGCTCTGCCGTTAGGGAAAATCCCCACATCAACACTCTTTGTAACTTTTCAATAGCCTCTGGTAAAAGGGGTATAATATGATCCTCTTCCTCTTCCTTTTCCATGGAGAATAAGTTTTTCTGTCCGCTTCAACGATGCTTTCATGAGTGAAATATAAAAAAATGCTGGCAATTCTTAATATTTTTTTGAAAGTTACCATCTGACTCAGTAAATTCCGGTTAAGTTTTTGCATATGAGTGCAAGTCATTCTGCTCTTTGAAATTTTGTAAGCTGTCTGTATTGCAATAGGAATTGCGCAGTTCATTTTGAATTTTGATACGTAACTGCCGCA
>Ga0222695_1000564_pt1 | contig 19136 bp, 10 predicted proteins | sample AntAcemetage1398_FD_179834 | JGI IMG/M metagenome (GOLD analysis project Ga0222695, IMG submission 179834) | Saline water microbial communities from Ace Lake, Antarctica - #1398 | ecosystem: Environmental > Aquatic > Non-marine Saline and Alkaline > Saline | place: Antarctica: Ace Lake...
TTTTATTCAAGCTATTACCCCCTTACCCTGGTGCGAAAAACCCTCTGGGTAGCTTCTGTGGCCGCATGACTCACCTTATAGCGCGACTTACTTTTTAAGCTTGGGCTTATGTCGAATATGCAGATATTATAGTTCACTTTCGACCCACCCCAGAAAAACAGAAGAGTACATCTGGTAGTCCTAACCTGTTGCGTGTCTGAAAAGTCGCTCTTTTTTCCCTGCTTCGTTTTTCACCCACGAATTTTCCCGAAAACCGGACAATATACGCCCAGAAGATATAAATCCTGAAATACCAAATCAAACCCCTTGGATTTTCTCCGAACATCCGGTATTTTTCCCATTATGCTCACCAAAATCATATCAGGCGGTCAAACAGGGTCAGACAGATGTAGGGGGATGTCATATTTCCTAATGATGTTGAACTCTGGGGTTTGAGGCCGGGGTATGTTTCCTACCAAAATGTAATTTACATCAAAGTTGGTACACATTAATGTATGTCTTTGATGGTCGATGGATCTGTAAGGAATGAGAAACTATCCACTCAATTTTGGTCTTCGACCTCCTCGTCTGATTCCAGGCACCTAAGTCAATCTCAACTTCCAAGCAGGGTAACCTCTTTATAAGACATGTCATTTTGCTAAATTAATCTTTCCGGTTCCTCCTTCTGCTTTTGCATAATTCAGATTAATCGTTTGCCCGGTCCATACTGAAGCCTGCAGCATTATCCACCTGTAGTTCAATTCCTCTGTGCCCGTGACCCCCGAAAGAGTCTCTATTTATACCTCCTGCCACGGTTTTTATCCGATATCCCCTCAACAGTCTCGTTGCCGCGCCGCTACGCGGATCGGCAATAGAGGCGGGGGTTTGTCCTCCCGAAGTATGAACCTTGCCGATGCTGTTCCTCCCGATTTGTATTGAAAAATGCGAATATATTAGATATCATTAATAATTTATACAACTTCTAAGGTTTCTTGCTTTTTGTGACTACGAAGTCTGTTTCAAGAAATCGGTTTTTGAAACCGTTACGTGAATACAAGGCCGTCCATGGAAAAAATTTCGCCAAAAACTTACGACAAATACATTAAGGCCCTCACTGATATCACCAGCGCCATTACATCCGAACAGTACCTGGAAGACATTCTCAAACTGATTGTAATGGTCACTGCCAAAGTGACCGGCTATGAGATCTGCTCTCTCTGGCTGATAGATGAAAGCGAAACCCCTAAAAAGATTCGGCTAAAGGCCACGCAGACCATTGACCCTGAATATGTGAAGGACCGTTCATTGGGGAGGGTTGAAGGGATTGTCGGTTTTGTGTCCACGCACAATCAACCCCTGGTTATAAAGGACGTCCTGAAGGAGCCCAGGTTCAAGGAAAAGGAAATGGCGAAAAAACTGGGTCTGGTATCCATGCTTAGCGTGCCCCTCCGGGTGAAAAATGAAAAGGTCATCGGTGTGCTCAACTGTTTTACGGATGAACCCCATGAATTCTCCGACACTGAAATAAACCTTGTAACGGCCGTGGCTAACCAGGCGGCTGTGGCAATTCTCAATACTGAACTAATCGTAAAAACAAAGGTAATTCAGGAGGAATTGGAAACCCGCAAGTTGGTAGAAAAGGCGAAAGAGGTCCTTATCCGCCGCCGTGGTATGACCGGAAAACAGGCGTACCGGTGGATCCAAAAACGGAGTATGGATTCGCGCAAATCGATCCGTAATGTGGCCGACGCGATCCTCCTTTCAGAAGAAGTATAGGGGAGCTGTGCCTCAATCTTTGTTCCACTATTCCGTTTTTTCAAATGTTGTTGATTGATAATGTCAAGTGATAAAGAGATCTTTTGTGGAAAAATGGGGATCGCTGGTCAGGTTAACGCCAAGACGTCTCAAACCAGCTTCATCCCCCGGAGTGGGCATATGGGTCATATGTACCTCACATCCTCGTAGATCGGTTAATTTTCCCATAGCTAATTGAGCTGCAGGATTTGATGTTGCACTGATGCTTAGTGTAATAAGTGCTTCCTCCAGGTCCAGACTGAGGGTTTTTTCATTTAGAACTTCCGTTTTGAGATTTCTAACCGAGTCTATGATATTGGGTGGCAGCAATTTAATCTTACCAGGAATTTCCGCCAAATGCTTAATAGCATGCAGAATAAGGCTGGATGCCGCATGTAGATTAGGGGAATTACTGCCGGTCACAATAGTTCCGTCCTTTAACCCTATTGCTGCACCACAATAGATACCCTCACTCCCCTTATCTTTTTTCTGTGCCTCTAATGCGGCCGTTCGAGCCGGTTCAACGACACCCCTGTATTCGGGTCCGAGATTAAAATCTTCCATAAGGAGCTCTACTTTTTGGACGGTTTCTTTATCTGTTAACCCCATCACATATTCACATCGATATCGAAAATATCGCCTTATCACCTCCTGCTTGGCAGCCTCCGTTGTGAGTCCATTGTTAGTTATGGCAAAACCTGCTCGATTTACACCCATATCTGTTGGTGATTGATAAGGTGACTCACCGCCGCTAATCTTTTTCAATATTCTTCTAACGACGGGAAATACTTCCACATCACGATTATAGTTAACAGCTTTCTTGTCGTAAGCCTCCAGATGGAACGGATCAATGAGGTTAAAATCTTTGATGTCCGCTGTTGCTGCCTCATATGCTATATTTACCGGATGGTTTATGGGCAGGTTCCATATGGGAAAGGTTTCGAATTTTGCATATCCTGAATTTATTCCTCTCCTGTAGTCATGATATACCTGAGAAAGAGATGTGGCTAACTTTCCACTACCAGGCCCAGGGCCGGTAACAATAATCAGAGGTTTTTCTGTCTCAATATAATCATTAGCCCCATAGCCTTCGTCACTTACGATTAAATCCACGTTTGTGGGATACCCCTTTGTATATTGATGCGTATAGACCTTTATATCTCTCCTTTCTAATCTATTCTTAAATAACTTGGCGGCGGGCTGGCCGTTAAATCGGGTAATAACTACACCAAGGACATGTATCCCCCAACCTCTTAATTCGTCTATTAATTTAAGGGCTTCGGAGTCATAGGTTATACCAAAATCCGCCCTCATTTTTTTTGTTTCAATGTCCCCCGCATAAATGCATAAAAGGATATCCGCCTTATCTTTCAATTGCTGGAGAAGCCTCATTTTGATATTTGGATCATATCCGGGTAAGACCCTGGCGGCATGATAGTCAAACAGAAGTTTTCCGCCAAATTCGAGGTAAAGTTTATCGCCAAATTTATTGACCCTTTCAAGAATCTCAGCTGTCTGTTCCGTTATATATTTTTCATTATCGAAAGCTGTTTCTGTTGCCATAGAATCCTCGCTTGTCAGTCTATTTCACTGCTTCCCGCAGTGTCTGGTAACTATTAACATTGCCAGTAGTAGGGCTGGCTCATTCAATGACTTAGATTGGGTAATGTTGGGTGATAAAAAGTTTCTTTCAGACGGCACAGTGTAAGGTGTTTTCTTTTGTGTGTCAATGGAATAGCATCTCATGATGTGGTAGGAGGCTGTCCGAGAATGGCTATTTTCCCCAATCTCGGTGTCAGGCTCATCCCGCCGCGCGGGACTCGAAATACTTCAATGTATTCCTGCGGTTAAAATCTTCGCCTTCCTTGATCTTGGAAAAAATTTCTCATTCTCGGACAGCCTCCTATTTGGCCAGTTTAGGTCAGAAATGGGGGGGTCGGGCTGGAAGGTCGAATGGAAAAAATGTCTTGACAGAGAGAATGGCTGAGGCTATACTTAAATATTAAAAATTGACTGAAGCCTTGCACAAAGACGTGTTAAGGCCTTTTGCGATAAGACAAAGGCGTCTAAACCCTTTTCAGGGAAGGCGCCTTTTTTTGTTTTCTTCCCTGATCTAAATAGAGGAGGATAAAACATTGAATTTACAAAGACCCAACGCGAATGAAGCCCTTCAGACCAAGAATCGTTCACGTGATGTGGCCCCGCAGTCCGGTATATGCAGCCGGTGTATTGACGGGTGCAAGGGGAACTGCGATATGTTCAATGCCACATTCCGGGGAAGGGAACTCCTTTACCCCCAGCCATTCGGCAGCATTACGGCCGGTGCGGACAAGGACTACCCTGTTGATTACTCCCATCTGAATATCATGGGATATGCCCTTGGAGCCAAGGGGGTTGAACCGGACCCGGACAAGGCCACTTTCCCGGCGGTGAACACTGAAACCTCGTTTGGCGCCACTGAAAAGGTAAAGATGAAGGTCCCCATATTCACCGGGGCCCTCGGGAGCACGGAAATTGCGAGGAAAAATTGGGGACATTTTGCCATCGGGGCCGCCATCAGCGGAATCACCTTAGTGTGCGGTGAAAATGTCTGCGGGATCGACCCTGAACTGGAATTTAACAGCGACGGGAAGGTGAAAAATTCACCTGAAATGGACCGCCGAATTAAAGAATACCGCCGTTACCATGAAGGCTACGGGGACATCCTTGTACAGATGAACGTGGAGGATACCCGAAACGGAGTCGCGGAATACGTCATCGACAAACTCGGTGTTGAGACCATTGAACTGAAATGGGGGCAAGGCGCCAAATGTATCGGAGGAGAGATCAAGGTGAACTCTCTGGACCGGGCAATCGAATTGAAAAAGAGGGGGTACATCGTCACCCCCGATCCGGAGGCCCCCGCCTTTCAAGCCGCCTTCAAGGCTGGACCCCTGAAACAGTTTGAGCGCCATTCACGCCTCGGTTTCATTGACCAGGAAGGCTTTATGAAAGAGGTGGAGCGGGTGCGCAAATTAGGTGCAAAGCGTGTCACGCTCAAGACCGGTGCGTATCCCATGAGAGAACTGGCCATGGCGATCCGCTGGTCCAGTGATGCCAAGATCGATCTTCTGACCATCGACGGGGCCCCGGGGGGCACAGGCATGAGCCCGTGGCGGATGATGAGCGAATGGGGCATCCCCTCTATCTATCTGCACTCAATGGCGTATGAGTTGTGTGACCGTCTCGCCAAAAGGGGATTGTGGGTGCCGGATATAGCCTTTGCAGGCGGGTTTTCGGCAGAGGACCATGTCTTCAAGGCCCTGGCCTTAGGCGCCCCGTACTGCAAGGCCGTCTGCATGGGCCGTGCCCTGATGATTCCGGGCATGGTGGGGAAAAATGCGGAAAGGTGGCTGAGAGGCGAACAAGGCGGGCTCCCATCGACAGTTTCAAAATACGGATCTACAAAAGAAGAGATTTTCATGAATTATGAGGTTCTTAAAGAAAAGTACGGGGCTGAGGCAGATAACCTTCCGTTGGGGGCTGTTGGCATATTTAGCGCAGTAGATAAGATAAAGGTAGGACTCCAGCAGTTAATGGCCGGTTCGAGAAACTGGGAAGTCAAATACATCAGCCGGAAGGATATATTTTCACTTACAGAAGAATGTGCAAAAATTACGGATATTCCGTATGTAATGGATGCATACAGGGAAGAGGCCCTCGGTATAATCGACGCCTAAGATCTGACAGAAAATAGTTCGAGACATCAAGGGGAGGAATTTAGCCTGCCCTTGATGTTATCAAGCTTCAGTTAGACACGTTGGATAATCATTCTTTATTACTTCGAACCGCCTGCTCCAACCGGAAGTCTGAGGCGGAGGCAAAATGGACTCAGAAAATAGTAATCTATCGATAGAATCTTATGCGCGCTTCAGGATCTATCATGAACTGATGTCAAAGAAGGTGCGTGAGATCCTGCTCGTTTCCAGTCCCTATGATGCCTTCATCATGGAAGAAGACGGGAGTCTTGCATCAAGGATCATTAACGAATATAGCGGGTTGAACCTGAGTCATCCCCCGAGGGTGACAAGGACTTCTTCGGCCCACGATGCCTTAGCGCTTTTGAGAATGAGGAAATTCGACATGGTCCTGACTACCCCGCACTTGGAGGAAATGGATGCGTTTTCTCTCGGTTCGAAGGTGAAAAAGATGAACCCGGATTTGCCTGTTGTCCTTTTGGCTCACAGCCCCAGGGGTATTTATCCACCTCCTGAGAACAAAAATTGCGAGGGGATTGACAAGATTTTTATCTGGTCCGGCAATTCAGATCTCCTTTTGGCCATGGTCAAAAATGCTGAAGATCACCTTAATGTCGATATTGATACCCAGAAGGCTATGGTGCGGGTCCTCCTTCTGGTTGAAGATTCACCGATTTATTACTCGTCCTTCTTACCCCTTATCTACAAAGAGATCGTAAGACAGACACAGGCGGTACTCAAAGTTGGCCTCAACGAAGAACACAGGCTCCTTACAATGCGGGCCAGACCCAAAATACTTTTGGCCACCAGTTATGAAGAAGCCCTTGAGCTTTACCAAAAATTCCGTTCCTTTCTCTTCGGCGTGATATCAGATGCTCGTTTACCAAAAAGCCATCAATTGGACGATAATACGGGATTTCTTCTGCTTTCCCAGATTAAGAAGGAAGTTCCGGACGTTCCACTTCTCTTGCTCAGTTCGGAACCGAGTAACAGGGAAAAGGCAGACCAAGTTCCCGCTGAGTTCCTTGATAAGAATTCGCCACACCTTCTCTCCGAGATACACGATTTTTTCCTTAACCGTCTGGGCTTTGGGGATTTCGTATTTCGTCTGCCTGACGGGAAAGAGATTGACCGGGCCTCTGACCTTCGTACGCTCGAAAGAAAGCTTTCCCAGATACCGGATGAGTCGCTTTGCTATCATGCGGAACGTAATCACTTTTCGAACTGGATCATGGCCCGCTCTGAAATAGCCCTGGCCTCCAAGTTCCGTGAGGTCCAGGCCTCTGAATTCACCTGTGCCCCCGAAATGCGGGAGTATATTATTTCCAACATCCGGGCCCTGCGGAAATTACGTCAAAAAGGGGTGGTGGCCCGGTTCAGGGCCGATAATTTTGATCCTTACATCGCGGATTGCCTCAAGATCGGTCAGGGATCCTTAGGGGGGAAGGCCCGAGGTCTGGCCTTTATGTCGGCGGTTTTGGAACAAAACCAGGAACTTAACGAAAAGTATTCGACAATCAACATCAAAATTCCCAAGACCCTGGTTATCTGTACGGACGGATTTGAGTCTTTTGTGACCAAGAACCATCTTGAGGGGCTTGCCAGCGAAGGCTATACGGATGAAGAAGTGGCGAAAAGTTTTTTGAAGGGGGATATGCCTGCATGGTTGGTAAAAGACCTGGAGGCCTTTGTGCCCCAGGTCAGGATCCCCCTCTCTGTCCGTTCTTCAAGCCTGTTAGAAGACGCCCAGTTTCAGCCCTATGCCGGGCTTTATCAGACTTACATGATTCCCAATAACCATCCCGACCCTTCGGTTCGGCTTCAGCATCTCATTACCGCCATTAAACTGGTCTACGCATCTACCTATTACGAAAGTCCCAAGGCATTTTCAAGAAGTACTTCCAATCAACCTCAGGCGGAGGCAATGGCAGTTATTATCCAGCAGCTCGCCGGAAAGGAGTACGGAGACTACTTTTACCCGTCTATTTCCGGTGTGGCCCAGTCCCATAATTTCTATCCGGTATCCCATATGAAACCAGAAGAAGGGATTGCCCATATCGCCTTGGGTCTCGGCAAAACCGTTGTGGAAGGAGAAAAGACATTGCGCTTCTCTCCCAAATATCCAAAGATCATGCCCCAGTTTTCCACTGTCAAAGATATCCTTGTGAACGGCCAGCGTTTTTTTTATGCCTTAAGAATCAAAAATTATGCTGAAGACCCTAAGGCCTGGAAGGATTCCAATCTTGAAAAAAGGGAAGTGGATGATGCTGAAAACGAATTCCCTATAAAGACACTTGCCAGTACTTACGTGCCTGAAGAAGATCGTATCAGGGACACGGGCTACATCCCGGGACCCAAGATACTGACATTTGCCCAGGTATTGAAATATGACATCTTTCCTTTGCCCCAGCTCTTGTCTGATTTGCTGACATTGGGACGAAAGGGGATGGGATGCCCTATTGAAATTGAGTTTTCAGTTGATCTGAGCCCTGACAAAAAGAGGAAAAGCGATTTCAATTTTCTCCAGATCAGGCCCATGGTTGCAGATGAAGATCGCTTTGAGGTTGAGATCACATCGGAAGAGCTGGATAAGGCATTCTGCCGTTCCACCCAGGCTCTCGGAAACGGAAAAAACGAGAAGATCGCGGATATCGTCTATGTCAAGCCCGATGTTTTTGAGACCAAAGCAACGGTTCAGATTGCCGAAGAAATCGGCCAGATAAACGCTGGTTTACTCAAAGATAAACGACCTTACCTGTTGGTTGGGCCGGGAAGATGGGGCTCTGCCGACAGGTGGCTTGGCATCCCGGTTCAATGGCGGCATATTTCAGGTGTAGGCGCTATTATCGAACTCAGGAATGAAAAGCTGAAGGCAGATCCTTCACAGGGATCCCACTTTTTTCAGAATATCACATCCTTAGGGATCGATTATGTAACGGTTACGGAAGGCCCCGAATCAGAAGATCGTTTTGATTGGCAATGGCTAAGTTCCCTGCCTGTTGTTCGGGAAACGCCCTTTTTGAGGCACGTGAGAGTGGAAAAACCCTTAATCCTAAAGATTGACGGCAGAAAGTCCCAGTGTGTAATAATTGGAGCTTAGGCCTCGGTTAGAAATCCCGATTAGTCGGTGAAGAATGACGATTATCGTTTTAAGGAAGAATTTTTTGTAAGTGTTTTTGAGCTTAAGGAATAATTATTAATTTAATAGGAGGTCACTCATGTCAGACATTTTGGAAACCATCGTAGCAAGAGACCCTAACGAAAAGGAATTTCATCAGGCAGTGCAAGAGGTCCTGGAAACGGTTCAACCTGTTTTGGACCGAAACCCCGAATACCGTCAATCTGCTGTTATTGAAAGAATCACTGAGCCGGAACGGGTAATTATGTTTCGGGTTCCTTGGGTTGATGACCAGGGACAGGTCCAGGTAAATAGGGGATTCAGGATTCAGATGAACAGCGCAATCGGGCCTTACAAAGGAGGTCTCCGCTTTCATCCTTCGGTAAACCTGAGCATCCTCAAGTTCTTAGCATTTGAACAGGTCTTTAAGAATGCCTTAACCACTCTCGCAATGGGAGGGGGGAAAGGCGGCTCTGATTTTGATCCCAAAGGAAAATCCGATAATGAAGTCATGCAGTTTTGCCAGAGTTTCATGTCTGAGCTTTGCCGTCATATCGGTCCGAATACTGATATTCCCGCCGGAGACATTGGCGTAGGGGCGAGAGAAATCGGCTACCTCTTTGGCACGTACAAGAAATTAACCAATGAATTCACCGGTGTGTTGACCGGTAAGAGCCTTAGCTGGGGGGGGAGCCTTATCCGACCGGAAGCAACCGGCTATGGCTGCGTTTATTTTGCGGCAGAGATGTTGGCCACAAAGAATGACAACCTTGAGGGCAAAACCTGCCTGGTATCGGGGTCGGGAAATGTGGCCCAGTATACCGTCGAAAAAATCATAGAATTGGGCGGCAAGGTGGTTACCCTTTCTGATTCGTCAGGTTACATCTATGATGAAGAAGGTATTGATAAGGAGAAACTAAGTTTTGTCATGAGGCTCAAAAATCTCAGGCGGGGCAGGATCAGTGAATACATTGATAAGTATTCTGAAGCGGTTTATGCCGAAGCGGACGCCACCCTGGATTACAATCCCCTGTGGAACCACAAGGCCGACTGCGCCTTTCCCAGCGCCACACAGAATGAGATCAATGGAAAAGACGCCCAGAACTTAGTCAACGATGGCGTGCAGTTAGTCGCTGAGGGTGCCAACATGCCCTCCACCCCCGAAGCCATTGACATCTACTTAGATAACAAGCTTCTCTATGCACCGGGCAAGGCGGCAAATGCCGGCGGCGTAGCCGTATCAGGGCTGGAAATGGCCCAGAACAGCATGCGGTTGAACTGGCCCAGGGAAGAGGTGGATAATCGACTCAAGATCATCATGAAAAGCATCCATCAGAGTTGCATTGATGCGGCAGCAGACTATGGCCAGCAAGGCAACTATGTGGCCGGAGCCAACATCGCGGGTTTTGTGAAAGTGGTCAATGCCATGTTGGATCAAGGGTTGGTGTAAAGATATTCATATTCGTAAATTGGAGGGCCGTACACGATGAGCGACAAAAAGGCAGACCTGGCCGGACCTGGTATCGGAGATTATGCCGAGTTAGAGAAGATCCTGCCCCAGGACTATAGTTCTCTTTTAGACCCAAAGGAAACACAGCAGGCCGTCACAGCGATGAAGGAGTACATCGAGGAAAATATGTGCAAGGAACTCAACCTGATAAGGGTGACGGTTCCTTTGATTGTAGATGTTGAAAGCGGGGTGAACGACTATCTGGACCGTGACGGTTCACGCACACCGGTCCAGTTTCACATTTCAAACGATTATGACAAGAACCCGATTGATGCCCAGGTGGTACAGGCCGCAACCAAGTGGAAACGTATGGCCCTGAAGCAGTTCGGGATGGATATCGGTGAGGGCCTGTACACCGATATGCATGCGGTTCGCAAGGACTACTTCCTGGACCATGATCACAGCGCCTATGTGGACCAATGGGACTGGGAAATTGCCATAACGGATAAGCAGCGCAAACTTCAATACCTGAAAGAGGTGGTTGAGAAGATCTGGAAGGTCCTCAAGGGCGCAGAGGTGCATGTCCAGGGGCTTTTTCCCCAGTTGAAGACAGACAAATACCCGGATATGCCCGAGAAGCTTACATTCCTCCATGCCGAGGATATTCTTGATATGTATCCCGACCTGCCGCGCAAGGAGCGCGAGACAGAGATTGCCAAAAAATACTCCGCCGTCTTCATCTACGGGATCGGATGGACCCTCCAGGATGGCTATCCGCACGAACTCAGGGCTCCGGACTACGACGACTGGGTCACGGAGACAGTCTCTGAAGACGGCAGACCGATGCATGGTCTGAATGGTGATATCCTTGTGTGGAATCCGGTTACAAAGCGGCGCCATGAGCTGACATCCATGGGTATTCGCGTAAATGCCGAAACCCTCAAACAGCAATTGGAGATGACCGGCCAACTTGATTTCCTGAAGTTCCCCTACCATAAAGCCATCATAAATGATGAAATACCCCTCAGCATCGGTGGCGGGATCGGCCAGTCCCGTACCTTTATGCTTTTCTTAAAAAAGGCGCACCTTGGAGAGGTCAGTGCAAGCGTATGGCCAAAGATACTCAAGGAGATCTGCAGGAAGAAGAATATTCATGTCATAGAGTGAGAGTTCTGGTTTTTCATTTCACCTTGACTTGAAACCAGCGCTTTCCTATATTCGCCAAAGCCAATAATGACACCCATGTAAAAAGTCAGATTTCTCAAAGAGTCCGCAGAGAACATAGACGTAATATATTGATATTATTCATTTTGTATTCGCGTTCTTTGCGCCTTTGCGCGAGATAAGAGTGTTTTTACGAGACCATCAAACTTGAAAGGAGAATTTTCTTTATGCCGCGACGCGATGATATCAAAAAAGTGATGATTATCAGTTCAGGGCCGATTGTTATCGGTCAGGCCTGTGAATTTGATTACTCGGGGACCCAGGCCTGCAAGGCCCTTCGAAAATTAGGCTACGAGATTGTCTTAGCCAATTCCAACCCTGCGACCATCATGACGGACCCGGGTTTGGCCGAAGCCACCTATATAGAGCCCCTCAACTTAGAAACTATGACCGAGATCATTGAAAAGGAACGGCCTGATGCCTTACTTCCCAATCTCGGGGGCCAGTCCGGTTTGAATCTTTCCTCGGAACTCGCCGGCGCCGGTGTGCTCGAAAAATACGGCGTAAAGATCATCGGGGTTGAGGTTGATGCCATCAAGCGGGGTGAAGACAGGATAGCCTTTAAGGAAACCATGGACGGCCTCGGCATTGAAATGCCTAAGAGCGATCCGGCCTTCAGCGTGGAAGAGGCTGAGAAGATTGCCGAGTCCTTAGGTTACCCCGTGGTCATTCGGCCTGCCTACACCATGGGAGGGACGGGCGGAGGTCTGGTTTATAATGTGGAAGAGTTACGAATCATTGCCAGCCGTGGTCTCTCTGCGAGCCTTGTTAACCAGATTCTGGTGGAGGAATCGGTGTTGGGGTGGGAGGAACTGGAACTTGAGGTGGTGCGGGATGCAAAGAACCAGATGATCACAGTCTGTTTTATCGAAAATGTGGATGCCATGGGTGTTCACACGGGTGACTCCTTTTGCACTGCCCCCATGCTCACCATTGATCCCGAGCTTCAACAGCGGCTCCAGAAATATTCCTATGACATTGTAAAGGCCATAAAGGTCATCGGCGGCACCAATGTCCAGTTCGCTCATGACCCTAAAACCGGCAGGGTGGTTGTGATCGAAATCAATCCCAGGACCTCGAGATCATCGGCCCTGGCGTCCAAGGCTACAGGTTTTCCCATCGCGCTTATTTCGGCCATGTTAGCGGGCGGAATGACGTTGGATGAAATTCCCTACTGGAGGGAAGGGACCTTGGACAAGTACACGCCTTCAGGCGATTACGTGGTGGTTAAATTTGCGCGCTGGGCCTTTGAAAAGTTTGAGGGTGCCGAGGACAAATTGGGTACACAGATGAGGGCAGTGGGCGAAGCCATGAGTATTGGTAAGAATTACAAGGAGGCATTCCAGAAGGCAATCCGATCCTTAGAGACAGGCCGGTACGGCTTGGGTTTTGCCAAGGACTTTAATGAAAAACCCCTTGAAGATCTGATGGATCTCTTAGCCGAGCCTTCAAGTGAGCGCCAGTTTATTATGTATGAGGCCCTCAGAAAAGGTGTCAGCATCGAAACCCTCCATGAAAAGACATATATAAAGCAGTGGTTTATCGAGCAGATGAAGGAATTAGTGGACTTAGAGGAGGAAATCCTTAAATACAGGGGAAAGGAACTTCCGGACGAGCTGCTTACCCAGGCAAAAAAAGACGGGTTTTCGGACCGATACCTTTCAGGGCTTCTCAATATCCCCGAAAAAAATGTGAGGGAAAAACGGAAGGCCCTGAGTGTTGTGGAAGGTTGGGAGCCGGTGCCGGTAAGCGGGGTGGAGGATGCGGCCTATTATTTCTCTACCTACAATGCCCCAGACAAGGTAGGATCCAGCGATAGGCGCAAGATTATGGTTTTGGGCGGCGGGCCGAACAGGATAGGTCAGGGTATTGAATTTGACTACTGCTGTGTTCATGCGGCCTTTGCCATACGGGATGAGGGTCTTGAGTCCATCATGGTCAACTGTAATCCCGAGACTGTTTCCACCGATTATGACACATCAGACAAGCTCTACTTTGAGCCTCTTACGGTGGAAGATGTCCTGAGTATTTATGAAAAAGAGAAACCGGAAGGGGTTATTGTGCAATTCGGAGGCCAGACACCCCTGAATATTGCCAATGAACTGGCCCAGGCCGGTGTTAACATCATCGGGACTTCACCTGACGCAATTGACCTGGCCGAAGATCGGGACCGGTTCCGCAAAAAAATGAGCAAATTAGGGATACCTGAGCCTGAATCGGGCATGGCGAGCACCTTGGATGATGCCCTCAAGGTGGCTGAAAGGATCGGTTATCCCCTCATGGTCAGGCCCTCCTATGTGTTAGGTGGGCGGGCAATGGAGGTGATCCATGATGAGGAGATGCTCCGTCATTATGTGGCTGCTGCAGTGGATGTGTCTCCCGAACGGCCGATCCTTATCGACAAGTTTTTGGAAAATGCCATTGAGGCGGAAGCGGACGCCATTTCCGACGGTACGGACGCCTTTGTGCCCGCTGTCATGGAACATATCGAATTGGCAGGGGTCCATTCCGGGGACTCGGCCTGCGTGATACCCCCCATCAGCATACCGGCCAAACATTTGGACACAATATACGAGTATACCAGAAGAATTGCCATTGAGTTGAAGGTGGTCGGATTGATGAACATCCAGTACGCCATTGCAAATGACACGGTCTACATCCTTGAGGCCAACCCAAGGGCATCACGGACTGTGCCGCTTGTATCAAAGGTCTGCAACATCTCCATGGCACGTATCGCCACCCAACTCATGTTGGGCAAGAAGCTCGCGGACCTCGATATAAAGCCAAGACCTATTCCCCACTTCGGGGTTAAGGAATCGGTCTTTCCCTTCAATATGTTCCCGGAGGTGGACCCGATCTTAGGTCCTGAAATGCGATCGACAGGAGAGGTCTTAGGAATGGCCGACTCTTTCGGGCTCGCATTCTACAAGGCTCAGGAGGGTGCACAGCAGACCCTTCCGGCAGAGGGAACGGTCCTGATCACTGTGTCGGAAAACGACAGGAGCGCTGTTCTCCAGGTAGCGAGAGAATTTGATAAACTTGGGTTCAGGATCAAGGCGACCAATGGCACTCATGAGTTTCTCGCCGGGCACGGCATTGAATCGGAATCGATATTGAAAATGCACGAGGGTCGGCCCAATATCGTGGATGGCATCAAGAACGATGAGATCCAATTAGTCATAAATACCCCCAGCGGCAAGTTGAGCAAGCATGACGATTCTTATATCCGAAAGTCGGCCATCAAGTATAAGGTGCCATATATCACAACAGTTGCGGCCGCCTTGGCCGCTGCAAGGGGTATTGATAGAAACCGGAAAGGCCATGGAGTCGTCAAATCGCTCCAGGATTACCATGCGGATCTTAGATAGGGAAGTGACTAAAGTGAGCTAAAGTGACTAAAGTGACTAAAGTGAATCCCGCCTGAGGTGGGGATACTTGATATTGGATACTGGATACTGGAAGCTTGAGATAATAAGGAATTCTTTTTCTCTGTTAATATTAACCGTTTAACTTTGCGAGCTTCGCCGTTCCTGCTGCGCCTTTGCGCGAGATTTCGACTTTTGACGAATGCATCAGATATTAGTTGAAATCGAAAATGGGGGAGATTGAACATGGACGGAATTGTTGGTCTTTATGGCCTGGATGATAATGAGCTGGTAAGCAAGGCATTTTTGGCAACAGGGGCCTGTCAACACCGGGGCAAGGCCAGCACCGGATTGGCCATTGCTACCCTAAAGGGGATATATATTCATAAGGGCTTAGGGAGGATAGCCGAGGTAATAGACCATAATATAATCAATACCTTCCAGGACCTGGAGCCAGTGGCAGCGATCGGGAATATCGGTTATACAAAAAGAAAAATCGCTGAAAGTATCAATGCCGAGCCGATAGAGATCCGGCCCAGGAAAGGTTCTGAAATTAGAGTTGTCGTAACCATGGATGGTTATCTCATCAAAGAGGACGATTTAAAGGCTGAGCTTGAGCCGGATTACGACCTGCAAACTGATAATAAGACCGAAATCATCGGCGCCTTGCTGCATAAATATATTACACAGGAAGGGATCAGTTTTGAAGCGGGGGAAAAACTCCTTGACAAACTGAGCGGCAGGGCAACCTTTGCCTTAACTGCCCTGGTTCATGATGGTAAAGAGATCTACTTGATTACTCTAAATGATGCCAAGGCCTTTGAGCCCTTCTGCTATGCAACAATTGACGGCACCTTTGTTGCGAGTTCAGAATCATGTTCCCATAGACGATTAAATGGTCTGACCGCAAATGAATATGACGGGGCGGAGATGACCATATGTTCATCCAACGGAATTGAGACGAGGCGGTTAAGGGAAGAACCTCTTATGCCTGACATATTCCAGGGTGTTTATTTTGGCAATGTTGCCTCTATGTTCAGGGGGAAGGAGATATTCCAGATCAGGAGAGAATTGGGTCTGGAACTGACTGATTATTATAAGGCTTCGAGGGCCGATATTGTCATCCCCAACCCGGAATCAGGCTGGGGGGTTACCGTGGGGATTGCAGAAGGCCTTAAAAAAGAACTGCTTCCTGCCCTCATAAAGCTTCCGCAGGCTGTCAGGACATTCCAGGAGGGTGGACGACAAGCGAGATCTCAGGCGGTTGGTCTGAAGTTTGGCGGCATCGACTCTCTGTTAAAAGGCCGGAATATCGCCATGGGTGATGACAGTATTGTGAGGGGAAGTGTGAGCGAGGGAGGCTCAGTTTGGGTAGTGTATAATGCAGGCGCAAAGTTCATCGAGTTCTGGATATCCTACGGCCCGATGTTTTTCCCTTCATTCAAAGAATGGCACCGTGGCATCGAGTGTTTACATGAACTTGCTGCACAGAGGGCCTTTAAAGACGATAATCCTTATGATAAGCCTCTCGATGAGATCAATAGGGCTGTGGCAAAACTTGTCGGTGTAGATGAGGTCAAGTACAACCTGAAAGAGAGGATTGAAGCGGTTGCGGGCCCTGGTTCATTTCAGGCATTGGATGCAAGCTATCCCATAGATGAGGAATACTGGCCGGATTGGCTCAAGAGAGAGTTTGACAGGTTCAATCGTTACCGGGGGAGTTAACGGTTAAAATAGATCAGTCTCGAAAGGCAGGATGCTACCAGCTTTGTCAGTGCCTATATTTCAAAATCCCGTCATGTTTGCGTAGGGTTTATGCACAGCCAGATTGAATATTTTAAGAAATCCTCTAAATTCCTAAAAGACCTATCAAAAAAATGAGGGAGCGAGGCTACTTCCACAAATATTCAATATTCAATATTCAATATTCAATTCCGGCTTCGCCGGATTAGGAGGGACCCCATGCCCGGTTTTGAAATATTTAGTAAGGAAGAACGTAGGGAGGTCCAGGATGTCCTTGATACGGGTGTCCTGTTCCGTTATGGTTTTGACCAGGCACGTGGAGGTCACTGGAAGGCCAAAACATTTGAGAAGGAGTTTGCAGAACGTTTGGGCGCAGGGTATTGCCACCTCTGTTCCAGCGGCACTGCAGCCCTCGCAATTACCCTGGCCTCCTGCGGTGTTGGCGCAGGAGATGAGGTTATCATTCCCCCCTTTACCTTCGTGGCAACCATAGAGGCGGTCCTGAATGCCGGTGCGGTGCCGGTATTTGCCGAAATTGATGAAACCCTCTGCCTCGACCCTGAAGGGATAGAACCGGCTATTACATCGCGCACCAGGGCCGTACTCCCTGTTCACATGTGTGGGTCCATGGCAAGGATAGACGCTATCAAGCAACTCTGTGATGAAAAAGGGCTCATTCTCATAGAGGATGCCTGTCAGGCCGTCGGCGCGACCTTTAACGGCAAGGCCTTAGGTACATTCGGTCATATGGGCTGTTTTTCATTCGATCCGGTCAAGACAATTACCTGTGGAGAAGGGGGCGCAATTATAACAAATGACAGAGAGCTATATACTACCGCTGATGCTTACGCCGATCACGGTCACGATCACATAGGTAATGACAGGGGTCTCGAAGGACACCCCATTCTTGGCACCAACTTTCGCATCAGCGAGCTGAATGCAGCAGTCGGTCTGGCTCAATTGAGGAAGCTGGATTTCATCCTTGAAAAACAGCGCTCGCACAAAAAGGCCATAAAAGATGCCTTAGCCGAGTTCGCGGAAATCACTTTCCGAGAGGTCCCGGATCAGGCGGGAGATTCCGCCACATTCCTCTCCTTTTTTCTGTCCGATGAATCAAGGGCCAGGGAGGTAGCAGAGGGGTTCGGCCAGGCGGGTGTAGACGGCTGTTTTTATTGGTATGATAACAACTGGCACTACATACGCCAGTGGGATCACATCAAAACCCTCAAGTCCGCAGCAAAACTCCAGGCGGAGATGCTCGAATCCTGCCCGGATTATAACACATTAAAACTCCCTAAGTCTGACGCAATAATGAGCAGGACCATATCGATGCTTATCAAACTCACTTGGACAGAGGAAGAAATATCTCAGCGGATTGAGAGAATTGCGAGTGTGTTGACCAAATAATCCGGGAGCTTTAATTCCCTGATTCATAATTCACAATTACAGAGGCCAACATGTTTCGAAACTTCAAAACAGTCCCTTATGTTATTTTCGGCAGGAGTTGTTTCAACCAGCTCGACAATATCCTCTCTGAAAAGCGGTCCCACACCGGATCATTTATGGTCTTTTTAGTGGACGAAGTTTTTTCAGAGAATAGCTTCAGAGACAGAATACCGTTAAAACCCGGAGACCTGCAACTGTGGGTGGAGGTGGAAGAGGAACCAACCACAGAATACGTTGACCTCTTAACCACCAAAATCAGGAGTTTTTCAGATAATTTGCCTGTGGGCGTCATAGGGATAGGCGGCGGGAGCACCATGGACCTTGCCAAGGCAGTATCCCTCATGCTAACTAACCCCGGCTCTTCCGCCGATTACCAGGGATGGGATTTGATCGGGAATCCTGCGATCTACCACGTGGGCGTACCCACTCTCTCAGGTACAGGCGCCGAGGTTTCCCGCACCACAGTTCTCTGTGGCCCGGATAAAAAATTAGGGATAAATTCCGATTATACGGTATTCGACCAGATTGTCCTTGACCCCGAGCTTATTGCAGATGCGCCTGCGGATCAGCGGTTTTATACAGGGATGGACTGCTACATCCATTGTGTTGAGTCTCTGACCGGTTCCTATCTCAATCCCTTCAGTAAGTCATATGGTGAAAAGGCCATCAGCCTATGCAGGGAGGTGTTTCTGGACCGAGATCCGGAGAGTGACGATAAACTGATGATGGCATCATACTTTGGGGGTCTGAGCATAGCATGTTCACAGGTTGGGGTATGCCATGCCCTTTCATACGGGCTTTCCTTTGTGTTAGGGTTTCACCACGGAATTGGAAATTGTCTAACCTTTAATCACCTTGAGGAATACTATCCCGAGGGGGTAGAGGAATTTCGCCAGATGATGGACAAGCACGGCATTGAGCTCACTCGCCATTCTCTACCTGCAGTTGAAGAGCATGAAATTGAAAAAATGGTAGATGTCGCATCCATACTCGAGCCCCTCTGGGAAAACGCATTGGGCCCGGACTGGAAAGAGATCATGCCCAGGCAAAAGATAAGAGACCTCTATAGGAGGCTTCTCAAGTAAGCATTCGTGAGGGGTACCCGTCGATCCCTGCCAAATGCCTTTGGTGTAATCTTTACCCCGGGAGGGGTCTGGCGTCTCTTGTATTCATTGAGGTCGACCATGCGGACAATCTCTTTGACGATTCTCCGGTCAAATCCTGCCGCAATGATCTCATCCGGGGCCTTATCCTCTTCAACGTAGGCATGTAAGATAGCG
>Ga0222695_1000568_pt1 | contig 18948 bp, 23 predicted proteins | sample AntAcemetage1398_FD_179834 | JGI IMG/M metagenome (GOLD analysis project Ga0222695, IMG submission 179834) | Saline water microbial communities from Ace Lake, Antarctica - #1398 | ecosystem: Environmental > Aquatic > Non-marine Saline and Alkaline > Saline | place: Antarctica: Ace Lake...
TCGCGGTATGGGATGTTTTCCCGCCTATATCAGAAACAAAAGCTATAACATGCTTTCTATGCATAGTGGCTGTATCACTGGGCGAGAGATCATACGCAACTACTACAGATTGGGGTGGGAGGTTTAGAAGAGTCTGCTTTTCCTTTCCAAGAAGATTTCTAATAAGCCGTTTGCCCACATCTTCAATATCCGATATCCGCTCCTTGAGATATTCATCATCCATCTTCTGGAAAGCACTTATGTACTTGTGCAATACATCTTCAAATATATACTCTATATTGTACCTTTGGCTCCTTAAACGGGTTACAATCTCGTCTATAATCATCCTGTCCTCAAGAACAAGAAGATGGGCATTGAATATCTCCGCGTGTTTTATGCCCATCTCAGAGGCGATGTTATTTCGTATAGCGATTATCTCAGAACGGGTCTTTATAAGAGCTTCTTCAAAACGTGCGATCTCACTAGGGATATCCGTAATCTTAATTTTAAAACACGGAACCCTTACATCTTCACTGTTATAAAGAAACACTTTCCCCGTAGCTATACCCGGAGATGCCGCGATACCTTTAAACATCCTTTAAAAACCCTCTCTATTTAAGGTCAAATAAATCCTGGCTCTCTGACAATAGTATCTTCTCAAGCTCTATAACCGCTTCTTCAGCATCTGTGCCAATAGCTTTCAGACAAACCTTTGCGCCCTTTTCCGCTGCCAACATCAGGATGCCCATTATCGATTTACCATTTACTTCTTCGCCATCTTTTACAACAAAGATGTCACTGTCAAACTTATTGGCGATCTGTACAAATAGGGCCGCCGGGCGGGCATGCAAGCCCTGCTTGCTCTTAATCACTATATTTTTTTCTATGGTCTTATTTTCCATATCGGCGCTCTGTTCTTTTCAATCTTATCGCTTCTACTGATGCGCTGCCTCTGTCTTTGCTATTGATATTATATCCATAATAGCCATAGCAAGCCTACGAGGATTATGTCTCAAGTATTCCTTTTTACCCTGTTCGCCCACGACTGTAAAGTTATCCTCTACCGATATTATGCCTAATCTTTTAATCTCATCTATATCCACCTCTACCTGATAAGAACCTTGAGTCGCGTAACGCCCTGCCAATGTCTTTGATATCGTGGAATTATTTATTACCGCATAATCTATACGGCGTAATTGCGTATTATTATATAAAGCCTTTATATGTTCACTGACCTTGTAATAATCTGTTTCGCCCTGCTGCGTCATAACATTACAGACGTAAATTTTTATAGCTGAGGAATCATTTATCACCTCAGCTATAGAGCCTACTAATAAATTCGGTATAATGCTGGTGTATAAACTACCTGGCCCTAATATAATAGCATCCGCGTCTTTAATGGCCTCGATCGCGCTTACCGTAGATTCGCAATGCAAAGGTTGCAGGGATATTCTCTTAATAGGGCTTTTATTGCTCCTTGTTGTTATGTTCTCCTCGCCTAACGTGATAGAACCATCTTCTAACTCAGCGACTAATCTTATTTTATTCAATGAAGAAGGAACAACGCGCCCTCTGATAGCAAGAATCTTACTGGCTGCCTGAACAGCCTTCTCAAAACCTTGGGTTACCCGCGATAAAGCCAGGATAAAAATATTACCGAAACTATGTCCGCTAAATGCGGACTCTTTATCAAACCTATATTGAAATAACTCTTCCATTAAAGGGCTTGTATCCGCGAGAGCCACAAGGCAGTTTCGTATATCACCAGGGGGCAATATATCAAAATCTTGTCTAAGTTTGCCTGAAGATCCACCCTCATCAGCTACAGTAACTATAGCGGTCAGATTGCTAGTATGCTGCTTTAGCCCTTGAAGTAGCGTAGATAATCCTGTGCCCCCTCCAACTGTCGCTATCTTGAGCCCTCTTACAAGATGCTTCTTCTGGTAGACCAGATCCACAAGCTCTTCTTCGCGCTCAGGCAAGACAACGCCGATAAAAGTAAATATTATCTGCTTTATACCAAATGCGATTATGACTATCCCAAGAAACATATAAAGGATGCCGACAGCCCTGAAAAGTGTTGTTGGGCCCGCGAGAAATTGACCACCAGCTACAATAAGTACTATCCCTATAAACGATAAGATAAGCCAGCGCTTCACCCCCATACCAGGATAAAACCACTTAAACGGCTTTAGAAACTGCGATACCTTCTTTTTTAGCCTTATCTTTTTACCCACAATTAAGACTTTCCGTCTTCCTGTCTTATGATATCAAAGATAATATCTTTATTTTTTGCTGATGTAAGAGAGTCGCGAATGAATTTATCCTGAAGCATGCGGGATATCTTTGCCAGTGCCTTAAGGTGGGGGCCTGCGGCATCTTCCGGTGCGACTAGTAACAGAAATATATAAGTTGGCTCACCATCCAGCGAGTCAAAATCTACACCAGTACGTGAAATACCAAGAGCCGCAACTAAATTTTTTACCACGCTTGATTTTGCGTGAGGTATGCCTATGCCCTGGCCTATCCCTGTTGAACCAAGTTGCTCTCTGTTCATAAGTGTATCAATCAGAGATTTTTTATCCTTTATCGGGTGGACTTTTGAGAGCAGGTCAACTAATTCGGTTATAACATCTTCCTTCTTTGCAGATACAATGTCTGCTGTAATAGCATTCTTATCCAAAAATTCAAGCATCTTCATACGCTACATCTCTCTCCTTATTAGATTAAAAAAATGGAGCGGGTGATCGGGTTCGAACCGACGACAATCACGTTGGCAACGTGATGCTCTACCAACTGAGCTACACCCGCTTGGATTATCAAATAACACCTGTATGTTTAATCAGCAAAGTAGAATTGCCCTGTCTTGACTCTTGTGTGCTAGCTTTCCGGTGGAGCTTCGTAAGAGCTTTTCATTCCTTCGTAGCCCTACCAGAGTGGCTACATCGAAGGGCAAAAAAAGAATGGCTTGCCATGTACCCGAAAATTTGCCTTAAACCACGCGTTACTTTGCAACTCTGGTTCAAGGCATATACCACCTAAAGGCAAATTCGAATGGTACATGGTGCGGATGGAGGGAGTTGAACCCCCACGAGTTACCCCACTAGTTCCTAAGACTAGCGCGTCTGCCAATTCCGCCACATCCGCGAAATTACTACAATAAAACCTACAACCTTACTTGTGGTACCCGCACAAGGACTCGAACCTTGGACCTTGTCCTTAAGAGGGACCTGCTCTACCAACTGAGCTATGCGGGCATACTGAACAAATTGTCACTTATATTAACATAAAAACATATATAATGTCAATTATAAATCATTGTCTTAGCTAGGACTCATAATCTCTTAATCTGGGATCGCGTCTTTAGAATGAAAAGGAAAGATAGTTATTGCCTCTTAAGGTTACTCTCGATACAATTAGTGAGCTCGCCCACGCTTACTGGTTTTGCGATAAATGGATATCCTCCTATATCATCGTCGCCTCTCGAAGAAGATTCTTCCTTTGTTATAACCGCAGTCAAAAATACAATGGGTATGTTTTTAACCGTAGCATCAATTCTTATGCGAGAAGCTACCTCTGAACCCTACATATCTGCCATTAATAGATCTAGTAGTATCAGATCAGGTTGAAATCTTTTAGCAGCCTCGAGCCCTCGTGCGCCTTTATTCTCAACCATAACATCATACATGTTAATTTTTTCAAGACTCATTTTAACCAATGCTGTAAAATACTCCTCGTCATCTACGATCAGTATCCTTTTCTCTCCCCTATTCACCTCCCGTGAAATATTTTTAGAGCCGGTAAAACTGTTGTGACTTTTCCTTCTTCGCCCTCAATTTCAAGAAACACTCTGTGTTCGGGGATACCCTTTACGGCAACACTTGCTGTTACAATCAGCTCTTCGCATGCTCGATTAATCAAGTATATGTTTTCATAATGACTAAAAAGGGGCAAGCCCTAAAAAATCTGATAAATCAGCCTTGCCATTTATATTTATATATAACATACCATCTATTTTATTTTATAAATAACAACTCATTATAAGCTCAAATTCCAGCCATCATATATATAACTATTATACATATTATATTATTTAGCTTACATCAATATATTGAATTATACAAGTGATATATGGTTAATTGTCAAACAGATTTTAAAATGTCACACTCTTAACGAAATAGAAATGTCACATTTAGTTAGTAGTAGCCTTTCTTTCGTTTTGGTTCTTTTTCTTTCTTTGTTGATAGTGTGAATTAGTGGATAACTCATGATGCCTTCTTTATTCTAAACTGCCTGTATGGGTGATCCTTTGGCAGGATATACCTTAGCTTTCTTGGTTTATATAGCTGCTTTGGCTTTTGTGGCCTCTTATCTATAAGCTTATATTTAAGCTGGGTATCTTTATGATAGATATACAACTTGCCATTTAAACGCTCTTCTATTGTTACTTCTTTTGCTCTTACAGCATCTAGTATCTGGTAGAACTTGTTGTTGTATTGTATAATAAAGTCATTGCGTAAACATGCCTTGTTTTTTATTAAGAATATCCTGTCTAAATCAAGGTGTTTTGGTACCGGTGTATGTAAGTTGGTCTTATCTTTGGCTATTACCGCGAACTTCCTGTTGTGCTTAGGTATATAATAGCTGTGCAGGAACTTATTAGCATCTTTAATATTACTTATGCCTTTTAGCCTCATCTCTTTGACGAGCCTATCCTGATGGGTCTTAAATGACCGCTCTACCCTGCCTTTGGCTTGCGGTGAGTCTGCATGTATGACATTGACATTAAGTTCTTTAAATACCTTCTCCATCTGGCTTAAAACTTTAGCATTATTAAGTTCATCTTCTAATGTAGGTTTTTTAGTCGAGCGATAGGTAGCATGCTTATCTAAATATACACTCTGAGGAATACCATATCGCTTGATATAACGATTAAAAGAGTCCATTGCGGGTTTGTGCCTTCATATCTATAGAAGTTCGCATATACCCTGCTTGTAGCGTCATCTACATACCCCATAAGCACGTACTCTTTATCCACGCTTGTAAACCACTTATGGTGTGATCCATCCATCTGTACCATCTGACCAAAAGAGTCTCTTCCAAGGCGCCAGGATCAATGTTTTTTTGATTTACGTTTCTTATACTCAACACCCTCTTTTAAAAACCACTTACGTAAAGTGTCTGGATGTATCTAGATTTTATCTATTTCAAAGAGCTTCTCTGCCGCGAATGTCGGACCAAATCCCTGGTAGACTGTATTACACAAATTTAAAGCTTTATATTTTATATCCGAAGGCGTTGCTCTATGAGAAGGCTCACCTCTTGACTTATGTATAAGAGCTATATCGCCTTTTTTCCTTACATTTTTTACTAATCTTATGATCTGTCTGCGACAAATGCCTAATACATTAGCTGCCTCAATTTGAGTGATCTGCTTATTTATTACGCTGTGGATTACCGGTACTCTCTTCAGCTCCTTCATCTTCATTATAATAATGTCCTTTCCTGCCATAATGGCCTCCTTTGTATAAAGGTATTATAGCACATTGGAAATGTGACATTTTTAAATCGGTAGAATGTAACATTATCATATCTGGATTACAGTGATATATGGTTAATAAAGAAGCTATTATGGTGCGCCCAGTAGGAATCGAACCTACAACCTACAGATTCGAAGTCTGCCACTCTATCCAGTTGAGCTATGGGCGCACTTAAAACCTATAAACAAAAAAATAGGGGTATATTCATAAATCGCATGATATATAACCCCTGATATTGGACTTTGTACTAATCGCCTTTCCACCATCTTTTAGGAAATTTTTTATCTAATATTTTGTCGCCTTCGCCTATGGGCTTAAGTCCTATCGCGCGCATATCCGAATCCACCATTATCTTCGCTAGATCATCTATCCCTACTTGGGGATTCCAGCCTAGTCTTCTTTTCGCTTTTTTGCAATCCGCTACAAGATACTCTACTTCGGTAGGCCTAAAATATCTCTTATCTATCTTTACATACTTTTTATAATCCAAACCGGCATATTTAAACGCGAGCTTTACAAACTTCTCCACTGTATGCGTAATACCTGTGCCGATCACAAAATCTTCAGGCTTTTTCTGCTGCAGTATCTTCCACATAACCTCTACATACTCAGGGGCATAGCCCCAATCCCTCTTTGCCGCAAGATTGCCCAAGTAAAGGCATTTCTGTTTTCCCGCTATAATCTTCGCCACTGACCTTGTAATCTTTTTTGTAACAAAAGTCTCGCCCCGCCTGGCTGATTCGTGATTAAATAATATACCATTGCAAGCAAAAAGATTATACCCATCCCTGTAATTTAGCGCCATCCAATAGCCATAAACCTTGGCAACAGCATACGGGCTTCTCGGGTGAAAAGGTGTTAATTCATTTTGCGGTGGCGGGGTAGCACCAAACATCTCGCTACTTGATGCCTGGTAAAATTTCACATTCCTATTGCTTCGTTTAATAGCCTCCAAAATTCGCCCTGTTCCAAGGCCTGTAACATCGCCTGTATACTCAGGTATGTCAAAACTTACTCTTACGTGGCTCTGCGCGCCCAGGTGATAAACTTCATCAGGCTTTATATTATAGATAATATGCGCTATCTGTTCTGAGTTTGCCAGATCTCCGTAGTGAAGTAAAAGGCGCGCCTGCGAGTTATGAGGATCCATATATATATGGTCAATCCTTTGCCTGTTCATGCTGCTTGACCTTCTTACAAGCCCGTGTACCTCGTAATTTTTGGACAAGAGGAGTTCCGCAAGATAACTACCATCCTGTCCGGTTATACCTGTTATAAATGCTTTCTTTGCCATCTATGTCTCCCTATAATCTGCCTGAATAATGCAATTGATATAAAATTAATCTACTTTATTATAAGCTTGTTTATCTTATCTGCTAAGGCCTTTAACTCGTCCTTCTCCCTAAGCTGTATGGGCCCGCTTTTCTTGCCTTCTATCCTCTCATTAATTTCTTTTTCCAGCCTGTAAAGAGGTCCTGCTATACGGTGTGATAATTCCAGCGCCATAAACCATATAACGAATAATGTAACAGGTAGCGCGATCAGGATAATAAGGTTAACCTTTCTTGCTACCGGAACCAGATTATACGCTATAGCCTCAGGAATGCCAAGCTGCCATGCAAGCATATTAAATATAAGGTAATAAAGGCAGAGAGCTATTATCGTCGTCGGTACCACAGCAGCCACAAAAACAAGTATTAATGTCTTATTTTGTAAAGCCGTTCCAATAAACTTTGCTTTTCTCTTATTCAGATTCATCTTTATACCTCACTTTTAGTTCATCATAATGGGCCTCAGCGGTGCTACTCGTATTATCAGTATCTGTCATAATAGCGATAGCGCCAACTTTGCCTGGTTTTCTGCCAAAAGCGCTTACATAATCCTCATAAATATTCCTTTTCTCCTGCACCCATTTATTAATATTCCTGCTGCCGGATTCTATAACAATAATCTTTATATTCTTTGAATAAGGGCTTTCCTTTATAGTGCCCACCGGAAGAGATTTGTCCCATACATACTCCAGGCTCTTAGTAAGATTAAACGAAAGTTTTGGAAATATCACATAGAGCCTTGCAGCATAGTCATCCTGTTCGATCCAACCGCCCTTACCGACTCCCGGCTTTCCTTTTTTAGGAAATTCTAAAACCTTCCATTTCCAGCTTATCATCGGTAATTGTTTTGGATCAAATCTTATCTGGTAAAATATCCCAGAGGCGGTATTATCACTGTAAGCTACAAGATAACTATCATCCTCATGAGCTTTTACGGAGTAGAGAACTCTGCCCCTGAATACCTTTTCCTGCCATTCGTCTAGAGCGTCTTTTTCTTTAAAAGGGAATTTTTTAGGTGACTGAGCAGCAAGGACAGAGGGATTGCCCGCTGCGAATATAAGAGTAATTAAGATTAATAAGCTAAACCATTTTTTTTCAAACATATTATTTTAGGCACTTAGCGTACGATTAAACGGGCTTTCATCTTTTTTGCCTTAAAAAACTCCTTTGTAAATTTTTTTGCTTTATCTTCGTCATATTTCAAGCATGAGAATATATTTATATAAGCGGTCTTCCAAAAATCTGAGAAATGGCCCGTTATGGAACTTGTCTCGATAAGCTGCACCAGAGAATATCCTTTTGTGTAAGCAGCATTATCCCCAAAATACGGGATAAGTGTCTTACCAAACTTCTTCATCTTTATCAGCTTGCAAAGCTTATCAACGTATTCCTGCAGCTTTTTCTTTGAACTGAGGGTATCAATCTCACACTCATAAAGATCAATAATCAGCTCATAGCCGTAGGTCTTCTTTTTCATCCTTTTTTTCTCCTTTTATCCAAGCAGATTTTCTCTGCGTTGATTTACCAGTCATAATCCTTATTGTTTTATCTATATACTAATAATACACAAGCTATATATATTAGTAAGTAGTGGACACTACTTATACTAAAAATATAGCGTGTTTGTCAATACTTTTTTAATCAGCTCATAGGCTAGGCCCATCTACAATCCAAATATACGCGTAGCCAGCATATACCCAAATGAGTGACTATCTTTACGATTATACACCTAAATAAAAAGCCCTTGCAACTAGTTTTATCGCAAGGGGCTAAATTTATCTATATACCTCACTGATCTATATAATAGCTAATCGCAGGGCTGAGAAGCCGATATTTTAAAAGGATTAGGAAAATATTTTGCTTTCAAGCATTATGTAAACTGTAAAAATTCTACTCCTTTGTTGCCTGGGGAGGCAATGAAAGAACAGATGGCTTTTCTTCTATTATTGTCGGCAGCCCTATCTTATCAAGCAACGATATAAATGGATCCGGATCGAGTTCCTCTACATTAACCATAGCCTTTGAATCCCAAGCACCATTGGCAACAAGAACCGCGGCAGCAACGGGCGGCACCCCTGCCGTATAACAGATAGCCTGCGACTCCACCTCTTTATAACACTGTGCGTGATCACACGTGTTATAGACAAAAATCTCTTTTTTTTTGCCGCCCTTAATACCTTTAACAAAATTACCTATGCATGTCTTGCCTGTATAATCAGGGGCGAGTGATAAAGGATCGGGTAATAACGCCTTCATAACCTTTAAAGGGACTACTTCCACACCTTCCGCTGTTTTTATTGGCTGCTCTGATGTTAGGCCTAAATTTGTCAAGACCGTAAAAACATTAATATAGTGCTCGCTAAACCCCATCCAGAATCTTATGCTATCAACGTCAATATTCTTATATAGTGAGTGAAGTTCATCGTGGCCATTAAGATAAACAGGCTGAGTACCGACAACCGGAAAATCATAATCCAGTTTTATGGAATGGACTTTTTTCATTACCCATTTTCGGTTGATCCATGTCCATACTTTCTTAAATTCCCGAAAATTGATCTCAGGATCAAAGTTTGTAGCGAAATACCTGCCGTGGTTACCCGCATTAACATCCATTATATCTATGGTCTCAATACTGTCAAAATAATGCTTAACCGCCAAAGCGCAGTATGCATTTACCACTCCCGGGTCAAACCCAGCTCCTAGTATTGCTGTAATATTATTATCCTTGCATGCATCCTTACGTTTCCATTCATAGTTGGCATACCATGGCGGATCTTCGCAGACCTTATCAGGTTCTTCATGTATAGCTGTATCAATATACGCCGCTTTTGTTTCTATGCAGGCCTCGAGCAAAGACATATTAACATAAGACTGGGCAAGGTTAATGACTATCTGCGAACCGGTCTCCTCTATGAGCTTTATTGAAGCGGGAATATCCAGCGCGTTAATTTGCCGTGAATATATTTTCTTTGAAGTATCCTTGAGATGGCTTTTCTTTTTTACGCTTTCAATAATTGTATCACATTTACTCTGAGTTCTCGACGCGATACATATATCGCCCAAAATATCATTTTGTTGGGCGCACTTGTGCGCAGCTACATGGGCAACGCCTCCCGCGCCGACTATCAACACATTCTTTTTCATCCTTACCACACCCTCCTTATTCCATGTAAATACTGCTATGATAGGCTGTTTACAAAATCTTTATACTCAAATCTTTTAACTAATTCTATGGATCCATCTAGTCTTTTTACGCAAACAGAGGGCATAACAAGCCCGTTAAACCAGTTCTTCTTGACCATGGTATATCCCGCGGCATCAGCAAACTTGATGATTTTACCAATTTTTAGCCGCGATGTAAAGCGGTATGTTCCAAATATATCACCCGCTAAGCATGAACGCCCGGCGATCATATATTTATGCCTGCCCTTATTAGCTGATTTTATCTTAGCACTGTTACGGTAAATCAATAGATCCAGCATATGGGCCTCTACCGAGGCGTCAACAATCGCTATATCAATCTTGTTATGCACGATATCCACAACACTGGTAACAAGATCCGCTGATTGCGTGATAACGCTTTCTCCGGGCTCTAAATAAAGCTTTACATTAAAACGACTACTGAAATCTTTTAATATTTTACAAAAACTATCAACTGGGTAACCTTCTTGAGAAAAATAGATACCGCCACCAAGACTTACCCATTCCAATTTTTTTAGCAAAAACCCATACTTTCGACTTATGTAATCTAGATTTGAGGAAAGATTGCTCAAATCATTATTCTCACAATTAAAATGAAACATCGCGCCGCTGATAAGACTCGATGCCTTTTTAGCGATAGCTACACTATGTTCCCCAAGCCTTGAAAAGCGTTTTGCTGAATCTGCCAGGTCGTAGTGAGAATAGCTGATACCAGGATTAAAGCGCAATCCGATCTTGCTACCTCGTATGAGCCCGTGAAATCTCTTTAACTGTGAATACGAATTAAAGATTACCTTATCTGAAAACCTGCTGACCTGATTGACCTCATCCTTGGTATAAGCAACGCAATACGCGTGCGTCTCTTTACCAAATTTCTCTTTTCCTAGCATTGCCTCGTACAATGAGCTTGATGTTGTGCCATCAAGATATTCTTTGATCAAGTCAAAAACGCTCCAGGCAGAAAAGCACTTAAGCGCAAGGACAAATTTCGTACCCGAGTTAGTCCTTATATACCTGATTATCTTAAGGTTTTTTAATAACCTTCGCTCGTCTATTAAATAGTATGGGGTTTTTATATTGATATCCATATTCCTTATAACGTCATTACCCTGTAAACTTCTTAAGCATTATAGTAAATTTGCTACCCTTGCCTTCTTGACTTTCCACATCAATTAAGCCTTTATGCATATCCATTATATTCTTTACGACCGATAGACCTAAGCCGGTTCCTTCTGCTCGTTTTTTTGTAGTAAAAAAGGGGTCGAAAAGCTTCTTTCTTACATTCTCATCCATACCAGCGCCTATATCCTCTACCTCGACAGCAATAGCATCCTCTTCAATTGCTAAAGCATTGCCTCCTTCATCTTTGGCCATGGATCTCAACTTATCGGACTTTGTCAGATACGAACGTACGTATAGGCTCCCTCCCACAGGCATAGCATCTATAGCATTATTAATTAAATTTACCAATACCTGTTCGACCTTACTTCGATCAACCAAGGCTTTCGTTGTGCCTTTTTCTAATTCTTAAAACACTCTGATATCTTTAATTTTTGCATTATGCTCAACTAAATTTAGGGAGCTCTCTACCATCAAATTTATTTCTTCGGGCTTCATCACTGATGATCCAAATCTAGAAAAATCAAGAAGCGCGCTTACAATATTATCGGCTCTTTTAATACCATTTTTCATCATCTGCAGCATCTTGTATTTATCCTTTTGTGTTGATGGGGTTTCCAATTCAAAATAATTTATCCCCTGCAATACAATACCTAGCGGATTCTTAACCTCATAGGCCACGCCGCTAGCCATCCTGCCGATCGCATCCATCTTCTCAGAATGAATTAGCTGAGACTGAGCATTCTTAAGCTTAACCTCCACGTTCTTACGCTCGGTAATGTCCTGAAAAGTACCTCTTATCTTAATGACCTTGTTGTCTTTCTCTACAACTTCACCGATAGCCTGCGCCCATCTTAAGTTTCCTTTTACTGTCTTAAACTCAGCTTCATACGACATCAGCTGCCTTGTTTCAATTAAGTTCTCTATCTTTTTTCTTACCATATCACGATATTCCGGCAGGTAGAAATTCAGGTGTTGCATTATATTTGGTAGACTCTCTCCCGGGGCTATCTCACAGATATCGTACGTTCCCCTGGTCCATGTTGACCTGCCTTTATTTTCAAAGCAGATTCCGCCGCAGAATTCATAAATAATAGCTTACCGTCTATTGCTATGCGCAGAACGGGGTTCGGGTTTTCCTCAGGAAATTTAACGATACTCTCTTTCTCCGACTCCGCACTCTTGCGTGCGTCTACTTCCGCTTTTAGTTCATGAAGGGAGACTGTTGTATTTTTCAAGTCTGCAACCATTTTACTAAAAGAAACAGCTAGGTTTTCTATCTCGTCACCGGTTCTTATATCTAGATCGATATCAAGGTCCCCATTGCTTATCTTAGTAATCGCATCTCTCAATCTCGCAAGCGGATTAGCGATAAAATAGCTAATAACAAAACTAATTAATAACGCGACGGATAAAATAACAAATAACAGTTTAAACATGAGAAACTTGCTTTTACTAACAAGGGTAGATGTGTCAATAGCTATCGCATCTATTTTTTTAGTAGTAGCCTGAATCGTTTCTCCGTGCCCGAGCATCTTTCTAGTCGCATAATCCTTAAGACCATTATCATAGATCTCTTTTTGATCCCAATACTCCATGCTCTCTAAAAGCTTGACTGCTTCAGCTACCTGATTATTATTAACGAGCTCAATAGCTCTATACTCCATCTCCACAAGAGCGGTATTAGCGACATTTATATCCGAGAAAAATATTTTGTCCTCTTGCCCACCTAGTATGACCGCCTTAGCTATGGCGACGTCTAATTTCGGCTCAGCATCTTTATATCGGTCTTTCCATTTTGTTTTTTAGGTAAAGGCATAGTTTCTCGCTGATTGGGTCAATACCTCATCATAATAGCTGATCGTATCAGCAAGACAATCCAAGCTTGCTACCAAGTCTATCTCTTTTATGCTATAAGGTATAGTTGTCTGCAAGGGCAGAGAGATATTATCAAAACGGGATGACAAGATATGCCCGGAGATTATAATAAGAAGGATTACTAAAACAAACCCTGGCATCAGCTTAATGGCAATCTTCATTTATACTAACCTCAACTTTTCTGTTATATTGTAGCATAGCTAATAATATCTTCTTAGCATTAATTGAATATCAATATCGTCTCTTTCTTATATAATATGCGCAAAAAAGCAGGCCCAAAAAAGCAAATATACCGAAAGAATAAAAAACAGAATTTATCCCGAAATTATCCATTATGACCCCTGCGGTTAATGGGGCGAAAACAAGCCCTATACTCATAACAGACCAAAATACCCCCATCCAACTTCCCATGCCAATCTTTTGGCCAATTTTCACAGAAATACCGGATAATGCCGGACCGTATATTGCCGCGCCAAGGCCCATGAAAAATCCCACCAAAAGTAGGGCCTTAAAATCAGGGCAAAACGGCAATACAAATAAGGCCAACATGGAAATAGCGATACCAACACTACTTTGCAATATTTTACCTAACTGTGTATGGCTATCCGCGATCCTGCCAAACGGGATCTGCAACAGGCCTGCTACCAATATAGCTGTGGACATTATCATGCCTATGTGTATCATATCAACAGAATCTTTTATTGCTATGGACGGGAGAAATGACATAAACACCGCGAAGATAGCTACCGATATGAATGACATTATAAGAACAACCCGTATATAATGCTCTTTGTAAAATACGCGAAACAAAGGTGCTTGAAATATTTTCCGGTCAGGTCCATCCCCTTTAATCTCCGGAAGAAAAAAGATTACCAAAAAAAGGGTTACTGCCCCCAGAGTAGCCATAAGATAAAAAACAGCATTGAAGCCAAATCTCTCAGCGACTTCTCCTCCTATCAGTGGGCCCGTAGCAAGGCCCAGATACAGGACCATATTAAACACGCCCGTTGTCATTGACTCATGTCCTTCTTTGGAAAATTGTCCGGCATATGCCATAACTATCGGTAATATCATACCCGCGGAAAGCCCGTGTATAAGTCGTACAAGAGTTAATTCGTAAACAGTGCCTGCTTTTGGATAGAGCAGAGAAACGCCAGCATAGATAAGCAATCCCAGGACTACAAATATTTTTCTGCCAACCCTATCTGAGATGCGTCCTATAAAGGGGGTTACTATCCCTCTAGATATACCAAAACCGGCAAAGATCATGCCAATCCAAAAACCATTGGCACCATGTTTTCCTACCAATTCCGGTAAGAATGGCGATATTATTCCAAGCCCGAGCATCGCTGAAAATGCCGCCATCATTAAGAGACTGAATGTTCTTATAAGCATTTTTTATATCTTCTTGTTAATACATTAATAAAAAAGGGGTGTCTTTTATGGAATTGTACCTCTACAGCACCGACTGCAAGAGGTTGAAAAGATAGCCTGTGATTATAATTGCTACTGTTGTAACACTAAAAAATATTACTATCAACTGCATTTTCATAGCCCTCTTTAATATGACAGCTTCCGGAAAACTTAAAGCGGATGTTGCCATCATAAAGGCTAACGCTGTACCGAGTGGGACACCTTTTCTAAATAATGCTACCGCGATAGGTACAATCGCCGCGCAACTTCCATACATCGGTACCCCCAGAATAGTAGCTATTGGAACAGAAAACAATCCGGTCCGGTCTATAAGAGAATGTATGAGCTCTTGCGGGATATAATTATGAATAATAGCGCCCAACCCTACCCCTAATAATACCCACATCCACAACCTCTTTATAATCGATCTTGCCTCATTTAGTCCAAAATATATCCTGGCTTTTAGGGTATGGTAGCCCTTCTCTTTCATCGGTTGCTTATCTTGGGGGGCAATTCCCCTAACAAGATATCGATCTAGGCGCATCTTCCCTAGTGCAATTCCCGATATAGTGCCAATCGCAAGCCCGCTTAATACATAAAGAAGCGTTATCTTCCATCCAAAAAACCCCAACATCACGATTACCAGGTATTCATTAATAAGCGGCGAAGTTATTAAAAACGAAAATGTAACCCCCAAAGGTATGCCGACCTCTACAAAACTTAAGAACAGAGGTATGGATGAACATGAACAGAATGGTGTTATAGAGCCAAAAACTGACGCAAGGATATTTCCGAGCATGCCCTTTTGGCTAATCCAATATTTAATCTTATTCTGGGATACATAGCTTCTGATGAAGCCAACTATCGATATCATGAAAAATAGAAGTAAAAGTATCTTCACAGAATCATAAATAAAGAAATTTAAAGCTCCGCCTAATCTTGAACTTGTATCAAATCCAAAACACGCATAGACTAACCAATCTGTCGCCATCTGCAACATTAGTTATACAATCCTCATCTTTGTTTTTCACTAATAAAACATAAGCGAGCTTAAACCTGCAAGGAGCACTTAATTGTTTTCTTTATCTTCAATACAGTGCTTCTCTATCTTGGCTATAATATCATCCTTTTCTACCGGCTTTACAAGAAAATCAGCAATACCCAGTTCATACATCATCAGCTTGTCTTTGTCTGTGTCCAGGGCAGAAAGTGAAACAATAGGTATATTAGCAGTTTCAAGGTCTGCCTTCAAACTTCTACATGCTTCATCTCCGCTAACTTTTGGCATAAGAATATCAAGCAATATTATGTCAGGCTTAAACTTATGTACCTTTGATACTATCTCTTCAGCGCTTAAAAAGACCGCAACCTCATATTTGCCTGTCATCTCCAGATTAAGCTTTGCGATTGTTGTAAAATCTTTTTCATCGTCAACTATCATAATTTTTCTTTTTCTCATACCATTTTTCTATTTATCATTCACGGGTTTTAAGGTTATTGATATCCTAGTTCCTCTTCCTACTTCGCTATCTACCTCTATAAGCGCATTATGAAGTTCAACGATATTTTTAACAATAGAAAGGCCCAAGCCAGCCTCTTCTTTTGGGCCTTTAATAGTAAAAAACGCGTCAAAAACCTTATCCATATTCTCCTTAGGGATGCCAAAACCTGTGTCTTCTACCTCTACTATTACGACACTATCCCCTGCTTTGAAAGACTCCCCCTTATCTGACTTATAGCTTACTGTGCTTCTGTTAACTCTGCCTGATAAGTACGGATAAAAATTGTGCCGCCTTTAAGCATAGCATGGGTCGCGTTGCTTATTAAATTAATAAGTACCTACTCTATCTTTCTCGCATCGATTAAAACTTTTTAAAGATCTTGCCCAAGTTTCTTGACTTCTTTTATAGACTTAAGCTTAATATCGTGCCTTACCAACGTAAGCGCCTGATTTACCACGCTATTTATATCTTCCGGGGCCAACATCAGTTCAGAGGATTTTGAGCAAAATCAACATCCTGGATTATATTCTGATCAATACTCTTCTTATTAGGGGCCTTTTTGATAGCTTTCGGCTTAGTTCTCTTGATCTTGGATATAGGTTTCATCTCTCTTTATTCTCCGTATCATATATGGTTGTCTCTGTATCACTGTCTATATAAAACTATATTATAAAATTACTACGTTATGACCATAAAGTCAAGCAACATTGCCTGATATGTATGTTTAAAATACCTTACTAAAGCGGCTATTTGGGCAAAAAAAAGGGGGATAGGTCTTACTCCTATTCCCTGATACTGCAATATATAATATTTAGTCACTGTGCTTATTTATGCGCTGTCTAATGCAATTATGATTGTACGCTGCGGGTAACTCGCTTGCGGTCTGTTTCTGTTAAATGCAATTTCCTAAGTCTTACGTGTTTTGGGGTTATCTCAACTAACTCATCATCCTCGATGAACTCAAGGGCAAACTCAAGGGTCATCTGACGAGGGGACGTGAGCGCTATAGCGTCATCACTTCCCGAAGCACGCATATTAGTCAGCTTCTTTCCGCGTAAGGCGTTTACTATAAGATCGGGCCCTTTGTTATTTACGCCGACAATCATGCCTTCGTATAGCTTCTCCCCCGGCCTAACAAAAATCTCGCCTCGTGCCTGTAAATTATAGAGCGCGTATGCCACCGCATCGCCATGCCCGTGTGAAATAAGAACTCCACTTTGCCTGGAAGGCATATCTCCTTTATAAATCTGGTATTCAAGGAAATTCTGATACATGACACCACTTCCTCGAGTCATCATAAGAAACTCGCTTCTAAAACCTATTAATGCCCTGGCAGCTACGATAAATTCCATGCGATTAGTGCCAAAAGACGTCTTCTTCATATCACGCATCTGGGCCTTACGGGTTCCGATCGCCTGCATAACAACCCCCTGGTACTCATCCTCTACCTCAATTACGACCTCTTCAACAGGCTCGAGCACTTTACCACCCATTTTTTTAAGTATTACCTGCGGCTTAGAGACTTCCAGTTCGTATCCTTCGCGACGCATTGTTTCAATTAAAATCGCAAGATGTAGTTCACCTCGGCCTGAAACCTTTAATCGCTCAGTTCCAACAACCTCATCGACCTTGATACCGACATTTATCATAGCCTCGTGAGTAAGGCGCTCCCGAATATGCCGCGATGTTAAGAACCTGCCCCCATCCTTTCCCGCGAGAGGGCTTGTATTATGCGAAAAATACATAGATATCGTTGGCTCATCTATCTTGATAGTAGGTAGCCCTTTTGGATTCTCTGCAAAAGCAAGCGTCTCACCAACCTCTACATCCTCTGTCCCGGAGATTGATATAATATCTCCTGCTGTAGCCTCATTAGATTCTACACGAACTAGCCCGCGATACTTCATAATCTTAGTAGCCTTGCCCTTGGCAATAGTTCCGTCGCGTTTAACAAGAGCTACGGGATCACCCATCTTAACGGAACCGTGAACAATCCGGCCTATAGCGATCCTACCTACATAAGAGTCGTAGTCAAGCATCGTAACAAGCATCTGAAAAGGCAGATCAGGATCAGCTATCGGCGGTAATACTCTATGCAAAATAGTCTCAAGAAGTGGCTTCATTGAATCACGTGGTTCATCAAGGTCTAGTGTAGCATAACCCTCTTTTCCTGAAGCATAAACAATCGGAAAATCCAACTGCTCATCAGAGGCATTGAGTTCACAGAAAAGATCAAATGTCATATCAGCCACCTCATCCGGACGGGCATGGGGACGATCAAGCTTATTTATTACAAGTATCGGCTTTAGATGCAATTCAAGCGATTTCTTCAAAACAAATTTGGTCTGTGGCATCGGGCCTTCGAAGGCATCTACAAGAAGAAGAACACCGTCAACCATCTTAAGAATACGCTCTACTTCACTGCCAAAATCTGCATGCCCCGGTGTATCGACAAGATTAAATTGTACACCCTTGTATTGAAGGGAAGCGTTTTTAGATAGAATAGTAATTCCCCTCTCTTTCTCAAGAGGATTTGAATCCATTATAGCGACTTCACCATCTTTAAAATCATAGGCACCGGTATACTTTAAGAGGGCATCTACAAGCGTGGTCTTTCCATGGTCAACATGAGCTATAATCGCGACATTCCTTACATTTTTTCTTCTTTTTTGATTTGACATATTCCTTTAACTTTCCGTTCATATAAAAAAGGCGTTCGTCTCCTTACGCCTTTTGGGATAAACTACTCTGTGTTTTGGATTTATGCAAACTGTTTCCTTGCACTTTTCTTTTAAGGTGGTGTTATTGTAGCAAAAGGCAGGGATTTGTCAAGAAAAGAGTGATATGCATGTCAAGACGGTAAATTGTAACTCATACTGCAACAAAATCAAGTCCAAAATCACTGCTACTTCTTAAGCATTCTTGAGCTGCCTGTTTAGCTGACCTATATCCAAGCCTTTTTCTTGGATAATTATTCATCCACTT
>Ga0222695_1000569_pt1 | contig 18854 bp, 16 predicted proteins | sample AntAcemetage1398_FD_179834 | JGI IMG/M metagenome (GOLD analysis project Ga0222695, IMG submission 179834) | Saline water microbial communities from Ace Lake, Antarctica - #1398 | ecosystem: Environmental > Aquatic > Non-marine Saline and Alkaline > Saline | place: Antarctica: Ace Lake...
CGGCCTTCTCGGAGAGATCGGCGTAGTTAAGGAGTTGATCGAGCCTGAAGGTCTGATCTTTGTGCATGGTGAATACTGGCGGGCGATTTCAGAAGAGAGGCTTGAGCCCGGAGAAAAGGCGGAGGTGACAAACGTCGAGGGTCTGATGCTAAATGTCAAAAAGGCGTGACGATTGAATATTGACGATTGTAGATTGAATATTGAAGGACTGCAAACAATAACAACTACTCAATCCCGCCTTGGGCGGGACTCAACTAATTATAAAAGGGGGGAAATATGTTTTATATTTTAGCAGCAGTGCTGGTTGTCCTCTTCCTGGCATCGGCCATCAAGGTGCTTAAGGAGTATGAGCGTGGCGTGATCTTCCGTCTTGGCCGGGTGATCAATACAAAGGGGCCGGGGTTGATTATTCTGATCCCGGTAATCGATAAGATGGTCAAGGTGAGCCTCCGTCTTGTTGCCATGGATGTCCCTTCACAGGATGTTATTACCAGGGATAATGTTTCTGTAAAGGTAAATGCTGTAGTTTACTTCCGTGTTATGGACCCAACCAACGCCACCATCGAGGTAGAGAATTACCTCTTTGCCACCTCGCAATTAGCGCAAACCACATTGCGAAGCGTCTGCGGTCAGGTGGAACTTGACGAGCTTCTCGCAGAAAGGGATAAGATCAACACTCAGCTCCAGAACATCTTAGACAAACACACCGATCCCTGGGGCATAAAGGTTGCTACGGTGGAAGTAAAGCATATTGATCTCCCCCAGGAGATGCAGCGGGCCATGGCCAAGCAGGCAGAAGCAGAGAGGGAACGGAGGGCCAAGGTGATCAATGCCGAGGGTGAATTTCAGGCCGCAGGACGTCTCGCAGAAGCCGCAGGCATCATCCATAAGCATCCGGAGGCACTGCAGTTGAGATACCTGCAAACCATGAGAGAGATATCATCCGAGAGTAATACAACCACGCTGTTCCCTGTCCCGATTGATCTCTTGACACCTTTTATCAAGAAGGAATAAAGAACGCGTCCGTCCAAGGTGCGATGTCCAGATTCACCCGCGACCCGCGGACAGATCACAGGTTTTTGTTGAGTTGTAAGATCAGGTGTGTTAAGGGAAAAATGGAGGTGTACATGGTAGAGCCCCCCTTACTCCTTACGCCTTGTGCCTTGTGCCTTACACATAGATCATAAAGAGGAGACGAAATAATGGTAGAAGAAAGCAAAGAAGAGTTGAAGGAAGAGAATAACGAAGAAACCACACCAAAAATGCCTGAGTTCGAGAAGCCTTTAGAAAACATGACGGCCCCGGAACTAAAGGAGATAGCCAAGAAGATCTCCGGACTCACCGGGGTCCATGCAATGAAAAAGACCGACCTTATAGACGTCATCAAGAAATACTATGGCATTGAAGAGGAAGTTCCGGCAAAAGAGAAAAAGAAGAAGGCCGAGAAGCGGACTGCAAGCGTGAAAGAGCTTAAGGCAAAGATTATCCAGCTCAGAGAGAAAAAGGAGGAGGCTCGGGGGACCAAAGACAGGAAGAATGTCGAAATCCTTCGCCGTCGAATCAACCGCTTGAAAAAGCAGACCAGAAAGGTTGCCCAAGGCTAAAACAAACTGCAATCTTGAGCAGGTCTCGGGGAATTTGCCTGGCCCCGGACCTGCTTTTCTTTTTTAAAAATCCCTGATCCGGATAAACCGGAAAAGTATCTAAAGTTTGAAGTGCCTAAAATTGATTTTTTTCATTCGATGTCGGAGTCTTCGCTTACCTGGACGTTCGATGTTCGATGTTCGATGTTCGACGTTCATCTTTTATCTTATGGTAACCACCAAGGGATATAATTAAGGATTGAGGAATTGATAAGAGTCTCATCCAAGACAGTGGCCATAATTCCGGCGGCAGGATCAGGCATCCGAATGGAAAGCAAACGGGCCAAGCAGTTTCTCAGCCTCGACGGGAAGCCTATCCTGGCCCTGACCCTTGAACCCTTTCAGGAAAGCACTGTGGATGCGATTATTTTAGTGGTTCCTTTAGATGATCTGGAGTACTGCAAAAAGGAGATTGTGGAGAGATTTGGCTTCACAAAGGTCAAAAAGATCGTCCCCGGGGGAAAATGGAGGCAGGATTCTGTCAGGTTTGGTCTTGAGGCCACAGAGGGCAAGTATGATCTTGTCTTGATCCATGACGGTGTCCGACCCCTGATCGAAAAAAGACTTATAGAGAGGGTTATCAAAGAAGCAATGGTAAATCGAGCAGTCATAACCGCACTCCCTGCCAAGGAGACAGTAAAAGAGGTCAACGACCTCCGCGATGTGGTGAAGACATACGACAGGAAAAGAGTGTGGATGGTCCAGACTCCTCAGGCCTTCCGTTACCAGGACATCCTAAACGCCCACCACAAGGCCCTGAAGCAAGGGTGGGAAGAGGCCACAGACGACGCTCTTTTGGTCGAAAAATCAGGCATCACGGTCAAGGTGGTGGAAGGATCAGAGAAAAACATAAAGGTAACAACCCCCGATGATCTGGAGTTGGCGCGATTTTTGTTGCGTTCATGAGCGGATATGATCCTTAGAATAGGTACAAGGGCAAGTAAATTGGCCCTCAAACAGAGTGAGTGGGTCAAGGGTAAAATAGAGGCCAGACATCCCGATGTGAATGTTGATCTAATCAGGATCAAGACCATGGGGGATAAAATCCTCGACTCCCCCTTGAGTAAAATCGGCGGCAAAGGTCTATTTGTAAAAGAGATCGAGGATGCGCTCTTAGAAAGAAAGGTAGACCTGGCCGTCCACAGCATGAAAGACGTGCCCGCTGAATTGCCTGATAGGCTCATGCTTTCCACATTTCCCAAACGAGAAAATCCTGCTGACGCGCTTATCTCCATTGGAGGCCAAACCCTTGACCAGCTTCCGCGAGGGGCAAACGTCGGTACAAGCAGTCTCAGAAGGGGAGCACAGTTGCTCCATACCCGCCCTGACCTTAAATTAGTGCCATTGAGAGGGAATGTTGATACCCGTCTTCGAAAACTTGAATCAGGGGATCTCCATGCCATTATCTTAGCTGCTGCCGGACTCAAACGTCTCGGCCTTTCCAGCCGAATCACCCAGAACCTCTCCTTTGACCAGGTTCTGCCTGCTGTGGGACAGGGTGCCCTTGGGATAGAAGTAAGACGAGACGATGAGCAAACCATAAGCCTGCTTCACTTCCTTGACCACAATGCCACAAGACTAACTGTTACCACCGAAAGGGCTTTTTTAAAGGAGCTTGAAGGGGGATGCCAGGTCCCGATTGCCGGTCTTGCCCAATTAGATGAGGACAAACTTAGTTTCGAGGGTATGGTGGCGGAGCTTGATGGTTCCAGCATTTTAAGAGAAGAAATCATCGGAACTAAGGATCAGGCCGAGGAGATCGGGATTGCCCTCGCAAGGAAATTGCTTGATTCCGGAGCAGACAGGATTTTGGAAGAGATTTATGGAAAGGGATTAGGGCAAAAATGAAACAATCATCAATCCAAAAAGGGAAAGTATATCTGGTGGGGGCAGGCCCTGGTGACCCCGGTCTTCTTACTATAAAGGGAAAGGAATGTCTCTGTGAGGCAGATGTGGTCATTTATGACTACTTAGCGAACAGTGCTTTCCTTGAATACGCTAAGGATGAGGCCGAGCTGATATACGTTGGAAAAAAGGCCGGTTCCCACACCATGAGCCAGGCCGAGATCAATGGGTTGATTGTTGACAGGGCGAATCAAGGAGAGATCGTTGTCAGGCTCAAAGGTGGTGACCCATTTATTTTTGGCAGGGGTGGTGAAGAGGCCCAGGACCTGATAAAGGCGGGTGTGGATTTCGAGGTTGTGCCCGGTGTCACGTCGGCCATTTCTGTGCCGGCTTATGCAGGCATCCCGCTTACTCATCGTGATCACACCTCAACAGTTGCATTTGTAACAGGGCATGAAGACCCCCTCAAAGAGAAATCGGATATTGCCTGGGACAAATTGGCAACCGGAGCCGGAACTCTGGTTTTCCTCATGGGAGTGGGGAATCTCCCTAAGATCGCCGAGCATCTGGTGCATCATGGGCGATCTCCGGATACCCCGGTGGCTGTTATCCGAAAAGGAACATCGGCAGAGCAGACAACACTCGTGGGAAATCTGGAAAATATTGCCCGGTTGGCCAAAGAAAACCAGATACGTCCCCCTGCCATAATTGTAGTGGGGGATGTGGTCCGGCTGAGAGAGGAACTGAACTGGTTTGAGACAAAGCCGCTATTCGGAAAACGGATCGTGGTTACCAGGGCCAGGGAACAGGCCAGTCAATTTCTCCGTGCGCTCTCCCTGTTGGGCGCAGAATGCATTGAATTCCCTACCATAGAAGTAATGCCCCCGGACAGCTGGGAATCTCTTGACCGCGCGATCAAGGCGTTGGATGAATATGACTGGTTGCTGTTTACTTCTCTCAATGGTGTGAAGTTTTTCCTCAAGCGGCTTGAATTTTCAGGGAAAGATATACGGGATTTGAAGGGGATAAAGATTGGGGTGATCGGGCCTAAGACAGCCGCTATATGGCATGGGATCGGGATCAAGCCGGACCTGATGCCGGACGAGTATCGGGCTGAAGCGGTTGTGGAATCTTTCCGGGAATTGGGGATCAGCGGTGCAAAAATCCTTATCCCCAGGGCGGTCAAGGCCCGGGAGGTGTTGCCCGAACAGTTACGGCAGGCAGGCGCCCAGGTTGACGTGGTGCATGCCTATCGGACCATAACTCCTGATCACGATACAGGACGGGTAAGGGAGTTGCTAATGGGAGGATCCATAGACATGGTTACCTTCACCAGTTCCTCCACAGTGAGCAATTTTGTAAAAATGTTCCGGGCGGATGGTAATAGGCTCCAGGAATGGATGCGAAATGTGGCCGTTGCCTGTATAGGCCCCATAACCGCAAAGACCGCCAAAGAAAACAACTTTAAAGTGAGTCTGGTGCCACCCAATTACACCATTGAATCACTCACCGAGAGCATTATGCTCTTTTTCAAAGGAACATAACCAGCAACAAGCAACCAGAATCGAGCATTCCCGTTAAAGTCGAGATCTTCGACCAGCATCAATTAAAGCTTATCCATATCCAGAAGGATCGATATATCGCCGTTTTCCATGATCCCGACACCGGCAAAAGATCCGGCCCTGGCTAAGAGTTCACCTAAGGGCATGACCATAAGGGGCATGTTGCCGATTATGGCGTCAACGGCAAACCGCACAGGGGTTTCCCCGGCAGTTGCACCGTTGATGCCCGGGGGTTGCCTGAGCTTTAGAATACGCGTAGGCTTCCTCGTTTGGGCATCTATCCCGAGTCTGTCCCCCAGGTCATAAAAAGCCCCGCTTTGTTCTGAAGATATTGCCTCTGTCCTTTCAATCGATGCTACATTCGATGTGGGGATAGAAAGGGTATACTCCCCCAATTTGAATACGATGGCGTAAATAATGGAAAGAGACAGGGGGAGCCTGATGGTAAATTGCGTCCCTTTCGAGGGCTCTGAGTGGATTGTCATGGAACCGTTCAGGTACCCTATAGCCCGGGCAATAACATCCATCCCTATGCCTCTACCTGCAAGTTGGGTAGTTCCATGGGTAGATGAAAAATCAACACTGAGTATGGCATTAAAGAACTCATCATCGGGCATCCGGGATATCTCTTCATCTGACATGGGTATCTTATTTTTCAGGTATTTTGTAATGGCAGTCCTATCAATACCACGGCCATCGTCACTCACCTTCAGGATAAGGCTATCACCTCTCTTATCCGCTTCTAAGACAATTTTACCCTCCTGATTTTTGCCCCCCTTGACCCGCTCATCCGGGGGTTCAATCCCATGTGCAATAGAATTTCTCAAGAGGTGCATAAAAGGCTCCCTCAGGCGGTCCAAGAGGCCGATATCCACCTCAAGTTCGCCTCCAACAACTTCAAGCCCCACATCCCTATTATATTTTTTGGCCAGATCCCGGATGGTCTTTTCAAACAGGTAAACAAAATCATTTACAGGCATGAGCCTTAGTCGGGCCAACTGAAAGTGCAAACCTTTCAACATTGACATATAGTTGTCAATCCAGATCCTCAGGCCTGTTGATATCTGATCTTGAGAGAGAGGGGGGAGCCTCTTTTCTAACAGCATGATTTCCTGAGAGCGGGCAAGAAGCTCTTCGATCAACGAATAATCTACCCGGATACGATCTATCTTTGAAGGAGAGGAAACAAGACGCACTTCAGGAGTGACGTGCTTCACCAGTTCATCCGGGCTATTAGCCAACCTGGCGGTGATCCTGTCCCATTCTTTCAAATTTTGAGGAGAACGGACATCATCCTTTCCCGCCACCAACACCTTAAGTAGATCTGCCCCGTCAATAAGCAATTGCACTGCATCGCCCGAGGGCTTTATATCACCCCCTTGGAACTGCTTACACCAGTCCTCCATCGAATGGCACAGCCCGGCTATTTTTTCCATATTGAGGGCCTTAGCCATTCCCTTTATAGAGTGAATCTTGCCATGGATTTCGCCCCACAATTGCTGATTTGGCAGATCATTTTCCGCCTTTATCAGAATAATGTCCAATTCATCAAGATACTTACTTGATTCCTGTACGAAGATTTTTTTGTACTTTTCAAGGTCCATAGGCCAGTTTTGACAAGATCTTATAGATTTCTTCGGGCGTAATCAGCTCTACGGTACGCCCTTCCTTGGTAAAGACGGTCCGGCTTCCATTATTGTTCTCAATCCATGTTATCCCGATGATTTTATCTGAAATCAGACCCAGTTTCCTCTGGCCCCATTTCAAGAGAATAATATAAGGGTTTCCGTTGAGGAGAGATCTTTCTCCTCCCATTAAGCTCCCGACATCAACGACGTCAAACAGATCTCCCCTGAAATAGATCACCCCTCTGTAACATGGAGGGGCAAGGGGGACAGGGGTGACTTGTATATCGTCCGCGATACGGTAAATATACTCTATCTCAATTCCCAAGCATTTCTCTGCGGCCTCAAAGATAAAACATTCCATATCTTAATCCCTACGAAGTCTGAATCGCCGCTGGGTCTCCATCATCTTATCTGACAGGACATTCAATGACTTCATAGCGGTGACGATCTCCCTTATCTCCTCTTTTTGATTCTTCGTTCCAATGGTAGTCTTCTGTGTCGACATAAAGTTCTCCTGGGCAAGCCGCGAAAGTTCATGGAACTGGCTAAGCAAACCCCTCATTGCTTTTGCCTGCTTCCTCGTCACATCTTCCACCTCTTTTACCTCAGTGGAGATATCCTTAACCCCGGAAAGCATACCACCAAATGTGTCCACGATGCCGTGAATGATTTCACGCCCTTTCACAATATGCTCTTCACTCTTTCCCAGGGACGTTAGAACAGCCTTATTGTCTTCAAAGATATCATCCACAATCCTCCTTATCTCCTGTGAAGACTGTTTAGAGTTCTCTGCCATGCTCCTTATTTCGTTGGCCACAAGGGCAAATCCTTTTCCCATTTCCCCGGCCCTCGTGGCCTCGATGGAGGCGTTGAGGGAAAGGAGGTCGGTCTTCTGGGAGAGTTCCTCCATAACCCTCATCACCATCTTTATTTTTTCCACCTTGTTTGACAACCGGTATATCGGTTCTGCGTTCTCGACCATTTTTTTGAGGACATCCTCCAAGTAGCTCAAGGTCTCGCGGGCATTGGCCCCGCCTGTTTCGGTCTTAACCAACGCATCATTAGCCTTAGAAGCCGTTTGGGCTGACTGCCTCGCTGCCTCATCCATCTCCTCTAAGCTCTTATCTATGATAAGGAATGTCTTCTGAACAATAAGGGTTTGTGCTTCTGAACCTTTGGCGATTGCCAGGGCGGATTTATCAATTTCCTGGCTGTTGGCCAAGACTTTGTCTATCAGGCCGCCAAGATTTCCTCCGGTTTCCTGTATCTGTGAAGAAACCCCCTTTATCTCCGAAATAATATCCCTCAGGTCACTTACCATCATGGCAAAGACCTCTTCAAGGTCGCGGATTTCGTCCTGAGATAGAATGGGGATCTCCTTTGAGAGATCCCCATGGCTGATCTCCTTTGCAACACTGCTCAGGCTGTTCAACCTCCTCACAATGGATCTTGAAAAAATGCCGCCTAAAATAATTCCGGAGGCTAAGGCAAATGCAGCGGAGACAGCTAAGGCCGTGACAAAGTTATCGGTTATCTGCTGGGCAGTACCCACAACCACCATGACAATCAAAAGCAGGGCCAGAAAGCTCAGAATCAGCTTGTTTTTTATGCTTGTTCTATTCATTGGTCTGTCTCCTCCATGGCAACGATCCAGCCGACAACATCTCCCTTAATTCTTAGAAGTGACGCCGTTAATCGTATTTCTTGAGACTTGGCAGTTACGTTAATGCTGATTTTTCTCAGCCTCGGATTTCGGGCAACACCTTTTAATGCATCAATCAGCGGAGATCTTCCTTCTTTTGGGAGCAGAGATGTAACAGGTTCATTTAGAATATTTTCAAGGGTCTTGTTTGCGATCTCAAGGGCCTGCGAATTCGCACTCATAATCCTTGCGTCCTTATCAACCACTACTATGCCGAACCCCATACTTTCAATAATCGCCCTTTGGAAGTTCATTTCGTCGACTAACTCTGCCGTAACCCGCCTGGGATATAGAGTGCCGGGCTCAATGATACTTTTGTTCTCCTCGGGAGATACGTCCTGATTTTCAATCCGATCCATGAGTGCATTGAGATGGTCTTCCATCTGTTCCAAAGGCCCTTTTGCAAAGCAGTAATCAGCATCAATATTAATAACCTCCTCCTGCTGCTCCATAATTGTCCCTGATATAGCTATAATGGGGAAAGGGGAGTTGGAAAATTTCTGGCGGGCAATTTTGATCAACTGAAGTCCATTTATCTTGGGCATTATTAAATCAGTAAAGAGGATATCAAAGGGTCCATGCTCAAATTTCGCTACACCCTCCTTCCCATCATAGGCTTTGATAACCTCGTATCCCCTTTTTTCAAGGAGTTCTGTAAGAAATTCCACAAAGAAGAAATCGTTATCTACAACCAAGGCCCTTTTTGACATCTGTTTCACCCCCTCAATCAATACAAACCCTGCGCACTTCACCGATATCTGTCAATCCTAAAAAAACCTTACTGATGCCATCCTGTTTTAGGGTAGTCATCCCGTCTCCTACACCTTGTAAAAAGATTTCATCTGTGATTGCCTCATTTTTGATCAGTTTTTTTATCGCGGGAGTACCTTCCAATAGCTCATGGATTGCCCTTCTCCCTTTGTAGCCGGTTCCCGAACATGCATCACATCCCGATGGACGATAAAGAACAAGTTTTGGGCTGTATTCAATATTAGCAGACTGAAACGCCTCTTTTCCGTATTCGGCGGCAAGGGCTTCAAACTCTTCCAGTGAGGGGTGATACTCCTTCCGGCAATTGGAGCACAACTTCCTGATCAATCTCTGCGCCAATACACCCAAAAGGGCATCTGAAAAATTGAGCGGATTTAGTCCCATGTCCAAAAGCCTGGTTACAGTCTCCGGGGCGCTATTGGTGTGGAGGGTGGACAAAACGAGATGGCCTGTAAGTGATGCCTCAATTCCGATAGAGGCGGTCTCATTGTCGCGCATCTCGCCTATCATAATTATATCTGGGTCGGCCCTCAAAAAGGAACGCATAACCCTCGCGAAATCAAGACCTATCTTCGGTTTTACTTCCACCTGCCTGAGCCCAGCCTGTGTAATCTCCACAGGGTCTTCCGCCGTCCATATCTTCACTCCAGGATTGTTGATATATCCTAATGCGCAGTGCAGGGTAGTTGTTTTCCCCGACCCTGTCGGGCCCACAGCCAATATGAGCCCATAAGGCTGAGCAAGAATCCTCTTCATGACCTGCAAATTCCGTTCGCTCAACCCCATTTCATCTAATTTTAAGGCCCCGGACGCAGCCAAGAGCCTCAACACTGCATCCTCATGCCCGCCTGCTGTAGGTAATGTTGCCAATCTAAGGTCAAGGGGCGGTATCCCTTTGCGCCTGAACTTGATCTTACCATCCTGAGGAAGACGTCTTTCGGCAATATCTATATTTGCCATTATCTTGAGTCTCGAAAGAATACCTCTCGCCATGGAGTTGGGAACCTGCATATACTCCTGGCACACTCCATCTAAACGGAAGCGGATCGTGGTCTTGTTGGTAATCGGCGAAGGCTCAACATGTATATCGGATGCGTTCTTTCTAAGGGCAGTTATAATAGCCTGATCCACAAGTCTTACCACCTGACTTGAGGTCTCATCGATTTCCTCAGTCATCACTATCTCTTCTTTCTCTTCCTCTTCTTCAAAAGAGATATCCGGGATCATGTCTAACTCTGCAATCATATCCTGGGTCGCTTCTTCCGTCTTTTTCTCGAAAAAGCGCGAGATGAACTTTGCTATATCCTCTTTAATCCCGACACAAAAATTTATCTTCTTGGTTTTTGTGAGCCCCTTAATCAATCCCGTCTTCCTGAGATCCCATGGATCATCGATAAGTATATCTACACCATCTTTCCCCCAACTCAAGGGTACCCAGAGATCGTGCAGCAAAAAAGGTTTCTTCAAGTTGCCTATGAGTTCAACGGGAACCGGTACCTTGGGATCGAATTCTTTGAAAGGGCATCCGTAAAAAACCGAGAGAGACTTCCCGATATCCTCCTTTTTCAATCTAAATTGTTGAGTGAGGATGAACTCAACGCTTTCCTTTGTGCTTTTGGAGGCAGACAGCGCCTTCCGCAACTGCTCAGGGGTTACTAAACCCTTATGAATTAGGTAATCATATCTTGAAGCGGGAGTTGATTTTGAAATTATCTGGTCGATCTTCTGTTTGATATGCTTATTTTTAGGATCAATTTCCGCGGTGGCTTTATAAACATCAAGAGCCAGATCCTGATAGCCCTCCTTTTCCATTTCTAAGCCGAGGTAAAGCCTGAGTTCAGACAGTCTTCCACTGCTCAATTTGTATTGTTTGGTCATCTCTTCTATACGTGTTATCATTTTGGCAGGTGAATTCGTTTTTGAAAGGCATGCCACAAGTCCGGGGATAATCTTTGCTGGATCGCATCCAGTTGTAAACAGTTTTCCGTATTCCGCAACAGCTTCTACCGTTAGCCCAAGTTCTTTTAATGATGTAGCTTTATCCAAGATCGTATCGCTATCATTAGTATCTGGCAGCCGTTTCTCTATGTTAGAAGCTATCTTTGAAGAAATCATACAATCACCTTCCCGGGCATAATCCTTCTCCCCATGCTTCTTTAAGTTTCCCTTCTTATTGCCGGCGGTTTTCTAACCGCTGATTAACCTTACTAACGTGGATTCAGGAAAATAGTCAATGATATTAAGGCAACCATAACCCTGGTGGATATTGAACATCCTGTCAAGATCCAGACCGAGGGCCTTGCAAAGGATAACCCTGTTGACCGCTCCATGGGCTGCAATGACGATGTCATTGCCCTTTTGTTCAGCACGAATACGCTCAAAAACGGTTTCGATTCTCTCAGACAGATCAGCAATAGACTCTCCCTCCCCTGGGGCCTTGTAGTTAATCAGGTCTTTCTCCCGTTTCTGAAGCTCTTCAGGGAAATTACGTCGAATCTCCGACAGGGTCAGGCCTTCCCAATCACCAAAATCCATTTCCCGGAGTTCGGGCAAGAAATAAAGAGGCACATCATGATAGCGTGCTATCAAACGTGCTCCGGTTACAGAACGCTTAAGATCGCTCGAGTAAATCGCCTTAGGCTCAGTCAAACTAAGACGCTCTGCCATCTGCTTCATCTGGAGGACCCCTATCTCGGTCAGATCCACATCGGTCTGGCCATATACAGGGAAATTTTCATAGCCCTTCACCTGACCATGTCTTAGAAGATAAACCCTGTTGTCTCTTTCCATACAGACCTCGTTAAGTGCTTGACGATTTTATCATAATATTAGATCATAGATATTAGGTATTTTGATGTCAACAAATTTGAGGCCTACAACTACCTGATGACAAACTCTCAAAAAGATTGTTTCGGCATTTTAGACAGGGTCTTTCCCAAGGGAACAGAAGGATTGAGAGAAATAGTGCCCGCATGTTTTGAATGTCCCGACAAGAAGCCCTGCCTGCAGACCGCGCTAAAAACCGAGGAAGGCTTTCAGCTCAGGAACGAGGTTCTCGACCGTTCTCCTGCTAACGGCTTTTTAGGCAACCTCAGGCGGTGGTCTGAAAGAAAGGAACTTAGCAGGCTAAGTAAACTACACAGAGGTGAAAAAAAGTGACTACGGAAATAGTCTGTCCCTTCTGCCATTTCTCAAAGAAAATCCCTGAAAAAATGATACCCGTCAGAGCAAAATGGGCCATCTGTCCCCGCTGCAACCAGAAGTTTGAAATCCCACTTTTGGACAAGGAAACCCGTCCCTTTGATGAAAAAGAGAGTTCAAACAGAGGTCAGTATGAAGCCGGCCAGGAATTTGAGGAAGAACCCATCAGGGATAGCGCCCCGTGGGAAAATCGTTCTGAAACAGGCTTTGCGAAGGGAACTTATCGTACCTTTAAAGCGGTGCTTTTTTCTCCCACCACCTTTTTCAGGGGATTGACCTTTAACAATGGGATCAGAGAGCCGTTGGCCTTTGGCCTCCTAATTGGCGCCGTGGGAAATATGTTCGGGATTTTTTGGCCTGTCTTAATGATGTCCGGGGGCCTGTTCCCCTTTGGTGATGCTATCCTTGGCCATTTAACTGTGGGTCTGATCTTTCTGGTTATGGTAGTGGCCATTCCTGTCTGCGTAACACTCAGTATGTTTATCTACAGCGCTATTCTACACCTGTTGCTCATGATTGTAAGGGGCGGGAAGAATAGATTCGAAGCTACTTTCAGGGTAGTGGCATATTCCCAGGCTGCCCAGGCATGGGATCTGATACCTGTTGTTGGCAGCTGGATAGGAGGTATCTGGCAGCTGATTGTCCAGGTAATAGGGCTTCGGGAAATGCATAATATCTCCTATCTCAGGGTTTTCATGGCATTCCTGCTGCCGGTCGGCATCCTCTTTCTCCTAACAATGATGGCCCTGGTTCCTCTGCTCATCTATCTGGGATAGCTAAAAAGTTTTTTCCAACAATTTTAATTTTTGATCTTTAGATTCTTCCTGGCTGAAGCAATAATTTGAATTGCTGAAGCCAAGCCTTTCCACTTGATTAAATCCGGTTTACCGGCTATTTAGTGCTTGACAGAAAAACGCTGCTTTTTTTGATTTTGTTGAACACCGCTTTTCAAGAAATATCTTATACCGCTCCAAAAGCTGTACTGAAGGTGTTCAGGAAGAAAGGAGAATGAAATTATGGCGCTGTATTTGCTGCTTTGTTTTGTCGGATTTGTGATGCTTTATTTTGGAGCGGAATGGCTTGTGAAAGGATCATCGAGTCTTGCACGAAGCCTTGGTGTAACACCGATTGTTATCGGTTTGACAGTGGTTGCATTCGGGACTTCCGCCCCCGAACTGGTTGTGAGTGTCATTTCCTCTATTAAAGGTAAAAGCATGATTGCGGTGGGAAATGTAGTTGGGAGCAATATCTGTAACATCGCGCTTGTTCTCGGCATGGCAGCCGTATTTCAACCTATTACGTGTGATCGGTCGGTTATCAAACGAGACATACCGATTATGCTTGGCATATCCATATACCTCCTGGTGCTTTCCCTTAACTCAGAACTGGGGAGGCTTGAGGGGGCCACCCTTTTTGCGGGGATCATCCTCTATACTTTTTTTAACTATTATACTGCTAAGAAGGAATCCAAAATGGCATCGGTCGGGGCGGGCATGGCCACTGAAGGTGCTTTGGGGAATCCCGGGGGAAGTCCTTTGGATAGCCCGGGGGACTTGGAAGATATCGAATATATTACCTCCAGACAAAAGCAGATTGCCTTTACCGTGGTGGGGATTATAGGTGTTGTAGCCGGCGCTCAGCTTGTCGTCGAAACTGCTGTAGAAATTATGACAGTACTGGGTGTAAGTGAAAAGTTTATTGGTTTGACCATTGTAGCCTTTGGAACGTCACTTCCGGAATTGGCTACTTCTGTTGTCGCAGCTATAAGAAAGGAGATGGATATCAGTATTGGCAACCTGGTGGGGAGCAACGTCTTCAACATCCTCAGCGTACTCGGAGCAGCGTCCCTGATAAGGCCGATTCCCATACCGGGAGGCTTTTTTGGAAGCGGGTTGGTGATCGATTACCTTGTTATGATCCTGACCAGCTTTTTGCCGTGGGTGATGATGAGAAAGACCAACACTATTACGCGAATAGATGGCATTATTCTCCTATCCTGTTATGCCGGATACATAGCCTATCTTATATTGAAGGCATAGTGCCCCTTAGGTTCCTAAAACAACGTTAGAAACCTGGGATGGTTTAACATAAAGATGAAAAACAAGAAAGTAGAAGAAATCGTTCTTCCCTATAAGGAAGGTATACCGCCCAATCCTTCGGTTGGTATTGATGATAAGATTATTCACGCAATTCAGTTGATGGTGGATAATAACCTTAAGAATATCGCCGTTGTCCTGAACGCGCGTCCTATTGGCAGGGTTTGTCTTGAAGATGCCCTTAATTGATTTTGGCATAAGAAATGCTGGATCTTTCGCTTTCCTGGACTCAAACACGCTCTTTCCTACAAAATCAGACTCGGGATGGAAAAGAAAAACCCCGTTTTTATCAATGAGCCACGCATACCCTGTTTTTCCCGATCGGATGTTCGTTAAGAAAGGCGCCAAAAACCATGACACATAGGTATTAAAAAGGAGTAGCCTCGGGGGATCCCCGGGTAGCTCTACTCATAATGCAACACTTATTCCGGATTTTTTTGTCTGTGGCTGCGAGACCCATACAGTATCGCTGCCGAGGTCTCTTTCAATCAAAGATGCGACACTATGGGCTATGACTAATTGTTTTTCATTAAACTGCTCGACCACTGATTCCCTCATCGACCTGGCAGACCACACCCCTAACCACACGCCTCCGGTTAAGAAAACAATGGAAACTAGGGAAACCAAGATGATGATATTTCTTCTTATTCCCGCAACTTTTTTGTCCATACCTTGAGCCCGTATGAGTGCAGAGCGCATAGAGCGAAGCATCACGCCATACGCATTCTATATGTTATCGCAAATCTGTCCGGTCGACGATAAGATCTTAACTATCCTATTGAAAAAAGGCGGCTAACCTGATATCAATAACGGGGACCGAATCTCAGCGTGAACTTTATTATTAATAGCAGAGGTCGTCAAACAAAGGAATCTAAACCTTGGCAAACCGAATCGACTACGAAAACGTCCTGAACCCTGCCCAGTTAGAGGCAGTGACCTCCTCAGACGGCCCTATCCTTGTCATTGCGGGAGCCGGGAGCGGCAAGACGAGGGCCTTGGTTTACCGGGTGGCCCGTTTAGTCGAGTCTGGCGTTCCCCCGGAATCAATCCTCCTTCTTACCTTTACAAGAAAGGCTTCACAGGAGATGTTGGACCGTGCAGCCAGCCTCGCTGATCCACGATGCAGGTTTGTTTCAGGAGGTACATTTCACTCCCTTGCCTTCAAGGTCCTCAGAAGCCATGCCGAGACCTTGGGATATGCCAACTCCTTCACCATCTTAGACCGTTCTGACATGGAAGAGGTCCTCCGCTCCCTTATCCCGGAACTCCACATGTCCAAAAAGGGGCAGAGATTCCCTAAACGGGGCACATTGGCCAATATCCTGAGTAAGGCCGCCAATCTGCAGGAACCGGTTGAGGCGTTCATATTAGAGGAATATGGCCAATTCATTGAAGTTGCACCGGAGATAGGGCATTTGGGAAGATTATATGCAGACTATAAAAAAACCAATCAATTAATGGATTATGACGACCTCATTATCTCTTTGCAGAGACTTCTATGCGAGAACAAGGATATCCGCACCGAGTTGAGCCAAAAATACGGCCATATAATGGTGGATGAATATCAGGATACAAACGCGATTCAGGCTGACATCGTAAAGTGGCTTGCCCACGACCACCGTAATGTCATGGTGGTGGGAGATGACTCCCAGTCCATATACTCTTTCAGGGGCGCCAATTACAGGAACATGCTTGACTTTCCGTCCATTTTTCCCGAGACAAAGATAATCAAATTGGAACAAAACTATCGTTCCACACAACCTATTCTTGCCCTCACAAACGCCCTTATGGATCAAGCCGATGAGAAATATACCAAGTGCCTCTTTACTGAGCGTAGCGGGGGTGAAAAACCGAAGGTCATTGATACAAAGACAGAACATGGACAGGCCCTGTTAATCTCTAATTATCTGAAACAACAAATGGCAGAGGGACAGTCCATCAATGACTTTGCTGTCCTGTTCCGGGCCGCCTATCATTCCTTTGAATTAGAGGCCGAGCTGACCCGCCAGAAGATCCCCTATGTAAAATACGGTGGTTTCAAATTCCTGGAATCTGCCCATATTAAAGATTTTTTGGCCCACATGAGGATCATTGTAAACAGGGATGAAGCGATAAGTTGGATCCGGGTCCTCAGGCTCGTAAAGAACGTGGGGATGGGGAAGAGCCAGGGCATCATTAAATGGATGAAAAACGAGCAAACCCCTCTTCAGCAGATTGCAGAATGGCCCGGGGCCGGTAAGAAAGACGGTGGATTAAAAAACTTAGGCATCCTGTTAGGCAGTCTGGCATCAAAAAAGATAGAGCCAAAAAACGCGGTCGAACAGGTCATGGAGTATTACCTTCCCATCTTGAAGGACAAATTTGACGATTATCCGAGACGCCAAAAAGAACTTGAACAGTTGGCCCCCATGGCCGACCGGTACAGGAAATTGCGTGGGTTTTTGGACGATTTGGTCTTAGAACCTCCCACCAGTTCCGCAGATATAGACCAGGAAGAAAGAGGGAAGACCCTTACCCTGTCCACAGTCCATTCCGCCAAGGGACTTGAATGGCCTATTGTCTTTATAATCTGGGCCATGGAGGGGAGATTTCCTGCCTCCATGGCATACAGCAACCCCCTGAATCTGGAGGAAGAACGACGTCTAATGTATGTGGCAGCCACCCGTGCTAAGGACCAGTTGCTTATCTCCTATCCGGGCCAGGAATCAGTACCGGTGTGGTCGAATTATAGTGGGGCAGGTAGCGGATTGTCCTCCTTTATTTCTGCCCTTCCAAGCTACCTTTTTTCACACGAAAAAGGGCTATCTCCCGGGTTATACCGAGGGATGAAAAGGAAGGTGAGTCAAGCTAAAAAATCTTTGGAACCAAGGAGTAGATCTTACCCGTTCTCACAGGGGGACAGGGTAAGGCATCCCGCGTTCGGACCGGGCGTTGTTTCCAGGCTCGTATCCGGGAACAAGGTGGAGGTACTTTTCAAAAACTTCGGGAAAAAACTTCTTCATTTAGAATACACCACCTTGGAAAAGATCTGAGAAATTGTTGATTGTTGATTGATGATTGATGATTGAAAAAATCTGAAACCCGTAACTTAGCGCCCTTAGCCCTTCAATAAACAATCTTCAATATTCAATCCAAAAGCCCGTAACCCGCAACCAATGACAAATGACAAATCCGGAATTATGAAATGTGACGAGACAGCCTATCAGGAGTCAGTCAACCATCTTTACGGACTCCAGAAATACGGGATAAAATTCGGGCTTTCAAAAACCACCAACCTGTTGAAGTCATTTGGAAATCCCCACAAAGGCCGGCAATATATCCACATTGCAGGGACAAACGGCAAAGGGTCAGTAGCAGCCTTTATCGCTTCTATCCTGAAAGAAACAGGCCTTAAAGTGGGGTTATATTCTTCTCCCCATCTGATACGATTTACCGAGCGTTTTAAAATAAACGGCGAAGAAATCAGCCAAAACAAGGCCATGGAGTTAATCGAAGAGTTGCGAACTGCCTTTTCACCGGAAGAGCCGCCCACCTTTTTCGAGGCAACCACTGCCATGGCCCTCATCTATTTCGCCCGCGAAAACACCGACCTGAGCATTATGGAGGTGGGCATGGGGGGGCGTCTCGATGCCACGAATATAATTACACCACTGGTTTCCGGGATCACCAATATCGCCATGGAGCATCAGGACTTTCTCGGGAAGCGTCTATTGGATATTGCCAAAGAAAAGGCGGGTATTATCAAGGAAGGGGTTGATGTGATAACCGCTGTCACCCAGTCTTCCGTGATAAGGGCCTTCGAAACCATTGCCCGAGACAAAGGCGCCCCCCTGTGGCGGGTGGGAAAAGAGATAAGATACCGGACCACCGCGTCCGGCTTTCATTACAGCGGCCTGGGGCTCAGGTTGAGGGGACTCCGTCTCGGTCTGACGGGCATGATTCAATCACGCAACGCGGCCGTTGCATTGGGTATGATAGAACGGCTTGAAGAAAAGGGGATTACACCCTCTGAGGCAGAGATCCGAAAGGGCCTGCGAAATACTGCCTGGCCCGGGCGCATGCATATTGTGGGGACGAGTCCAACAATTTTGTTAGACGGGGGCCACAATCCCGCTGCGTTAAGGGCATTGGCCCATTCCATAAGAAACGGCTTCAAGTACAGACGACTGGTCCTGGTGATAGGGATAATGGCAGATAAAGAGATCAACCAGATGATGCGGGCAATTGTCCCTTTGGCTGATTATCTGATCTGCACAAGACCCGTCTATTCAAGGGCAGCCGAACCTGATATCTTGATGGCAAAGGCCGCGTCCTTTGGAAAACCAGGGGAAATAGCACCTTTCCTGACCGACGCCCTGACCAGGGCAAAAGAGATGGCTGATCCCCAAGACCTAATCGTGGTCTGC
>Ga0222695_1000577_pt1 | contig 18653 bp, 18 predicted proteins | sample AntAcemetage1398_FD_179834 | JGI IMG/M metagenome (GOLD analysis project Ga0222695, IMG submission 179834) | Saline water microbial communities from Ace Lake, Antarctica - #1398 | ecosystem: Environmental > Aquatic > Non-marine Saline and Alkaline > Saline | place: Antarctica: Ace Lake...
TAAAAGCTAATCTTTCTTAGCCCCAGTTATCCATTTTACGTTTAAACTTTTTGAAATATCACGTGGAGTTGTCGTTCCGCACTTCTGTCCTGTTTTCCCTTGATATAAATAAGGGTGAATTGAACTTATCCCATAATCGGCAGTACACACTAACTCCGAACAGAAGAATTTTTCCCTATCTTGGAAGAAGTTTATCGGAGCTTTTCTGAACCAACCTTTTAGAATATATTTAAAACCAAGCCAAACAATACCAAAATAGTCGTATTTAGTGCCTATTCTAGCGTATATCCTGTGTTTTGAGGTCTCTAGACCTTGCACATACTCCTTGATGTCTTTAAATGCTGACTCTTTTAATCTTACTGCTTTGAGGATGTAACTTTTATTATTTATGTAATTCTCTATTGGGGTCTTGACTACACCTCTTCCTACGGCTTCGATTACATATCCCTTTTCACCTTCTATTTCATATTGTCCTGCGTGATTCCAAAAACTTTTTGTCAGGTGTCTAATCCCCATTGACATTGGTGAGAATCCTTTTGTATGGAATAGAATTTTATCTCCACTTTGTAAAAGGTATTGATTAAATTTTTTCATTCGTAACCTCTCTAAGTTTAGCCTCACCATAGGCTATCGCTGCCTTTATTATTAAGTCTCTAATTATCTTTTGTTTATCTTCGGGGATTAAGTCTACTATCTCTTCTATATCTTCCTTGACTTTAGTGATTACTGCTAAGAGTTTTTTTAATAACATCATTCCCCTTTTCTATTTATCTCTTTTTCTCTTTCTATGCTAGTTATTATTACATTTTCCATATTATTTAATTGAACTCTTACTGCGTCTATGTTTAATAATTCTAATTGAGTGCGAGCATCTTTTATCTCTTCTTGTATCTTTACCAAGTCTTTAGGCCCTTGTCTTTTTTTATACATTATTTTAACCCAACTTTTATAGCCACATATCCAAGAACAGTAGCAATAGTTATTCTAAAAGCCCAATCTATTAACCCCATACGAGTCTTCTTTCCTTCCCATAACATCTGGACTTTAGCAAAAACACCAATCTTACCATTGCCTAATAATAGCTTTCTCAAGTCATCAATCTTTTGTTCTAAAGAGTTTTTAATAGAGTCAATCTTTGCTTCAATGTGAATATAGTCTTTTCTGCGTTCTTCCATTATCACTCCTTATTTTCCTCTTTCTCCTTTTATGGTGCGGTTGATATCCCCGTTATTATACCCTCTGTTATAACCATTTGGGTTACATCCCCCGTTACTCCAGTATTATAAAAAGCATATGTTCCACTTACTCCATCAGTCCAACTCATTACTCCTGCGGTGGTGGAAGTCAAAGGCTGTCCGCTTACAGTGGGTAAGGCTAATGGTAAAGTGTAAACCGTATTACCTGCTAAAGCCGGAACTTGAAAGGAAGCAAAGTTAGCACCTGCGTCTGTATCTTCAAGTAAAGTTAAAACCCCTGCAGAAGTTGTGGCGTTTCCTACTGTTAGATTTGCGTTTGTTTTTATTAAACTATCAAAAGTAATGGCATCTTCCTCATTGACTAAAGTCTTATCGGCGACTAAAGCGTCTACTTCCGAGAAGGTATCAACCAGTCCTGTCCTGAGGATTTTCTCTCTGGTGGCTCCGTAAGCGGTTAAGGTTAGTCCAAATATTAAGAATAAGGTTATTAGTTTTTTCATTTTTCCTCTGTTAAGGTTGCCTCTTTTTCTGTTTCTATTTCTAATGATGTTTTAATTCCTAAGGCGATTGCCTGTGCTATCAGTTCTCTTACTTCTACGAGTTCTTTATCTCTGGCTATGATGTATTCGTTGCGTTGTTTTAGGATATCTAATTCCTGTTGTTTAAGAAAGTCTAAAGTGTAGTCATTAGATGTTGGAGAAGGTGTTGCCAGTGTTTTTGTGACTTGTAGTGTAGTGTCATCTAACTTGGTATATTCGGCAGAATAACCGTTGATTGAAAATAGTATCATTAAGCTGAATAATATTGATAGTTTCATTTTTCTCCTTTTGTTAAAAACTTATCCATAAATCTGTTCCGTCCCATTCTAAAGCCCCTGCTTCGCTAGAACTATTCACTACCCCTGCTGTAAACTTAATTGGTGCTGTTCCCGCTGTAGCTGTTCCTTCTTTTATCATCAATCTTGCCGTAGGGTCTGTTGTTCCTATGCCGACGTTGCCGCTTACTAAAATACTTAACTGTGCTGTTCCAGCATAATCTCTAAAAATAGCCGTATCATAAAAAGTAGTTGCTAGTCCTGTTACTGTCCAAGTATCTGCTAGTGGAGCATCATCTCTTAATCCACGGACACCAAAGCCGTGGGCCTTATAGTTGTAGCCCATGTTGCTGAGGCTGCTGCTGAAGTTCAGGTGGTACCCGTGAGTACTGCTGTACTGGGTACTGCTCCAATAGAGGCCGCTGCTGCCTCTGTGGCTCAGCGCGCCGGTACTGTAGCTGAGGTAGCCGGCGGCATGGAGTTTTAAGACAGAAGCATAAGTATCATTATAATTAGCCCAGCTTTGCGGCGCGGCATCGGCATTAAGATATTCGGTATAGGTAGGCAAACGCCAGCCTGAGCCAAGTAAGAGAGTGCAGGGGTCTTTAGCAGATTCCCAAGTAGCAGAAGAATCATCAGTTGTGGCATCCCAAGTTGAAGGTGTACGCGTAGTACCATCATGTTTAAATCCCTGCTTACGGTTAAACTGCCAATACCAGCCTGCGGAAGGTTCGGTAGCATCATCAGCTGAAGTTGCCTGGTTGGTTGCGCCGAGGTTTTGGGTTATCCAATACTTAGTGCCAGTTCCACCAATGTCAGTAGCTACCACTCCATAAGTAATCGTTTTATTTACAGGTGCTACTCCAGCAGTCGTAGTATGTGTAAGAGTAAAGTTATTTACCGAATTATGCCCTACGATAGAAGCAAAGGTAACCGTAACCCCTTCCTGCATTAGCTGTGAAGCACCAGTTACCTCTACATTTTCTGTATATGCCCCTGCATCTTTTTTCCATTTGAAAGTATCAACAAGTACAGTAACATTTATTTCTAATCCCGTTCCTGAACCAGAAGTTGCAACAGTACCAAAATCATCAGCAACCCAATAACCTGCACCATTAGTAGAAAGACTATAAGTAACAACTGCTCCCGTATTAACTGTTACAACTGTACCTGTAGCTAAAACTGTTCCATTATTTATTGTAAAAGTATCATCTTCTGCATAATCAGCACCACCTGTGCCTAAAGTGGAAGTCTTAATAGTATTTACTCCGTCAATGACTACTGTAAAAGTAGGGGTTCCCGTTCCTGTGTATCCCCCACCAATAGTCATATCATTTAACCCATTTCCCGTAAACTCATTAGAAACGCCTGGACTATATGCTAGAGCTGTAACATCTAAAGTAGCTGCTGGAGCGGCCGTCCCAATCCCGACGTTGCCTGTAGTAGATATATCCCCATTAGTATCATCAAAGAGCCATTTGTTAGTGGTTGCTCCGACTGTTTGTCCATCTCCGACTATATATCCTGCTGATGTTAAAATGCCTGATGTTGTATCGTTTCCGTTGTTTATAAGGTAGTCTGTATGAGCTTGGGTGTTGTCTGTGGAGTGAATGGTGTTAAGGTCTAAGGCTGTCCTATTCTCTTGTAAGGCTCCTTCTACTTCTGTGGCGGAGATTATTGTGCCTGCGTCGGCTATGGGGATATCGGAGGCTGTGGTATCAGTCCCTAAAACGCTGGTCGGCATACCGCTTGGGTATCGCATAACTCTTTCTGCTGAGAACGCCACCTGAGCAAATACGATTAAAGCTATTGTTAAGGTTAATATTTTCTTCATCTCTCTCTCCTAAGCGTTAATAGCATTATAAAAAACATAAGTTAAACTTTCTCTGGCTGCCCAATTAGCTGCGTAAAGACTATCTCCTATTATATAGCGATAAGTCCCTTCATCTGTATCGTTTTCCATAATTATCCAAGACCCGCTTCCAGAAATATAACCATAATAATAAATAGTAGCATCTCCGGCTTTTGCCTTCTCATCAGAGATTTCAAAATGGATTGAATCTCCTCCTGCATTATGGTAGACAAAATGACGGTCAGTTATTTGCATTCCTATTGGCATAGTAACTCCTTATTTTTTAAGTATGCTAGTAACCTTGTCTAAAATAGTCTGTTCAAGATTTTGCTCTCTCTTAGTTATCTCAGACTCTCTCTTGTTAAGAGCTTCCTCTTTTACGATAATCTCCTTCTTCTTGCTGTCTTCATAAGCAGTGAAAGAAGTTATCCTAGTGTTAGTCATCTCAAGACTTGCGTTAGCTTGTGAGATACGACTGTCTGCCTCTTTGCTGTATGTTTCGACACTCTCGATATGTTTAACAGCTGTCTCTCTTGAGTTAAGGTCTTTGGCTCTTAGGTCAGAAGCATCTTCTTTCTCTTTAAGACTTGTTTCCTTCCCGACTAATTCTTTCTTACCAGTGTCTACCTCTGCAAGTCTAGTGACTAATGTATCGTATAATCCCCCAATTTTCTCGATAATCTGTTTCATCCTTCCCTCCTGTTTATTTTATCAAGTAATATTTCCATGTTAATCTCCTGTTTTATCTCCTTAAAATTCTAATACTTGAAGTGTGCTCATACCTGATAAGACATCTGAATTTGCACTTGATACGTCCAAAACAGACGTAAACGCAGTTGCACCACTCAACCCAGTTACCATTCCAGCAATAGCCCAGTTTTGGTTTTTTGTACCTGCACCAGAACTACTGATATATTCAATACTAACACTATCGATAATTGTACTACCATACTTTAAATGAATTTGACACGTTCCATCAACTTCATCATTATCCCGTACTGTTCCAGTAGCATTTATAAAAACAGTATTACCTGAAGTAATAGTTTTATTTATAGTACAAAGAGTAACATCAGCACCATCAGCAGTACCAAATGAACCAGAAGTATCACTATCTCCGCTAACTGCTGATGGAGTTGCCCAAGTAGGATTAGCACCTGCACCTGCTGAGGTTAATACCTGTCCTGAATTTCCCTGTGCACCTAATCCGTCTATAATATCAGAAGCGTCATTTACAAATATCATTCCTGTAGCTGTCTCACCGCTGACACTAACTCCGTCTACGGCATCAGCGTTTAAATTAGTTACCTTAGTAGTAGAAGCTACGGTAAAAGGTGCTGTGCCTGTAGCTTGGTCGGAAACGAAAGTTAATCCTGTTGTAGTGTAAGCCCCTACATCCCAATTAGCGGTTAAAGGGGTAGTTCCGTCTGCAAGTAAATCTCCACCACCTGGAGGGACTACCCAAGTATTATCTCCTCTAAAGTAAGAGGTAGCGGAAGCGTTTGTCCCTGAGTTAACCATTCCTGAAGTAATAGTTAATTCATCAGTTCCGCCTTCTTCTAAGACTGACTCTGTTATATCGGTAGCGTTTCCTACAGAGGTAACATCTCCTGTTAAGTTGGCGTTTGTAGTTACGGTGGTAGCGTTGCCTGTTAATTCTCCTGCGAACCCTGTTGTGGTAATTATCCCTGTAGAAGGGGTATAGTAACAAGTTCCGTCTGACTCCAAGCCTAGATTGCCACCGTCTAAATCCCCACCTGCTACGAAAACAATCGGATTGTTCTCTGCAGTGCTTTCATTATCTGTTATAGTTACGGTTGTTCCTACTGTCGCAGTGTCAGCGTTGCCGGTAACATTTCCTGTAAAAGCCCCTGTAAAAGTTGTAGTAGCTAGATTTGCTGTCCCTGCGTTGTAAGTTATTCCTCCATCTGATTTAGGGTATAAATCCCCTGTAGCACTCTCCCATAAAGAAACATAAGTGGTAGTGTCTGTAGTGTCGGCTACGGTGATAGTCGTAGGTGCGGTTACATTCTCTAATCCTGTTCCTGCTGCGTTCCACCCAATAACTTTACTAGCTGAGGCTGCGGGGAATGTAATTGATTCAGTCGCTGTTCCTACTTGTAATAATGACCTGTCTATTTTTTCTTTATTATTCTGTATCATCATTACCATTGTATCAAGACCCTGTTCTAAAACTTTAGTTGAGAATGGTCCCTGAGGAACGTAATCAATCTCTTGTTTTAAAGCTTGGTCTCTTCTGACTATCAAAGTATATAAAGCTGAATAAGTTGACACAGTTGTAACCGTTCCACCTGTACTACTGATGTCAGATACGGTATATTCTGTAGTTAATGTCAGAGTAGTCTCTGCTCCAGTAGATTCAAGAACAAGGATTACTTCTATATCGTCCTCATCAAAGACCTTGAAGTCAAAGTCAAACTCCGTCTCTGAGGCATCGCAGAGGAAGATTGTCTTAGATGTCTCACTGGTTAGATCAGCGTGAGCCGGGCTTATTAGCAGTGCCATAATAAATAATGCGATAAATAACTTCTTCATTCTTTCCTCCTATTGGTTTTCTAACATAAATTCTGACCAGAGTAATCTTCTAAAGTCAGTCGTTTCCCCAGTCGCTAAACCAACTATTCCCTTGATGGTTCTTCTTGGTTGAGAGTATGGCAACTGAAGCCATACAGCCGATACAAAAGATGCTTTCTCCATTGCCTTTAAATAATCACCACTATCTATATTTGATTTCATATATTTAAGATTGTTCATAATAGCAGAAACTGGACTTATTGATGGTTCATACCCTCTTAGATAAGCCATTCCTAAATTACCAATTATTGGTACTGAAGAAATAGAAGAACCAAATATAGCGTCAAAGAAGTCATCTGGATCTTCTGGTAGTCTTCCATGTGACATAATGTATATCAAAGTAGATGAAACTATTATAGATGCTATACCGGTGACAGCTTTTCCATATTCTCCTTTAGCTACTTCTCTAGGCATATCTGCCCTCGTCATATTCCATATTTGATTAAGCTGGTTAGTAAACATTAAGCCTAATCTTAAAAACTCGTTATTAGTTCTATAAATAGTTGCTAAATCTTTAACACCACCCTGAGGTTGTGTCTCTATGACTGCCTTATGAGCAAGATTTTTAGCTTCTACTTGTGATTTTGTTTTTGATTGATGTCTATAAACTGCATCATATACCGACAAAACAGCGTATCTATCCATATTCATTATCATAGCAAAAGCTTTTTTATCTATAGCTTTTGATGCAACCAACAATGCCCTTTTTATATCTCCCTCAGGTAATCCCTCAATACCTTTTAGTAAGTCATTGAAGTCTCTTGATACTACCCTATTCTTTAAAGAAGGGTCTAGTTTGTAAATCTCTTCTCTTGCTTTATCATTTGTTATTCTTGTCATACTCTCACCAAGAGCTTTAGGAGTTGTGTACTTCATTGCTAAAGTTAAAGAAGGAAATTGTTTTAAAGCTGTTACTGCGTTAAAACCTAAATATGCTTTAGACAATCCTAATCTAACTGGTTTCAATACTCTATTCACATATCTCTCAACCCAGTTACTTCCTTGAAACATTAAGTCAGGATTAATATTTGTTAATAGATAATCATTAAGCCATTTCCACGATGCCTGTCCATGATTGTATTTAATAGCGTTCTGTAAGTCTGGATCATTTATTATCTTGTTAAATGATTTCTGTAACGGAGCATAAGCAATTAAATGTTCTTGTTTCTCTATAGCCTTTATAGCATCTCCTATAAAATCAAGGCTTATCTCTGGTTGGAATTTATCATCTATCTCTTTTCGGGATATGGTACTTTTCTTGTCTACTGAGGTATACTTGAAGCCAGCACCTTTCCTTAACACCTGTTCCTGAACCATCTCTGTTTCTAGACCTTCATTCAATTCTTCTTGAGATATACCACCTATGCCTATTCTACGTAGAGGGAAATATATATCAACTTTTTCTGGACTTATATTATAATAAGTTTCCGCTGTCTCAAAATATTCATTAGTTCTATTAGCAACTATTTTCTGGGCATCATCAGCAAATTTTATATAACTAGGGTATTCAGCCTTTACTGACTTGATAAAATCAGTAACTTCGGCTTCTGTGATATTATTCCCATGTAATAATGCAGCGTGGGACTTTGCGTCTTTAGTTGCTAGGTACATTCTTAATATATTATTCACTTGATAAGACTTACCATCTATATCAATTAGCTTTCCCAATCCCCAAAATGTAACTTTGTTATCTTCCATGGCTTGGTTTATTTGTTTCTTTCTAGCCCATGCGTTAATACCCCTTTGCATATCGGCATTATCAATAGAATTATATATCAGGGTTTCACCAATATCTCCTAGTAATCTACGTATCATTCTCAATGGTCGCATTGTAATTATGTCAGCTACCTTTAATAAAGAAGACTTCTTGGCTTTCTTTTCTTGAGTAGAACCCTTCGAAAACATTCCCTCTTTAGTCCCACCAGCCTGTTTGATTAAAGCAGCTCTCATAATCTCAGATGCAACCTTAGCTTGGTCTTTCTTAGTTTTAAAAACTTTCTTCCCGGTCTCTTTCAAGTCAGCTATTACATCTGCTAGTTTAATTAGCTCACCTGTAGTCATCTTATTAAGGGATTTCTTACGAGTCTGTTTCTTATCACCTAACTTATTAAGTATACCATCAATCTGTTTCTGATATTGAATGTCGATAATGTTAGAAGGTTTCTTATATGCTTTGAGAACTGTCTTGGCAGCTTTGCCTCTAGTAGCTTTTTCTGTTCTTTGAGCTTTTATTTTAGCCATCAAATCTTTTCTTATAGTAACCTCACCTCTTCTAAAAGCCTTGCCTCTTAACCTTTCGAGTTCTTCGCCCTTAATTGTTATACCTTCTTTTTCCAATCTTGCGATACCAGTATCTTCTAAATCTGCAATTTGGTAATGGATGCTTTCCCATTCTTTATCTAATTTCTTCAGTTTATTCTCAATAGCCTTTATTGGTTTATTGTCTTTCTTGAGCATATCTCTTTGTTTCTCTAATAGAGTCATTTCCTTCTCTATAGCAACCCTTCTTTGGTCAAGTTGCTTTTCCCTGCCCTGATAGAGTAAAGATATTTTCTTTTTTATATCAGCAGTTTGGTTATCATTAGCATTTATTACTTCTTGAGCCTTTTGCTGGATAGGGGTTTTTTCTTTCCCCTGTGCCTTATTCCAGATGTCGGTGAGTTGGGATTTGGTTTCTGTTATTTTTATTCCTTTTTCAGGTGCAGTGTATTTATAATAAATGTCTGCCCTTCTGCCCATAACTTGCGGATGAAGGTCATCTCGTATTCCTTTTATATCTTTATCTACAAAATATTGTTGTATTTTCTTTCTATATTTCCTTGTTAAATCCTGTTCGGTCATTCCTTTAACTCCATCAACGACTAAGACTATATCTATATCGCTTCCGGGTTTTAATTCTCCTTTTGCAAAACTACCTACAATATAAACATCTTTTATATTTTCTTTATTCTCAACTAAAGGATGTTTGTTGACAATATCTACAATCTCATCTTTTGCTGGTTGTTTAGCCACAAACTCGGCAGCAGTCTTAAACTTCTTGGCTTCGGCTATGAGAGGCTCTACAATAGGGGTTTTTGAAGTAGTAAGTGCCTCAGTTACCTCAGCTTTGTCTTCTTTTACTTTAATCAATCCTTTATCAACAAACTCTTTGTGTAGTGTATCTAGTGCTTCTGCTTCCTTAGGTGTTAGTTCCTCTCCAGAAGCAGCCTTGACTATAAGTTCTGCTTTTGTTCTACCTTCTGGTGATGGTTCATTTAGTTTCAAAGATAGTTCGTCTTTCTCTTTTTCATTAAGATTATCTAATACTTTACTAATATCTTTTTGTGACACTCCCTTTCCAGTTAGATGGTTGCTAATCATTTGAGATGAAGCCCCCATACCACCATATATAGCAAAAGCTCCTATTTCTATTGACGCTTGCTCCCACCCCGGGAAGACAGCTTCCTGTAACTTATCCATAGTAGATATATCTCTGTCATCTACACCAATAATAGTTTTAAGCAATGCACCAAACCTTTCCTCTCCATATTCTTCTACTAATCCGTCAAAACCACCCTTGCTAAGTAGGTTCACTATCTTACCCTTAGGTATTTTCTTAGATATGGCTTCAGCTATCTTAGTGAAGACTTCTTTAGTAGCCTTTGGAAGTCTTTTAAGTATTCCTCTTGTAGCTACATTTCCTATCGGTTTGAATAATTCTCCTCCCATAGTTTCACTATAAAACTCTACAAAAGTATCTCCATACGCTTTCATAAAAGTAATAACAGGTTGTTCAGCTGCTTCATTCGTTAGTCGTATTCCTTTGTCTGTAATAGCTAAATGTTCATTGAGACTTTTTTGCCCATAGGTAGCTAACGCTCTATGTGGTAATACTGTAGTTCTTACCGCGCCGACTACAGCCTCTCTAGCTAATACTTTTGCAGCTTTTGTAACTAATAACTTTTTCGCACCCACAGCAGCAGTTTTAGTAAGAGCTGCCCTTGTGACAGAAGCCAACCCTTTTGTTGCAGCAAACTCCAAAGCAAATGAAGGAATATTAGCTACAACACGGTAAACATTCTTTCCCCAAGTAGACCCTCTTATCATGGACTCTTCTTTCCTTAACATAACATCATATAGAGTTTGTTCGTCAGCTTCTTTTCTTTCAGGACTTGTATACTCATCATCTCTAAGCCTACCTACTAACCCAACAAGAGACCCAGTACCTGCTACTTGTCCATAATAAATATCGCTAAATAGTGTCTTTGTACCATACTCCCACCAACCTTCTGGGCCTTCGGCTAACCAAGTGTTACGTTGTTCAGGAGTAGATAGTAAGAATTTATCTTCTCCTGCACCAAACGTATCAACAGCTACAGCACCATCATCCAATTCAGGATTTGGTTTCTTGCTCTCAATAGGTATCAATCCGCTCTTTGCTTCTACTGGTACTAATGGCATATTATTCTTTTTTGTTTACCCACTTGTAATGTATCCCGTCTACTATAACTTCTGTACCATCAGGAAGATTAGCAGCCTCAACATCTGCTTCACTACCAAATGTAGGAGTCTTTCCCTTAACAGCGGTAATATCTCCTTGTTCTAACACGTCATTCCTTCTTCCTGTTTTAATCTTATCAGCTATGTCTGTTGCCCATTTTGTTCTTTCTTCTTTCTTAGCATCAGGATTTTCTGTTTCTTTATAATAGAAGTCCCTGACTGCACTATATCTGTCTTCTGGATTTAACACTTTTTTGAAATACTTATCAGCATCTGATACATCATATGTAAACCACTTATTAGCTATTACCTTTTCTGTAGCTTGTGCTGTAGTCTTATCATAAATTTGTTTAAATAATGTATTTGCTGTAGATTTGGTCATTAACCCATCCTTTAACCCATTATTTATCTCTATGCTTATATTGTTTACTCCATTTAGGTAAGACTTAGCATCTTCAGCTTTGCGGTTTTTCTTTTCTTTAGACTTATACCCAGCAGTAATATCGGCTATCTTCATTATCATACTATGCTCAAATTTATCCATCTTATCTCTAGTGACACCTGCTACAGAAAGAATAGCTTTTTTCTTCGCCTCAGCCCAGTTATCACTAAAAATACCAAATTCTAGTCCATTGTCTAACTCCTTTAGGGCTTCTCCTAGGCTCATATCACCAAGTTTATTCTCAAAATCGCCTTGAGCTGTTAGTTTACCTCTCAAAGAGTCTATTGTTTTCCCTTCAACCATTTTCTTCAAAATATCTTTAGCCGAACTAGCTAACTCTATCTTTTCAGCATCGTCTAATAAATCAAACATCCCTTCTTTATCATTATTTATTATGTCTAAGAACTCTTCTGGATTAGTAGTAATTAGATAATTAGCCTGTGCTTTAACTAAATCTTTTTCAAACTTCCCGGGGACACCATCCTTCCCCAGTTCAAACTCTACAAACTCTTTTAAAATTATACCCTTGCCGTAAGCATCTCTGAGAGATTTACTGTATTCGCTTAAAGCAGCTACTTGGGAAGCATCATTCATACTAGGATAATCAGTTACTATTCGCTCTCGTTCATATCCTATACCAGCTTGTGCAGCTTTATGTTGTCTATCTAAATGTAAATGTTTAATCCCCCACTTAGCGGCTATGTTTTGAGATTGAGCATTTAAAAGAAACTTCTCTCTACCTGATTTACTAGTTATCAGTTTAGAGGCTTCCGTAGTAGCTTTATCATACATTGCTTCGTATTCAGTAGGGTTTCCGTCAAGGTCTTGTGCGAATAAAGAATTTATCTCATTCCTACTATCACCATTTACATTGCTTGCTTCTGTGGACTCTTTGAAATCCCTGACATCAAGCATAGCTCTCTCAGCTTCTAATAAGGCACTGGCAGCTCCCTCAAGCCCGCTAGAAATCCCTCTGGTATCTACAACAGAAGGTGTCGCCTTAGGAGGGGTGAACCCCGGAGCATCTTGAGATACCCCGACTTTGCTTCTATATTCTATTAGTTTACCCATCTATTTTCTCCCTTCTTTGTCGAGAATTGTATATAAGCTTGTTCCGAATTTAAGTAGTGAACTTCCTGCATCCGTGATTGCCTGAGACCCAGCTTGACTACCTTTTAATCTTTCCATACCTGCTGAGACTCTAGTAGTATCTACATCACCATACTCAGCGTTTATATTAGTATAGATTATATCGAGTTCAGCTTGTTTAAGACTCTCTTTCATAACTGCTACTGGGGAGCCTGATAGCCTGACACCTGAAGCAGCGTAAGTTGCTCTTTGTGTTCCGTATATTGCCATACCTTCTCTACGGATTCTCTTCACCTCTACCTTGGCGGAGAGTTTTCTCTGCCTTTGTTTAATGGCATTTATTCTGCCTTCAAACTCAAACATTCGTGCATTGAACTCACCTGCTCTCTTTGCGGACTGGGCACCGATGATTCCTGTGGCGATACTAGTCAAGGCTGAGGCAGCTCCAAAGGCAATAGCACCTGTAGTATTAGCGCTCATACCTTGTTTAGGTAATGGTGTTGTTCCGAAATATGCCATATTAAAATCTCCTTATTGTCATCTTAATTTACCTCGATTACTGGGATTATTGCCAACACGTGCATCGGGAGGCAGTCCGTTTGCTCTATTATAATCTGTTTCTTTTTATCCCAGCCACTAGGAAATTGCACCTCTTTAAACCCTGTGAATATCGGTATCATCTGGTCTGGTAACATTGCTGAAGTCCTGAATATAATGTCATCCATTTGCCCTGTCCTTCCTACCTTACCACCTAATGTTTTATAAAAATTGATATTAACCGTAGAGATACTCTTATATTTACCGTGAGCTACGAATTTATCTGAGACTTCTAAATCATTGGTCTTTACTCGTCCTGTATAACCCAGCCCTACGTGAACCTCTGAATAGGTATCTGTGAGAGTGATTGACCCACTGGCTACTGTCCTGTCGGGATGTGCTGCTCCGTCTACGAGGACTTGGACTGTCTTGCCTTCTAAATGGTCTAAGCCTGAAATCGTGGTTGTGCATTTCCTGACCTCACCATCGGAAACGTAATCTGTATAATCTGAACCATCTACTACAGCTGAGTCTAAGTCAAGAAGAACAAATGCGTTCGCTGAAGCACTGCCTACGATATATCTACCTTGATTTAATTCTGTCATCCCTTCAACTCCTCTGATTCTAACAGTATCAGTATTAGAGAAGCCGTGAGAGGCCGCTGTAACTGTGATAAGCCCTGTCCCACCTGTTAATTGAACGATGTTAGTAATCGTCTTAGGGGAGTCTAGGGTAAGTCCACTATGAACGAAGAAGGCGTCCTCTTGCTCGTCAAACTCCGGGGCTACCTGATATTCAACATAGCGTCTAGTAGTTCCATCGATTGTCCTTTTAACTATAAACCAGACTTGGTCATAAGAGTCTTTAGGGATAACTGATACGCTTTGATACTCCCCTTGAGTATCGTGTAGAGTCCAAGCTGCTACCTTCTGCTCTACCTGTCGAGTGAAACAAGCTAGTTTTCCGTCATCTCTTACGCACCATAAGAGGTTCAACGGAGCTTGCTGATAAGCCATATCTATAATCCCGCTTTCGCTAATATGTTCAGAGAAGGCTGTAGCTTCATTAGCTTGGTAATTATCTACATCTAAGGAGTACACATACTCTCTTAAAATCCGGTTATACTCTTGCCAGTAATAAACGTTATTTCCTATCTGGAATGGTTTAATACTCGAAGTCCCATAACTTGATTTCTTCTTACGCCTGACATTGGTCGGAGTTATTGGAGAGGTGTCACTGCCTGTTCCGAAGGTATGTAATCCTCCTGCTGTTCCGGTAAGCAATTCGCTTGAAGGAAAGAGCCATTTTATTACCTCTACTTCATTAGTGTCCATTCTGAACGAGACTCCGTAATCATCATCAGCACCTGCTTTGAAATTATCATAAGAAAAGATTTGAGAACCCCATGCAAACTGAGGTTGGTAAGCCGTGTACCCGTAATAAAGTCTACCTTCGTGGATACTTACGGATTTAGGATAACCTCTATAAGCAGACCAAGCAGGTTCAGACCATTCTTCATTCGCACCTGTAGGGAGAGTACCGCTATATAGGACATTTGCCGTAGCTACAGTCTTTAGTCCACTAGTAGAAACAGAAACAATCTTAGCATACCCGTGGGAGGTGGAAAGAGAACCAATAGCCCAGATAGAGCCAACGTGGTCCTCATCGAATACCGCCACTGAAGCGGTAAGGATTATCCCATTACCTGCTGAGGCTGAAGGGGTGATTGTTGTTGTGGTTACATTCTCATCCATTAAAGCTGGTCGGTTGCTTCCGGTAGAATAGTCTATTTCTGTTAATGTCCAAGAAGTATGTCCACTACGGGTCAGTTTAGATTGAGGATAATCAGGATGAGTTATATATAAAACATCAGCAGTTTGAGAGAATTGAAGTTCCCTGATTACACTTGTAGGGTATGAAGTCGCTATTTCGTAAATCTTCTCAGACTCTCCACCTGAAGAGTAAGCCGTGTATGTAGTAGGGTCTATGTAATTACCGTCTATATCTTGTAGGAAGAAGTGGTCAGCATATTGGTCGGCTACCAAAAACCTTTTGTTGTTGACCTCTGTCCTTCCTACTACGTCTGTGATTTTTACAGTATCAAGGTTTGAATATCCATGGGAGACACAAGTTACCAAAGCTCTCGCAGATGAAGTGGCTAGACCAGTAATCGTCTTCGCTGATTCAAGGATAGAACCATTCTCACGGAAGAAACGCATATATAGATTCCCAATTTCTATTACATAAGCCTGAGTATCAGAGAATACAAATCTCTTAGATATTGTATCTAATGAAGAAGTCTTAACCTCTGCAGCGAAGTAAGTTCCCGGAGCTTTCTTAGCACCACCGTAGAACTCAACTACCATATTAAGAAGTTCTGCGGCTGATTGATAATATTGTGCTATATCGGTCCGTCCAGAAAGTTTCGGCGATAGCTCCCCAGAAGTAAAACTATTTATTATCGGAGTGGTTTTCAAATCATTCTCCTTTTATAATCTGCTATTTAGAAATACGTCAGAAATTGGGTCATCCAAACTTTGTTCCATTCCGTTACTAGAGCGAGCAGCGTTATTCTTCAGGTTAAACTCTGCCCATTTAATCTCTACTAACTTTTTATCCCCTGTTATTGAATAGCATAACTCAGCTGCAATCTTCGCTGAGAAAGCTTCTACGAAAGCATCATCATAGCTGTTAGGGTCTTCATTGAAATAGATATACTCAATGCTTAAAGTTGTTGAATTACAATAGATCCGTCTCCCTTTTATCTTGTGAGTATATCCGTCTTCTGTAATGCTAGTCTTTAATAGCTTAACGAAATCTGGCGGTAAGTTAAAAACATAGTCGTAATCATCAAGCTCAGGGGTAACGTCTACCCTAGATAGTGATGTTTCTTTCTTAGCAAAGTTCCAAGGATGTGAACGAAGATAAGCTCTTAATAAAGGGTCGTAAACAACTAAGACCTTCCTCCCTACTTCATTGCCCTCGATAGGCAAGGCAATCGGTTCAGCCCTTAGACTTACTAGAGCTACGTTTATCATATTAACTTTTGAGCTCATCCCATCCTCCTTTAAAAAACTAGAGATAGGGTTTTTAAATCCTACCCCTAGTTAAAATTCCACTATCCCTTTGTAACGTAAGTAACGATAACCTTAATTGTTCCAGTTCCTGCGGTTGCTCCAGTTGTATGCAAAACCAAAGTCTGTCCTGAACCAGCTACTATTTCGTGCCCAGCTGTTGCAGATACACCATTAATCTTCATACAGAACATATCAGCACCAGTATTATCTACTGCTGCCATCAATGCTGCCTTAGAGTCGCTTGTTCCAAAACTCAAACCTGGGATGTCGTTAGCGTCAGCATCAATAACCCAATCTATAATCCGAGCCTCTGCAGGTAAATCCTGTCCAAAAAGCACGATTGTAGAATCGGCTGCCAAAGCTGATGCTTCGTAAGTGTCAATCAAAGTCTTGACTACTCCGCCCATTTCTTCAGGCTCTATACTGTTTACTGGTCCTGTTCTTTTTAATGTTCTATTTACTCCATATACATCACCCATTTTTAATTAACAAGGGTAACTAACCCTCGCCCTCCTTTCTTTCTTATACTACCTATAAGTAGTCTATTCTGTACATTCAACTCTAACAACTCTCTTCTCTTCTAACCTTGTTGCGCCATAAGATTGTCCTGCATAAATCTGAGCTGAGAAATGTCTTCCGGGAAGTTCGTCAATAGATGCTTTCATATCCAACCAAGTTCCTAGAACCATTCCGTCTCTGTGGTAAGCGTGGCAATACTGAGTTGTAGAGGATTTTTCCAATCTCTCGGTTTGTTTAAGCATAAACCCGCAAAGAGTTCCTACCTGGCCATTAACTAAAGCTTTAACCTGAGCGTAATCAGCGCTTGTTACTTCTGAGATTGCAAGTAAATCTTCAACTTGGTCAGCACTAAGAGCTAGGTATCTGTTGTCATCTTCAACTTCATTAGAGTCAAGAATCTTCTTAGCTTCACGAATCTTAACCATATTCATACCAGCAGAGCTATGAACTATGATTTGTGTAGAAGGTAGGGAGACTGAGGAAGTTCCAGCTTTTCCATAATATGCTAATGCTGAGAAAGCTGTGCAGACTACTTCGTCTTTAGCTCTTGCTAAAGCGCCTGCGTTGTTCATAACAATAGGAGAGGTAGGGTCTTTAGCCATCATAACCTTATCCATATTGTCAACTAAAGGTGCTTTGTAAAAGTAACGTGGAACTATCTTTCTACGATCATAACTAGGGTCAGTATTAACTACGACCTCGTTACGAGAAAGTTTTTCTTGTGCATCGGTAGATGCTAACTGCTCTTGGAAAGCCATCTCTCCAACGCAATCAGGTTTCTGAAACACTGTGTTAGCAATCTTAACTAACTTTTGCTGAACAAGCAGTGTTATATTGTCGCTGTACTGCCTAATCAATATACTGTCAACACTCATTTTCTCCTCCTTGTAATTAAACCTTGAATATAATGAGCTTCAGGTTGTCCTTACGGGCCTTGAAAGCTGTAAACTTTCGGGCCTCTTATTAAGAGGTTATCCGTTGTGATTAGTTGTAACCAGCGTAGTAAGCGGGGATTTCTCTTATCCGCTTCTATGCTCCTGACATCTTATACAACTCTTGCATCCTTCCTGTAGTCTTGGCATCACCTGCCCAATACTTGTGTTCTGGATGACTTGCGTCCATATAAGCGTGCTTCGGGTCTGCCATTACTCTCTTTATCTCCATAGCTGCAGCATCAGGGGTAATCAATGTTCCTGAGATACCTACCTTGTCTAATCCTTCTTCGCTTAGATTCTCACCTATGTTCGCAAGTAAAGCTAGCATATTAGGGTCATTCCCATATGCAGCGGCTATTGCTTTCCCTTGTTCCTTATCTCCAAAGGTGTTTAATACCTTATTTGCTAGTGCTACATTCTGGTCATAAGCAGCACCCCATTTACTTCTTAAAGCCATTGAGGCATCTTCTGACGCTTTATTCTTAGCAGTGGTTGTCTGTTGCTGTCCGTCATTAAGAGTGCTTGCTAGTTTATCCATTACGAAACTAAACTGATGAGGTAGCATTCCTGCCTTCTTACATTCAGCTTTGAACCCTGCTACAAACTGAGGGTCTAATCCTACACCGTCAGGGAGTTTAAAATTCTCGCTTGTCTTATAATCATTAGCATCTTTGGGAGCGCCTAAAGCTCCAAGGACTCTGTCTAATTCACCGTCTGCGTAAGTACCGTCTGAGTTCTTACGAGGGGCGGGGATTTTATCGTGCCCCATATATTTCTCTATTTCAGAATAACCCTTCATAACATCACCGGGCATCTTCCAACCCTTTGCTGCTAATGTAGCTTTCTGGCTATCGTCTAAACCTGATGTCCATTCTGGGTTCTGGGTTTTTCCAGCTAGTTCGTTATGACCTTTAATCAAATCTCCAACGTTGTTATACCCTGCCATACTTGCATGCTCTAACGCTTCCTTTGGGATACTGTCAATCATTTCCTGTGGTAATCCTTCTAAACTTAACGGCATTTTACTTCACTCCTTCGGACCCCTGTTGCCCAATCGGTTGGACAAGGGTTGCCCATGCTTTTTTAAATACTGAACTCCATCTATTCTTAGGGACTTTAGA
>Ga0222695_1000582_pt1 | contig 18585 bp, 17 predicted proteins | sample AntAcemetage1398_FD_179834 | JGI IMG/M metagenome (GOLD analysis project Ga0222695, IMG submission 179834) | Saline water microbial communities from Ace Lake, Antarctica - #1398 | ecosystem: Environmental > Aquatic > Non-marine Saline and Alkaline > Saline | place: Antarctica: Ace Lake...
CAAGTTATTTACATATTGATGGACGTCCCCAAGTCCATTATGCATCCAGAGGGGTTCTACAGTAGAAAAAGTCCAGAGTAGGTGATCCCTTTATTTTGAAGGGGGTTGGACTTTGCCCTTATGGAGGAATTCAGATAAGACCCTGACGTGCTGGTTCTCCTCTTGGATGATTTGATCCAGTTTAGCCAGGGCGGCATCCTCTTGGACGAAAGATCCCATCATTTCATAAAAGATCACCGTGTCTTTTTCAAAATCCAGTGCAATCTTCAAGACTTCCTTTAAATCGGCTATCGTAGAAAGATCCCTTTCCTTCAGGGAAAAGGTCTGGTCACCCACTATCCCCAGAAGTAAGGACCGGCCCATTTCCCCCACTTGGGGATTCACGCTCCCTTCCTTGACAGTACCCTTCAGGTCGGAAAACCACCGAACATGTTCGGACTCTTCATCGGCCAGCCATTGAAGAAAAGAAACAAGGGAAGGATCCGAAACCTTCTCTGATGCATCCCGGTAAACCTTTTCGCCGTTTTCTTCTATCCGGATGGCGAATTCGATGATCTCTGACATGGTGAACATAACGCCCTCCTTCTATTAAGCCGCAGTGATCAATTTGCTACATGTCAATTCCATCAATGAATACCTGCTTGTCACTCAGCGATATGTCCTGCTGGAGCAGCTTGACGTATACATGTATTGCAGTGTTCACCCGTATGAATCCCTTCATGCTCCTTAGCAGCACATGGTCCTGCTCGCATACGCAGAAAATTTGCTGAATTCCACTCAGCAGTGCCTGGTTGTTCACGTATCTGACAAGCACAGCCAGATGCGCCGCATCTTTGAATCCGATTGGGGTAAGCATGATTTGCTTCATGATGTCACCAGGCTTGAGAAACTCTGGCAAGATACGAGTGGTGGTTAATAAGAATCCAAGCATTCGTATCTTCAAGCTGAGGGCTTTCACGGTGATCCGCATGATCTGGCTCCAATCCCAGAAACCCAAACAGGCCAAGATCTCCCCCTGATCTTTCAGGACAAGCAAGCTGTCAGAACTGTACGCAGGAGTCCGGTTGATAAATTGGGCCAACGCCTCAGCCGAGGTTGGTTCATAAAACTCAAAGCCTTGCCAGGTCTCATTCAATAACTCGGCTACCGTTACCAGGTCCTTGGATGTGACAGGTCTGATCCTTCCCATTGAAGGTACGTTCGTCTCTTTGCGAACCACCAAGGCTGGCATAACAAGCGTGCGATGCAGCTTGAAGCCCCGACTCTCAATGTATCGCATAGAGGGCAAGTTGCCCTCCATAATCAGGGTGTAAGCCAATACCGCACCCTGTTGGCGAAGGTAATCTTCACGCTGCTGGAGGAGCTGGCCCGCAACACCCTTCCTGCGGGCGTCGGGAGAAACGAAGGCCTGAAAGACATAACCGACCCGGCTGATTTTGCCGTTCACGGTGGCGTCACGCAGGGCACAAGCTGCTGACCCGATTATGCGGTAACCCTCGCAAGCCACGAAGACCTTGTAGGACTCATACGCTTTAGCCCGAGCAAAAAAGTCAGGTGTGTTGACATTGGACACGATGATCGTTGTGCCTTGAGGGCATTTCGCCTGAAGCTCCTGGAGTTCGTCGTTATCCTCCGGTACCGCTTCACGGATATTGATTGTGTAACTCTCCATCGCAAACTTCTTACGTGTAAATAGGGGGACGTCCCCCTTCCCCCACAGTTTCTTATTTTATGGGATCTCCTGCAGTCCCCGTTCCGCTATTAGGTTTTTTGCTTTGTTTTATGGCACCCGCTACATTCTTTAAATGGGCCGGTCGGCTTTCCTGATTTTGCTAAAGCCTTGTGGCAATGCTTGCAGGTTTTATGATAGGCAATTTGTAATTTAATGACCTTCCCTTCTTTCCTTAATGGGTTGTGGCACTCAGAGCATTTCCTGACTGACTGCCCTTTTTCCACAACATCCTTATAGTTGTGGTGACAGTCAATGCAGGCTCTAAATTCAGAGTGCTTCTGATGGGCAAATTCCACAGGGCCCTTTTTGTCTTTCTCGTAACCCTTTTCGTCAATCTTGATATTTTTGGGCAAATCACCAGCACTCAGCCCAACCGCTGCGAGGAAAAACGTTCCAAACAGAATGCTCACCATTTTGATTTTTAGCATAAGGAATAGCCTTTCAAAAGTTCACCTTCCACTTCCACAAATCATTTTAAATATGTCCCATCTCAAGGGCTGATCCCGTTCCCTTACACAGTACTGCCTTTTTTGATAGGAAACTCCCCCTGTGCCCCTCTTCATTACAGTATACCATACGCCGGGATAGTATTCTCAATGGGTTTCTCAAAAATTTCAAGGCAAAACAGTCATCAACATAATGACCCCATTTTAATGGACACCATTTCGCGCGATTCACTGGGTTAGATTTCCGAATACCTCCTTGAAACTTACTTTTCTATCAGCGTCCCGCTTCATGGTACTTTGCCTAACTGGAACTACACTTTGTCGCCAACAAAAATGTGAAGTTATTTATTGTTGAGTACTTACCCTGTGTGAATAGGGTCAGCCCGTTGACATAAGACTTCTATCAACAGTTCGCTTCAAGGTTCTATTATTTTTCATTTTTTCTGAAAATCTCTCATTTACTTTTGAAACGGTCGAGTAGCTCAGGTCCCCAAACAAATCGCCAATTTGCCTGTGGGTCATACTCGTCCACTTCTTAATTACGCCTATCCCAGATAGACTTTGAACTTTTCATAACCAGACTTTGAGAAAAAAACCCTTTTCCGATCATTGGCGCTGGCAGTTATGTGATAAAATGCGCCCTCGTACTCTATCCTCAACAGCCTTGCCATATCTCATTCATTTCCTCCAGTGAAATCAATACATCAACATTGTCGTATGTAAAAGGTGGACCCCAGGCAGACCCTGTTACGGCGTATCGACCGGTAATCTAATCCTAAAGACAGTGCCCGCGGGACTACTTTTTACTATCTCAATTACACCCTGGTGGTCTTTAATGATTCCATAACTGATGGAAAGCCCTAACCCGGTTCCTTCATCAACTTCCTTGGTTGTAAAAAAGGGATCGAAAATTTTTTGCAGGTTGTGGGTTTCGATCCCACATCCCGAGTCCTCGACTAAAATTTCAACAAATGCAAGGGGATCTGCAGGATCGCGACGGGTTGTTATTTTAATTACTGCTCTTTTTTCGGATTCGATAGGGGTGCCTTTTTCCTGAGAAATCTTTTTCCCCACGGCATCCCTGGCATTAGAGAGGAGGTTCAACAAAACCTGTTCCAGTTGAGTGGTATTTCCTCGCACTTCGGGGAGATCGGACTGTAAGGATTTTTCAACCGTTATGCTTCTAAGACGCAACTGTTCTCCCATTAATAAAAAACAATCTTCCATGATTTTATTGATATCAAGAGGAGAAAACGCGGTTTTCGATTCGCGCGAAAAAACGCGAAGATGATTAATAATATTCATCATTCTTTTAGTGTTTTTTTCGATCATACCCGTATGCTCACGAATTGAATCGCCAAACGATCCATTACGCCGCGGATCGCGTTTCATTAGCTGCGCCAAACTCCTAATCACCATCAAGGGCTGATTTAGTTCGTGGGCAATTCCGGCGGCCAATTGACCAATCGAAGCCAATTTTGCGGTTTGTATCAACTGCGCCTGTGTATTTTGGAGTTTTTGATAGGCCCCATTCAAGGCTTTTTCAGATTCCTTTTTAGCCGTGATATCTCGTATGATAACCAGGCGACTGATCAAACGATGATATCTGCCGTAAATCGGCGTTGCACGAAAATCATAGGTTTTGACCGTATCTCCTTTGCGAAACTCGATTTCTTGGTAAAACCGTTTCTGTGATTGAATCATTTCCGTTTTATCCGGCCACCATGGGATAAATCGACGAATCGGTTGCCCCAACAGGTCGGACAGTTTCAGGTCAAAAATTTTCCGAGCGGCGGGATTCACTTCAGCGATGCATTCATCAGCATCCAACAAAATCACATAGTCTTCCATACTTTCAACAATCGCTTTTCGCGCCACCGGTAATATTTCAATCAACCGGGTTTGAAACAACCCCAGAAATAGGGCTACACCGGTTATGGCAAAAGAAAAGGGAGTCGCATCGAGTGGTTTGAGCGGACTGAAGCCGGAAACATAAAGTGCGTTGCCGACCCAAGGGGCCAATGATCCAATAAATACGAAAAAGGCCTGTTTCCGAGAAAAACCGTGAAAAGAGAAGATTCTGCGTAAAAGAATCAGGCTTCCCAATGCCATTAACAAATAGGAATAGAAGGTATGTATCCAAAACCAATATCCTCGAGTGATGACTTTCAATGATAAATAGGCGTTGGGGTCAAGCTGAACGGTATTCCAAATAAGACCATGATAATCGTTGGTCCAAACCAACAAAAGGGTGATTGCGGGTTCAAGCACAAAAAACCAGTAATAATAACGGGGGAAATGCTTGATCCGGCCGATGTATTGAACCGCCACATAAAGCCAAAATGAAGGTACTGTAACGACACCCACATATTTGACCTTGGCCCAAAAAAGGGTTTCGATCAGATTACGGCTTAGCAGTTCAAAACCGTAGGCAAAGGACCACAAGGCCGTGCTAGACATGAGCAATATGAAAGGTGTTACCAGTTCACGGCGGAGATGCAGGACATAAAAGGCGAGTGAAATGGACAGAATTCCGGTAAAAAAAAGGGGACCAATGTAATGTGCCGTTACCATAAGACCGCTTTTGTGCTAACCATATATTATTTATATATTCAAATATGTACTGCAACTGATACTAAGAAAACGTACAAAATTGAATAAATCAGGGGAACACTTTCTCCGAGGTGCTAGGAGAAGGTGTTATGGGTACAAAGCGATTCAATCAAAAACAAAAGTAGACGGTTTTGAGAAGCGCCAGGAAGATAGGGATAAGAAAGGATGCCTACCTGGCAGAAGTTTACTATAGTACAGTTTATCAATAGAAAAGTCAACGGGAAACTCTGGGGAAAGAGATGGACCGTGCAAGGATGGGTCACCTGCTGCACTAAATCGCAGACGACTCGCTCTTCACCTGGCTTCATTTCTCGATAGATGATCAAAGTCCTTTAGCGGGATCAACAGCATTTTCTGGACATACTTCAGACAGTGTGCGCTGTCTGTTCGATTACAGTTCCTCCCAGCCGTTCCGTTTCCGCCTTGAGCTGTTCATGCTCATCTAAATTGATCCTGGGCTTTCTCCGCTTTCGTTCCTTAAGAGTGTTGAAAGCTCCCTGTTCAACCGCGGCTGTGATTTGCGTCAGCTCGCTTGAGTGGATACCCCAGAGCCGAAGAACTTCACTGATTGAACCGTTCCCTTTGCCTTTAGCCATCGTGGCCTCGGGAAAGATCTGATGCTTTGCTTCCGGTGTCAGATGGCCGCGTTTACGAACTATTTTTTCCTCTGTTTTTTCCATATGGCATTCCTCCAGGTTTTTTCGTAAGCCAAACCCGAGAGGGTTGTCAAACAGTCGCGCGCGAGGCTAACTACCCCAAGCATACCGACAATTTATCTGTTGGTCATACTCGTCCATTTCTTAATTCCGCCTATCCCAGATAGGCTTTGACCCCCATCTCCTTCCATTACTAATGATGCATTCTCAGACCTGACCATGTTTTATACATGGGCTATCTTCGTTGGGGTCATCTTCATTGGGGCCATATATTATTACAAAAGACATTCTCTCTCTGAAACCTTACAAATTCCCTTTCATCAAAAGTTTGCGAAAATGTTGCCCTAAAAGTGCGTGAATTGAAATAATGCCTTTCCATTCCGTTTGCCATATAAAGTGGGATATGCACGGGGTCATGGGTATGGCCAAAAACGCAATATAGCAAACCGCTGCCTAAAACGCTTCTTAGCTGACGGAGCGCCAATTTCTGGCAGGATTCATCTTTTAAAAAACCCGCGAGTTTTTCAAGCAAACCAGGAAGTAAAGATGCACCTAAAAGCTTTATCGCTCTCCGTGCAACCTGCAACTTCTCCGCTTCATCATAACCAAAATTCCATTTATCGTGTTTCTTCTGCCATGATTAAACGTAGTCAAGGTTTTCAAAATCTTTCACGACTTCACCCAACATCTCTTCCACTCTTTTTTGAATTTTGAAATCCTTTATTATGTCCTGAACATACCGTATGGTGGCCAATGTTGGACGAACATTGTCTATCTCCCTGAAACGCCTTTTTGCTTTCTTCGGGATATCGAGCTGGTTCGCCTCATGGCCCAATCGACCAAAGAGCATTGTCGTCTTGGGATCCCCGATAGGGATATCTTTATATTTTGGATTACCATTCTTATCAAACTCACAGTTATATGCATCCGACTCATGCCCATGCATAACAACTGCCTTATGATAATCTTGATCCATATAGAAATTACCAAAGATGCCACGGCCGGTTTTCCCGAGCAATTTTTGACGGACCAAACTCAGACGTGGTCGGAACAGATTGATAATGCGATCATGATTACCCGGAATAAATGCCTTGCGCCGTCCATTGCCCCTTATATTTCCCTTGGCTACAACGGAACCATAGGGGGACTTCTGACACTCGCTCATGAACTCGGGCACGGGATACATTATCGACTTGCCTCAAATCAGAGTTATTTGAATTTCAGGCTCCCACCTGTTCTGGCGGAAACAGTGTCCACATTTATTGAGGCCGCCCTGACCGCGTATCTTATTGACCATAAAGTGTTTGGGGAGCACGGTTCCGCGCTCCTGGCCTCACGCATTGAGGGTATACTATGGTGGACTGGGTTGTCAAGACCATTTTCCCCTCTTTTTTAGATGCACTGCCCAGGGAGGAGTGGTTGCCGGAGGGGTAACGGAAGGAGCCCGTAGGGCGACTGGAGTTACCCCTCCGAGGGTCGAAAAGCGCCACTCGTTCCTCTTTCCCATTAAGCTGCTAAAGAGATATCTGTAGTACATGTTTCAATCCCTTTGATCGAGCGCATAATGTACTTCGTGAGGGGTCTTGTATGCTAAGGCCTGATGGTAACGTCGGCCGTTGTAGAAAGGGAAATATTCACCCAATCCCGCCTGTGCGTCAGCCGGAATCTGATATCCCTTTATGTAGACCTCCTCATATTTAACGGTTCTCCAAAGTCTCTCAGTAAAGATGTTGTCGAAGAATCGTCCCCTCCCATCCATGCTGATGGCGACCCTTTTTCCTCGCAGGATCCCTGTGAAATCGTCACTGGTGAACTGCGAGCCCTGGTCACTGTTAAATATATCCGGACACCCCTTTTCCAGGGCCTCTTCCAACGCTTCTATACAAAAAGAGACGTCAAGTGAGTTGCTTAATCGCCAGGACAACACGTAACGACTGAACCAGTCCAGAATTGCCACAAGGTACAGAAATCCCTGTTGAAGACGAATGTAGGTGATGTCAGTACTCCACACTTGATTAGGACGTACAATCCTGACATTATTCAGTAAATAGGGATACTTAGAATGAGCGGCATCCTTCTTGCTTAGTTTGGGTTTCGGATAAATTGCATTCAAGCCCATCTTCCTCATCAGAGACTGAACCCTCTCTCTACCTATGCCCCAGCCCTCACGCCTCAAGGCTTCTCTTATTCTACGGCTGCCGTAGAAGGGGCATTCAGTAAAGATGTCATCAATCCGGTTCATTGTCCGTAAGGTCTCCTCTGATACCACCACAGGCTTGTAGTATATGTTTGACCTGTGTAGATTTAAAAGCTCGCACTGCCTGCGAACACTTAACTCCTTGTGGCAGGGGTCTATAAGTTCCCTCTTCTCCTCAACGCTCAAACAGTTCAGCCTTTTTTTTTAGCCAGTCGTTCTCCACTTTTAACTGCCCAATTTGACGGTACAGCTCGTCAATAAGCTTTTCATTGTCCTTGAGGGATTTATCCCGCTTACCCCTGAAAATCCCTGCAAGCCCATCCATGGCACGCTTACGCCAATTGCTTATTTGTGATCTGTGAACCTCGTATTTCGATGATAGCTCAGCTGTGGTCATATCACCCTTGATCGCTGCCAAGGCAACCTTTGCCATAAAATCTGGACTGAAACTCTTCCGCATTTTCCGACCTCCTTTTTCTTCCAATAGCATAAAAAATGACTCTTAACTACTGGTCCGAAAAATCCAGTCCATTATATACTTACAACCGTGTTCCGACAGAATGTCATCACACGTTTTGAACAGGCCGTTCATCACAAACGCCAGGATCATCTTCTGAGTGCCCCGGAAATCTGCCGGCTCTGGCGGGATGAAAATAGGAAATTTTACGGGCAACAAGTTGAGATGACAGCCGGCTATGCCTGGGATTGGGCACGCATTCCCCATCTATTTCATCGTCCCTTCTACTGTTACAGCTATATCTTCGGGAACCTTCTCTCTATTATTCTGTTTCAAAACTATCAAGAAAAGGGGGGCGACTTCTTAGAGGCAATCATCTACCTTCTCAACTCCGGATTTTCCCGGGCGCCCATGGAGATGATTAAGGAGGTGGGGTTGGATATTGGAAAGAAGTCCTGCTGGAAGCCGTCCTTTCAGTATGTGGAGGATTTGATTGATTCGTGGGAGGGGAGTTAAAGGCTGAATTGGATCAGCGAATGGCTTGAATAAAATAGCTCCGAATCAGTTCGATCCTCCTCCATCTAACATCAAAATTTGATTCCCTTGACAAAAACCACCCAATTTCAGAGCTCCTGACCTCTGATAAATAAATGTTTGATTTTACTTGACATGGGTGCAAATATAGGTAAAGTTTCGGTTAACCCGTCGGGTTTTTAGATCAATGTGGAATTAAGATTGATAAAAACAGCAAAAAAGATTAAAAAAAGTTAAAAAAATTCGATTTACCCTCTGGACACTAACTCTATTATATGCTAAAAGGAGGGCATGTCCATTGATATTGACCAATCTCTAAATACTGTCCTGCCTGCTATCTCCGTAGAAGGAGCCTCTGCAAAGGACCTCCAACCAGTTCCGGGTCTCAAGGAATGCCCCGGTTTCGACAATTTCCTTTGGCATGATCCGTCTTCTTGTCAAACTCCTACCTGCTCCAATTGTCCTATCCATGTGGAGCTATCAAAGCTACGCTACGAAAACGCCTACTGGCGCAAAATGCATCAGAGAGCGGTTGAACGAGAAACCAAGTTAAAGGAAGAGATCTCTAAGCTTAAGGCAAAGCTGCGACTTCGTGAACGACAGCTTTTTGGCCGAAAATCTGAAAAAGGGCATAGCAAAAACGACTCGACCAACTCCAATGACAACGGTAACAAAAAGGGACGTGGACAACAACCGGGAAGTAAAGGTCACGGGCGCAGGGATTACTCCCATTTGCCTGCCAACGAGGAATACCATGACATCCCAGAAAGTAAATGCCAATGTCCAAACTGTGGGCTTCCTTTTGAACCTTTTCCTGAAACCGAAGACTCGGAACAGATCGAGATCGAGGTAAGGGCTCACCGTCGGGTAATCAAACGTAAACGTTATAAACCCAGTTGCACTTGCGGCGTTTCCCCTGGTATCGTAACAGCACCACCTCCTCCTAAGCTTATACCCAAGGGCATCTATGGCATATCGGTATGGGTGACTGTGCTATTGGACAAGTTTTATTCCATGCGCCCCACATACCGTCTTTTAGCTGATCTGAAGACCCATGGCCTTAATTTGGCTCAAGGCACCGTAACAGATGGCTTGAAGGCCATCGCCCCTCTTTTCGTTCCCATCTATGAGGCCATCATCATCAAAAATACTGAAGAAAACAGGTGGCATGCCGATGAAACCCGTTGGCTTGTTTTTACCACCGTGGAGGGGAAAGTCGGCTACAGATGGTATATGTGGGTCTTCATATCTCCCTCCAGTGTGGTCTATACCCTCGATCCAAGTCGTTCTGCAAAAGTCCCAGAAGCCCATTTTGATACGGTCACTGAGGGCATTCTCGTTGTGGATCGCTATTCCGCATACAAGGCTTTGGTTAAAGGCATCAATATCATCCTGGCCTTTTGTTGGGCCCATGTCAGGCGTGATTTTTTAGGTGTCGCAAAAGACTCGCCTCAACATGAAACCTGGGCCATGCAATGGGTCGATGACATCGGCAGTCTCTATCACTTAAACACTCTCAGGCTGGAGGTCTTAGATCAACCTGGAGCCTTTGCTGAAAGGGACCACAACCTCAGAGATGCCGTGGACCAGATGGCCAACAAACGGGACTCCCAACTCGAAGAAAAAGAGATAGCTCGTCCTTGCAAAAAGGTCCTTGAAAGCCTCAAAAACCATTGGAAAGGACTCACGGTCTTTGTTGATCATCCTGAGGTTCCCATGGACAATAATAAGGCAGAACAAAAAATGCGCATCCCGGTCATAGGTCGCAAAAACTTTTATGGCTCAGGCTCCAGCTGGAGCGGACAGCTCACCGCCATCTTGTTCACTATCTTCCAGACCCTTATCCTTTGGAACATAAACCCCAGGTTGTGGCTCACGGCCTTCCTCGGAGCATGTGCCGCTAATAACGGCAATGCTCCGGATAATATCCAATCTTTCCTGCCATGGAATATGTCACAGGAACAAAAAAAGGCCTTCTCACTTGAACCTGAAATAAAGGATTCCTCATGAACCACACATCCGAACCCCGATATTGTGGCAGGAATTTTGCGCCACAAGAGGTTCAAACTATCCGAAGAATCATTACTGAAGATCCTCAGCGGACTCGGGCTCATATATCCCGTCTTGTATGTAAGGCCCTTGGTTGGTATAAACCCAATGGCGGCCTAAAGGATATGAGCTGCCGCGTGGCATTGCTTCGAATGCAAAAAGATGGACTGCTAACTTTGCCGCCTCCAACACATCGCCAGGAGTTGTGCCGCCCAAGAATTCAAATATCCGCACTCACCAATCCGAAAACACCGATTACGACTCCTGCGGGAAAACTCGCCGAGCTTAATCTGGAGGTGGTGACTGGCCAAGAAAAATCCGCCCTATTTAGAGAATACATCCACCGATATCACTACCTTGGCTACACACCATTACCGGGGGCACAATTGCGGTATTTCGCCTTAGCCAATGGTCAGATCCTGGCGCTATTTGGCTTTGGTGCAGCCGCATGGAAAATCCTCCCAAGAGACAACTTCATCAGCTGGACCCATCATCAACGACAAAAACACCTTCACCTTATCGTTAATAATGCCCGTTTCCTTATCCTTCCATGGGTAAAGTCAAAAAATCTCGCTTCCAAACTCCTTGCTATGGTTGCTAAACGTATCCCACAGGATTGGAGTAGGCTCTACGGCTATGAACCGGTTCTTTTGGAAACCTTCGTAGAATCTCACCGCTTCCATGGTACCTGTTACAAAGCAGCAAACTGGCTGTATGTAGGACAAACTAAAGGACGAGGAAAACTTGATGTCCATAATTCGGCTTCCCTTCCAAAAAAAGATATCTTCCTGTTCTCACTCACTCCTGCATTCAAAGAAATACTCTGCACTCCTTGACCCTCTACGAACTACGTGTTAACCGAAACTTTACAAATATAGCGTAAATTGAAATACAACAAATTAGGAGGTATTTGCTGTGCTTCAAAGCTATTTCCAATTCCTTCCAGAGGGTGCCAAACCAATAAACAACCACATGGCGATTTATCGCCATGATGAAAAAATAGAATTTTTTACAGCATCAGGTCCAATATGCTCTTGCAAGGAAAGTGATCAGTATGGGCTTCGACTGGCTCAAGGGATTATCGTCGCACACACAGCCACAACTCCAGCCGAAATAGCCAAAGCATTAGATATCAACAGAACCACTGCATATCGAAATCTTAAAAGGTATCAGCAAGACGGACCTGCTGCCCTGATCACAGATAAAAAAAGCAACCGTAAAGGTTACAAACTTAATGGAAAGGTTAAACGCCAAGTACAAACACTTCTTAACGGAGGTTATTCGTTAAAAGCAGCGGCAAAGCAAGCCGGTATAACTGAAGGCTGTATCCGCTATGCAATAAAGAAAAGAGGGACGTAAGTGCAGAAAGTGCTTAGCAGGCATGCTAAAATGATCTTCATTCTAATCAAGAAAATACGCCAGCACAGAAGTTATGCACGCTTTGCATCAACCCACGCCCACCCTTTGGATAAGAGCGATAAACGAAGGCATTTCTGTCCATCATGTCACCAGAAGCGGGTGGTGGAATTCGGGGAGTGGCTGTGTGAAGAAGTCCTGAAGGCCGTTCCGCACCGGCATTTCGTCTTCACTATACGCAAAATCCTGCGCCGCTATTTCCTCTATGACCGAAAGTTGCTCTCCGATCTCAGCCGTTGCGGCTGGGAAACCTTGAAAGAATTTTTCCGGGAAGCCGTACCGGAAGAGGGGGCCGTTCCGGGGGCCGTTGTGGCAATACATTCGTTTGGCGATTTCCTTGGATGGCATCCGCACCTGCATGTGCTCTGCACCGACGGCTGTTTTTGTGGAAACGGCATGTTCCGAGTAGCGCCGCTGTTCGAACCGAAACATCTGGAGGAGATCTTCCGGCACAAGGTCTTCAAGATGCTCCTTTCCAAAGGCAAGATCACTGAAGACTTGGTTGATATGCTCATGAAGTGGCGTCATTCGGGGTTCAACGTGTTCTGTGGATCCAGAATTCAGCCAGGGAGTGAAGAGGCCATGGAAAACCTGGCCCGATACATCATCCGAGCCTCTTTCTCCCAGGAGAGGATGACATACATTCCAGAGGAAACAAAGGTCATTTACCAGTCAAAGGACGGGAAAGACGAAAAGGTCTTTGATGCCCTGGAATGGTTGGCCGCCATGTGCTCCCATGTCCCGAACAAAGGCGAGCAAATGGTGCGTTACTATGGCTTCTACAGCAACGTGGCGCGGGGCAAGCGCAAAAAGAACGACCAGGACGAGCTGATACCTTCAATTCTGGAGCCCGATAGCTCATCCGGGGAATACAAACGAAACTGGGCCCGGTTGATACAAAAAATTTACGAAGTGGACCCCTTGACCTGCCCGAAATGCTCCGGAAAGATGAAAGTAATCAGTGTGATAGAGGACTCCGAAATCGTTAAGAAGATCCTCAAGCACCTGGGACTTTGGGATCAGAAAGCCAGACCACCTCCCAAAGCGAATTCGCCACCAATGGCCCCACAATATCATATCGACTATACGGATTCTCAACTTCCGGTGTCTGATAACCATCTATATGTGGACCCTCAGTATCCTGATGAATTTCCAGCCTGATTTTTAAAAAAAGAGAGGGGTTCAAGGGGTTTCTCTACTCAAATTTCCATCATTTCAGGCCTTCCTCGCGTCATCAAGCCCTGCGGCACTCTCTCCACCTCAGTGCGGTCGCAAAGTCCAGGTCCCCATTTTGCCCCGCGAATTCCAGCCACTATATCTTGCGGTTAGATTTTTCTTGACCCGCAAGCCCCTTCCCTCTATACTTTTCCCCAAAAAAGCGACTTCTTATCACCAATTAAAATGGTGAGAGCTTGTCCGCAAAAAGGATGGATCATAAATGAAAGATTTAAACTCAAATGCAGCAATTAGTATCAGTAACCTTTGTAAAACCTACAAGGATTTCGAGGTTCTGAAAGACCTGAGTTTTTCTGTAAATGCAGGTGAGATCTTTGGTCTGCTTGGTCCAAACGGTGCTGGTAAAACAACGGCAATCAATCTGGCAATCGGTCTTTATAAAAAGGATTTAGGAGAGATCAGCATCTTGGGGCTTGACCCGAGTATCCATAAAAAGAAGGTTAGAAAACTGATTGGCCTAGTGCCTCAAGATACAAACCTTTACGAAGATCTTTCTGCAAGTGAAAACCTATGGCATCATGCTGCTCTTTATTGCGACGATCTGACAAAAGCTAGAGCAGGTATTGAGGAATTATTGAAGCTTATGGAGCTTTGGGGACGCCATAAAGAGCCCGTTCGCAACTACTCTGGTGGAATGAAACGTCGCTTAGCTCTTGCTAGAGCATTGCTTCATGATCCAAGCATTATTTTTTTTGATGAACCTACTCTTGGGGTCGACGTCCAGGGAAAGCATGTACTTTGGAATCATGTAAAAAAATTGGGGAAATTAGGAAAGACTGTTGTTGTCACCACCAATGATATGGCCGAAGCAGACATATTAACTGACAGGATAGGTATTCTGGATCGTGGGGCTCTTGTTGCACTTGACACGCCAGAAAATCTAAAAGCCTCTTTGAGAAAAGATATTGTCACGCTAAATACCGACTCTACTGTCGAGGATCCAGAGAATTTTTTTTCTGGACTAAATGTGAGTTCAATCACAAAATACGAAGGCAATTGCTTACGTCTCGAAGTAACCGATGGCCAAAAAGCTGGTCCTGAATTGATAAACCGTTTAAGCACTAAATACCAGATTAGTTCGTTTCAGATTGCTCGCCCCACGCTGGATGATGTTTTCTTGCATCTTACAGGTAAAGGCTTGAGGGAAGGGGGGATTTCGTGAAACGCTTGTTTTTGTTAATTGTTTGTGAATTTCGCATGTCCAGGACCTCTATACCTATTCATCTCCTTGCCATACTCCAGCCTACCCTCCTTTTTTTACTTATGGCAATCATACTCGTACATCCAACGTTTGATATGAATGTGATTGACTCTAATATACCCGAGTCTTCAAGGTTTATTTCTGCAATGGACTCCGTTAGATCTCCGATCGGAGAACCATATATCAAACCAATATTAGTTGACGAAAAGACCGCTACAACCCTTAGACAGGTTATTACCATTGAAAAAGATCAGAAAAAAGCAATCGCCCATCAAAGGTTCGCCTTAATCGATGCCAACCTGGTTAAAAACTATAGGAATCGTTTAACTGCTACTCTATTACATCTCTGGAACGAGGATCTTGGAAGCAAATCTGTGACTATTAGAGAGCATCCCACAGTTGGTCGAGATCTGCCCTATACAGCGTATTTCGGTCTGGGACTTCTTCCGATGGCTGTTATGCTTGCAACCATTTTAATAGGTTCAACTTTTGTTGCCCAGGAGTTTGAAGACAAAACAGTACTAGAGCTGAAGATGGCCTTTGCGCCAATTTTCTTAATACTTTGTGCTCGATTGGTTAGATTGTTAGTTTTCGGATGTATTGCTGGTTTTGTGTTAGTTGCAGCCATAGGTCTATCGACAAATGTATGGCCGCTATCTTTTTTAAATATTGGCGCAATATTTTTAATTGTTGGGATTATTGGAGGCAGCCTTGGAACCATAATAGGACTAATGGCAAAGCGACTACTTCCTTGCTTTATTTCTTCGCTAGTTGTGACAATTACTTGCTGGGTTTTTGGTAGTTCCTTCGGACCAGCCGAGAGTTTTGGGGGAAACTATGAACTGATATCTAAATTTGTTCCCAATACTTATGCTGTCAAAATGCTTTTTCCAAATTATTTCGGTTTGAACCTTGGATCCGCTGTTTCGTCGGCTGTAATCTTGGCACTCTTTTGTGCTTTATTCCTTTGGTTGTCTCACTTTGTATACAAACAACAGATTATGAAGGAGCGATAATTGAGAAGATTTTGGATTCTGTTGTGTACAGAATTAAAAGCCTGGCGCAGTGAACCTATATCAGCTGTTGGTGGATTACTTCCACCACTGATTTTACTTGTAGCTTTTGGATTGATCTTTGGTGGTCGTTTGACGATGAAAACTGCCTTCATTGATAATGATGAAGGTCCAAAGGGAGCACAATTAAAAGGTATTATGGCAGAAGAATTATCTCCCTTTGATCAACCCTATTATGATCTGGTCGATGCAGATGAAGCCACTGCCTTTAGGTTGTTTAACGAAAATCGGATTGACGGAATATGGATTATCCCCACTGATTTTTCAAAAAAAGTTGAAGAAGGTAAGCATCCTTCAATCGATATGCATTTATCGAATTACAACGATGACAAGGCAAAAAACCATCGGATCTATGCCAGCGAGATTTTATGGAAGTTTTATAAAGAGCTTGGAATGCCTCCGCCTCCACTTGATAGAATGGAAAGCTATCCGGGGACTAAAATGATCGGATGGTTTCCTCTCATAGCTGTCGGAGTGATGTTGCTTTCTGCCATGTTAGGTTCGATGTTTAATATTTTACTGCTCAACCATCGGCAATTATCGAGCAAGATTACTCTGGAGTTGAGCTTGGCTCCGAAGAGTTTGATATATGCCCTTGCCGCGAAAACCGTGCTAGCACTGTTCATGGGGCTTTTCTTGGGAACAATCATATTGATTGTCCTGTACTTCTGGTTAGGATGTTGGCCAGGTAAAAACATTTGGGCGGTGTGGTTAATATGTGGTCTTGTATCATTGTTTTGGATAAATATTTCTATGTATGCAAGCTTCCTATTTAAGAAATATATTACTGGCGGAATTACAACGGTACTGGGTGGAATTCTGATCTTTTTCCTTTGTGGAGGATTTAAATCCGTGCGGGATCAAGTGGCAGATATACCCTTTTTCGCTTGGATATTTCCCAATACTTATGCCGTTGATCCTCTGCGCGATATAATCTTGACTGGAAAGCTGTCAAATGATCTACCTTTAACAATTGGTATTTTAGTGTTGTTTGCGTCTGCCAGCCTTGGAATAGGATTCTTCGCTACCATTAGGCGGCTTAGAATCCTGGGATAGGTTTTAGGCCAGTCATCCATTGTCTCTATTTGTCATCTTTTGCCTGAAGGGGAAGCGGGACGCTGGTAGAATAGTAAGAAACTCAATCGATCAAACGATATCCGTTCTCACCTGCAATGGCCTTCCCCCTCTCTACTGAAAACCCCACTCCAAGAGGGCTCATTTCCAACCTCTTGGCAACTTGTCTGATCGACATGCCCAACTCGCTGACAGCCCAAAAACAGAAGAGCTGGTGTCACATCTTGATTAGGGCATTAAGCCTATCAAACTCGTCCTTGAACGTTTTCTCCTCACGGAGCCTTTTTCTGACAATACCCGCGCGTTTGCTTACAGACGAATATGATAACCCAAACAGCTCCGCAATCTTCCGGTTGGAAAAGCGACCCCTTCAGACCCCTTCATCTGATCCCCTCATTCAGAGACAAACGCCAGCGTGTCAACATCCCATTGCTGGTCCGGGGCGTGGAGTTTGCTCATCACCCCTTCGGCATATTGTCCAGTCGAAGAAGCCTTGCTCAGATTAAGTTCGGCAATTTCCCGGCTGATCCGATGGTCCCCCAACTCGAGTTTGGCCTTATGTCCCATCATCTTCACGCCGTACCTCGGCGCCCATCCATCAATAAACGTATGCATCACCACATTTTCCTTGATTGAATAGGTATGAAATTCGAGCCGGGCGGATTGTTTTAAAGGGAGTTTTGGCGCGTTCATCTTAAGAATCAGTTCATCTCCCTCTTTGAGCGTAACTTCCAAGTTCTGATCCTGATCCTCAAAAATAATCTCAGAGAGAAATTTGGGGTAATTATAAAAATGGACGCCACCCATACGGGCAATCTCGGTGGTAACCGGCAGGTGGTGGATATAGACGGGAAAACGATTTTTACGCAGCATGGAAATTGCGGAGAGTCCGGGAAAAACAAATCCCGGGGGAAATTTGACGGGTATGGATACGGATACTTCATTATAAGGGCCGATAGAGGTATCCAGGTATTCAAAGGCTGTGATAATGAGCATGCCGGTTCCCGGCAAAATCTCAATGGGCTTGAAATTGGGGTGGGGGAGGAGTTTTTTGAGCTTTTTGGTCTTGGCGGAGAACGTGCTGCTGATCATACGGAAATCATAATAAAGGATCGGGAATTCAAAAGGCTCGCCTTCCATATCCAGGGTCTTTATGGGAGTGCCTTCAAAAAATGGGTCGTCTCTCATGGTTCCACCCCCTCTTTTTCGTTTCACCCTTCGCTCACGATTCGTTCAAAAAAGACCGCGGCAAAAAAAAGCGCCTTTGGGAACAGTTACCCAAAGGCGCTTTTAACGTCGTCCTCGCAAATGAAACCATAGGCTTTCGGCTTTAGGGACATTTCCCTGCCTCTCTTACCTATCTTAGTTGTCTATATTGAAAATTACCTAATCAAGCTTGATGGTCTCGTAAAAAGTCCCCAAGCCCGTCAGCCCCGCGAAAGCGGGGCTCCATAAACACCCGAATTTCCTGGATTCCCGCGTTCGCGGGAATGACGACAACGGGTACTTTTCGAGTTTTTACGAGTTTGTCAGGCTTATCGATGCAAATATTTGTCTAATATTTCCCTAAATGTCAAGAAGTTTTTCAAAGTTTAGCCAAAAATAGATTATGGCTGGAATAAATTATGACCCAGGCAGCTATTTTGATTATCCGTATCCCATCTTAAAGGCGGGGGTACGCAGGGCCTGATCGTTTAAACGGGACACAGTTACTTGTAACAACGGGGCATTAGGCGATTTTTGCTTGGCGATTTTAAAGGAAAGATGGTGGCTTTAGAGGAGAGGATTGCTCCTGATTAAGGAGGTGGTTATCAGCATGCGCGGGGAAGTCTTGAAAGGGTAGGGGTATTGAATTTGAATTAAGAAGGATTAGAATTGTGGATTAAAGCACGAGTTATGAA
>Ga0222695_1000589_pt1 | contig 18481 bp, 11 predicted proteins | sample AntAcemetage1398_FD_179834 | JGI IMG/M metagenome (GOLD analysis project Ga0222695, IMG submission 179834) | Saline water microbial communities from Ace Lake, Antarctica - #1398 | ecosystem: Environmental > Aquatic > Non-marine Saline and Alkaline > Saline | place: Antarctica: Ace Lake...
GTATTAATACTTGACGATTGGTGAGGATCAGGAAACTTGATGCTTTCGTAAAAAGCATCCATAGGGATGAGAATGTAACCCTGCTCCATTCCTCTTATTGTCAAACATAAGTCAAACGGAGATTTGACTCCCTTCCCCTTCCTTCCCACCGATAATAGTCCATAACTATGGAAAATGGTCTTGACAATATTCCGGCAATATGGATAATAAGCGCCATGAAACGATTAATTGGTAAATATATATTTGATCCTGAAATGACAGCGGGGAAGATGATCTTTCTGACTGGTCCCAGGCAGGTGGGAAAAACTACTTTCGCTCAGAAATGGCTTGGATCTGTCGGCTCGGAAGACACATACTTTAACTGGGATGACCCATCACTAATGGCAGAGTACAAGAAGAATTCGCTCTATTTTCGAAATATTATCGATGGGAAATTCAAAAACAGTCCTGTCCCTTTCGTGTTTGATGAGATTCATAAGCATACGGAATGGAGGAACATTCTTAAAGGTTTTTATGATATTAATCGCGAAAAAATGCAGCTTCTTGTTACGGGTTCTGCCAGGCTCGGCTATTTTCAAAAGTCCGGAGACTCACTGGTTGGACGATACTTTTCTTATCAGCTTTTTCCACTGGGACTTCCAGAGGTCACGGCCAATTTTTCTCATATTCTCGATGACGGCGAAATTCTTGCTGACGGCAACCTTTTGGCAGGGCGCGCAAGGGAAGCTAAGACGCAGGGAGCGGATGAAGCGCTTGAAAACCTGTTGAAATTTGGAGGTTTCCCAGAGCCGTTTCTCAGGGGTACAGAAAAGTTTCATCGAAGGTGGCAGAATAATTACAGGAACCTGCTGACAAAGGAAGACGTGCGCGACCTTTCACGGATTGCGGACATTAAAGGCCTTGAGACTCTCGTGGAAATCCTTCCTGCAAAAGTCGGATCTCAGGTTAGTATCCCGTCATTGAGTGAAGACCTGGGGAAAAAATACGATACCATAAAGAACTGGATAGATATATTACAGGGTCTTTATCTGGTTTTTACTCTGCGTCCCTGGCATAAAAAAATAGCACGGGCAATAAAAAAGGAGAAGAAACTCTATTTCTTTGACTGGTCGATGCTGTCTGAACCTGGAGTTGTTTTTGAAAACCTTATGGCAGTCAGCCTTATACGTATGGCGGCAAGAATGACAGAAACCGGCCTGGGAAATTTTGAAATCCGGTATCTCCGTGACAGGGAAAAGCGGGAAGTTGATTTTGTCCTGGTAAAAGACAACCATCCTGTTTGCCTGTTTGAAACAAAGGATAGCGATACTAATATTAGTAAAGCAGGTAGATTTTATGGAGAAAAGCTCAACATCCCATTCTACCAGATTGTCCATAATGCCGGAAAAGTTGAAACATTTCCCGGCAACTGCTTTGTAATCCCGGCAACCAATCTTTTTATGTTAACAGGATAATTTCGGGAACTTTTCATCTGTTATTACTACGGCAATCAAACATATCAAGTGTGTAGGTTTGACCCCGTTAACATCTGGCGTCGAAAATCAGGTCGTTCTGTTTTGAAAAATAAAAGAGAATTCTGACCCCTGACCCCTGACCCCTGACCCCTATTTATCCAACCTGTAGCGGAGGGAATCAACACTTACCCCGAGGAGTTTCGCGGCCTTTGTCTTTGATCCCCCCACCTTCTGAAGCGCCTTCTCGATCAGGGTTCTCTCGAAGTTCGCGACCTCTTCATTAAGGTCCAGGCCCTCTTCGGGTATCTCGATATCATCGGTCGCGGGGAACGCCACACCCATCTCAAGATTTTCCGGCAGAATAATGTTGCTGGTCTCAAGCGCGACGCTTCTCTCAATGATATTCTCAAGCTCTCTTACATTTCCCGGAAAGGGGTATTCCACGAGCAGGCTCATCGCATATGGTGATATCTTTTTAATTTCCTTATTATATTCCCTGGAATATTTATCTATGAAATGATTAACGAGCGGGGGTATATCCTCTTTGCGTTCCCGCAGGGGGGGGACTTTCAATGGAATGACATTGAGACGGTAAAACAGATCCTCCCGAAAATCGCTTTTTTTTACACGCTCCTCGAGATTCTGGTTTGTGGCGGAAATAATCCTTACATCCACGTTGACATCCCTTGTACCCCCTATCCTTCTAAAGGTCTTTTCCTGTACTACTCTTAGAAGTTTGACCTGGAGAAAGGGGGAGAGTTCGCCAATTTCATCAAGAAAGATTGTCCCCGTGTGCGCTAACTCAAAGAGTCCAGCCTTATCCCCGTACGCACCGGTGAACGAACCCTTCATGTACCCGAAGAGTTCGCTCTCAAGGAGATTTTCCGGTATGCCACCACAATTTATGACGACAAAGGGGCCATCGCTCCTTGAACTGTTTTCATGTATGGCCAGGGCTACAAGCTCCTTGCCTGTGCCGCTCTCGCCCTGGATAAGGACATTGGCAACGGTCTCCGCCGTCTTTTTGATATCCTTATAGACCTTCAGCATCCGCTCACTCTTCCCCGCCATCTTTCCAAAGAAGGCCGAGCTTTTTACATCCTTCATGAATTGAGCGTCTACTTCGCTGACCCCCTTCTTGCTCAGGGCGCCACGCACAAGGTTCTTCAGATCGTCCGGATTGAAGTTCTTTTCGAGGTAATCATACGCCCCCTCCTTCATTGCGGCGACGGCCGTTTCCCCTGAGGCATACCCTGTAATCAGGATGGTCATGCTCTCTGGAGACACCTCTTTCAGAGACTTGAGAAGTTCGACCCCGTCCATCCCGGACATCTTCAGGTCGGTAATAACAAGATCAAATTTGTGTTTCCTGCAGAGGGTCAGTGCCTCTTTCCCCCCGGAGGCTGTGTTTACATCATAACCCTCTCTCGAAAGCATGATCTCAAGATAGTCCCTCATCCCCCGATCATCATCAACAACAAGGATTCTGGCCATTACGAACTCCTGTTTTCGGCAACCGGCAGAACTATGTTACATTGTGTCCCCTTGCCCGGTTCACTTTCGATCCTTAATTTGCCTCCGTGGCTTTCAACTATTCTGCTTACAACCGCAAGCCCCAGTCCCGTCCCCTTTTCCTTCGTTGTGTAGAAAGGTTCCATCACATTGCGCATATGCTTCTCTTCTATCCCGCAACCGGTATCCCGGACGGATATATCGAGAGCTTCGCGATTATCTTCATCAATATCCAGCCTTGTTTCGATCTCCAGTGTTCCTCCATCGGGCATCGCCTGAAGCGCGTTCGACACTACGTTCCACAGGGTCTGCCTTATCTCCGTGCTGTTCCCGTATATTTCATTCTGCCCGCACATGTTCTTTACAACCTCAACTTTTCCGTTCCAGCCGGAGGAAAAACGGATGGATTCAAGTGTTTCGTCCATAATACCCGCAACATCTATCTTGCGGCGATCCCGTGTATCGGGTCTGGCAAACAGCAGGAAGTCCCTGACGAGATTCTCGAGTTGATCTTTCCCCATCAGGATAATCTCCATGAGTTTTCTGTCCGACTCTTTTAGTTTGAGGCCCTCCGTCAGCAGTTTTATGGAGCCACTGATCGACGCGAGCGGATTTCTCAGTTCATGCGCCAGTGCTGCCGACATCTCGCCCATAAGCGCAAGTTTTCTGTTTTTTTCGATCTCACTCTCCATTTCCTTGATGGAAGTCAAATCCTGGAATATGAATATCCGGCCTATATCTTTTCCTTCCGGATCGATAAGGGGATATATGGAAAATCCCAGTATCGTCGCTTTCTTTTTTGATGATAATTCGATCTCGAAACGTCTTGCCACCGGGAAACCTCCCCCGGTCAGGTTTACACTGTTAATTGCCACGGAAAAATCAGGGAAGATATCGTCAACATCCCTGCCCATGGCATCGGAAGACGGGATCCCGGCAATCTCCTCAGCCGCCCTGTTAAAAGACTTTATCCTGTTCTCGAGATCCACGGTCATAACGCCGGAGCCCACGGACTCAATGATACTCTTATGGAGTATGTCCAGCTGGTCAAAGGCGCTTTCCTTCTCTGAAAGGAGATCTTGTGTCTTTTTTTCCAACCCCACCACGAAACTCGCCAGCAGGGCAACGGCATAAAAGGACGCAATGTGGATACATATCCGCAGGAAGACATGCCCCGCCTCAACACTGTGCTGGTATGTCCCTCCGTAAATCGGGTAAATGATGCCATGGAACTCAAGATTTACCAGAACCCCGTAGAATATGCTGCAGGCGGAGGCAACGAGCGCCGCCCCGTTTTTTCCCAGGAAGAGTGCGGAATACAGTATAATCAGAGGGTACAGCATGGAGTAAACGCTCTCTATCCCTCCTGTAGCATATACAAGGCTGGTAACCAGCAGGGTATCGAGAAGGCACTGGATATACACATTTATAGAAATGTTTTTTATTAACTTAAGCAGGAAGACATACACAATGGAGAGGAGATATGTTATCACCACTATGATATATATAGCGCGGATGGACTGAAGCGGTAGTGAATCCGGCATCCTGAACTGAACAATGGCCACTAAACCAAGCAGTAAAGACGCTATCGCAAGCCTGAAGAACATCAGCCACTGTACTCTCCCCTTTACGCTGTTTTGTTCCTGCTGGTTGTTCTTCACGAATATCCTCCGATGCCAGAAAAAGTTGCGGGTCTTCAGTCTCGAGGTTCGGACTCCGGCCCCTGAGCCCTTAATGGTGAATCAATTTTATGAGAAGACCATTAATCCCCCTGCTCACAGCGCTCATCTCGGGAATAACCGTCGGGAACCTTGTCAACATACCCGGCGCACTGGCGCTTGTGGCGCTCCTCGCAATCCTTGCGGCGCTGCTCTTCTCAATTACCACGGGACGGAAAGGTCTGGTCGCCTTCAGTCTGCTGATATCTCTATTTCTGCTCGGCATTCTCAATATAAATTTCTACCTTCATCCATACTGCGGCACGGACGACATAACGCTGCAAGCGCGAAACGAGAGACTGACCGTTGAAGGTCTGGTATGCACCCCTCCGAGGATAGTTGGCGAAAAGACCAGTCTAATCATCAGCGCCTCACGGATCATCAAAGACGGAAACACCGTTCCCGTGAAGGGAAAGATACTCCTTTCCGTCAAAGATAGCAATAGCTTATTCCACTACGGAAATTATATCAGAGCGAGGGTCAGACTTAAAGAGCCGCACAATTTCAACAACCCCGGCGCTTTTGACTACAAAAGATACCTCCTCTACAGGGGCATCCGCCTGCGCGGATATGTAAGCAAGCCTTCGGACATCGTCATCATGAGGGAAAGCGCGGGAAATTATTTCAAGACGCGGATAGAGAGATACCGTTCCCTTCTCAGGGGATTAATCCTGGAAAACGCACCCTCCCCTGAAGGCGGAATCCTGCAGGCCCTCATCCTGGGAGAAAAAGGGCGCATTCCGAAAGATATCACCGACAAGTTCAACAGGGCGGGTGTCTCCCATATCCTTGCCATATCGGGGCTGCACGTAGGCATCGTAGCCTTCATTTCTCTTATTATAATCAGAATAATCATGAAGTCTTCTGAATATCTCCTGCTGAGATTTAATATCTTCAAGGTGTCCGCCCTATTCGCCGTTATCCCCCTGATCAGTTATGCATTTATCGCCGGTCTTCATATTTCAACGATAAGGGCTACCATCATGATACTCTGTTTCCTCATCGCGCTCCTTGCCGGAAGAGGACGCGATCTCTTGAATATACTGGCCTTCGCGGCATTTGCCATTCTTATCATAAACCCCGCGTCCCTTATTGACGTCTCGTTCCAGCTCTCCTTTGTGGCGGTTGCCTCAATTATTCTAATAACACCGACACTCAAGAGGATGATCCCGGAAGGAACCGGAGGGGGAATCATCAGAAGGGGCATGACCTCTGTTCTGCTCTTTACCATGGTCAGCTTCGCCGCCGTGATCGGCACCGCCCCCCTCATCGCGTTCTATTTCAACCGGATCTCAACCATTGCGCTCCTCTCCAACCTGTTTGCCATACCGATCATAGGGTTTACCGTCCTTCCGGTGGGGATGCTGTTCATCCTGACGGCCCCCTTTGCCTCGATCGCCCCGGTACTAATAACGGTTGCCTCCTTCTTTATCCGAATCGCCGTTTCCATCATCGTTTTTCTCTCATCCTTTTCCTTTTCGAGCTTCCACATAACTACGCCTACGATCCCTGAGATTATCTTTTACTATCTTCTGATTATTACAGTGCTGAAGTTGATAGACACATGGAAATCAAATGAAGGGAAGACTGATTGCTGGTCTTTCGACAACACGAAAGCCTGCCTCATCCCGGTTGCGGTCAAGCGTCTCGGAAATATGTACACAGCAAACAAAAAACCAGTCCTCGCGCTGGTTCTTGGTTTCATTCTGCTGTTCTTCAGCATCGATGCTGTTTATTTACACGTAAAGACATCCTGCCAAAAATATCTCGAAATAACGTTCATAGACGTGGGACAGGGTAATTCCGCATTGATAAAGTTCCCCGGTGGAAATGTCATGCTGGTGGATGGCGGCGGATTCTACGACAGGAGTTTCGATCTGGGGAAATACGTGGTGGCCCCTTATCTGTGGCGCGAAAAGATAAGGAAGCTGGATATCATGGTCCTCACGCATCCAGACCAGGACCATATCGGCGGCCTTCCTTACCTTGCTGACAACTTTGAAACAGGTGAACTCTGGTCAAACGGCAGTAAATCAAAAAATGAATCCTTCCGAAGACTGGACGAAGTCATCACTAAGAAAGGCATCCGCCACAGGATTGTGGACAAAGATACGCCGGAGATGATAATCGGAGGGGCCTGCATAAGCATACTGAATCCGGCAAAATCGACCTCTGGAGAAGGTCTCCGATTTCCGGACTTTGATTACAACAACAACGGGATAGTAATGAAAATATCCCTCGGCAACAGGAGTATCCTCCTCGCCGCTGATATATCAAAGGCCGCCGAGGCCGATATTCTCGCATCCGGCGCGAATCTGAGGGCGGATATTCTCATGTCGCCCCATCACGGATCAGACACATCCAGCTCCAGTGCTTTTCTCAAGGCAGTCAGACCCGAAATCGTCGTCATAAGCTGCGGCCCGGATAATACGTTCGGATTCCCCAATTCAGACGTGCTTGACAGATACGCAAAAGCGGGGATAAAAGTTCTGAGGACAGACCAAAACGGCGCGGTAACCATACGAACAAATGGAAAAGATATTGAAGTCACAGATCAGGGGCAGGGTCGGGAGTAGCCGCTTTCCTCTTTGCCTTTCCCCCCGATATATGTTAGGGGTCTCTCGTTAAATTCATTGGAGATATTGTGCAATGGCAAAGATAACATCGGTAAGGGGCTTTCGCGATATACTGCCGGATGAGACACCTAAATGGCAGCGTGTCGAAGAAAAGATACGCGAGATATTCTTCAATTTCGGTATCCAGGAGATAAGAATTCCCATCCTGGAAAAAACCGAGCTCTTCAAAAGGGGCATCGGCGAGGCCACCGATATAGTCGAAAAGGAGATGTACACATTCCTCGACCGCGGGAACGAGTATCTCACAATGCGCCCCGAAGCAACCGCTTCCGTCATCCGCGCGTATATAGAACACCACATATACGAAAAAGATCCTGTGGCAAAGCTCTTTACCATAGGCCCCATGTTCAGGCGTGAAAGACCGCAGAAGGGGCGATTCAGACAGTTTCACCAGATAAATGTAGAATTTCTGGGACAGGAAGATCCCCGCATAGACGCGGAACTTATGTCCATGCTGATGTATTTTTTAAGTGAAGTAGGCCTTGATAATCTGAAACTTGAAATCAATTCACTCGGATGTGACAAATGCCGCCCGGCGTTTCGGGAAAAAATAATAAGCTTTCTGAGAAACAGAGAGGATAAACTATGCGAGGATTGCCGCAGACGACTCGTTACAAACCCCCTGAGAATATTTGACTGCAAAAATGAATCGTGCCAGGAAATTATATCCGGAGCCCCTGTGATCCTGGATTTTATATGCGCCAGTTGCGGGGAGCATTTTGATAAGGTGAAGGAACACATCGAAATCCTGGGTGTTTCCTATACGATAAACAAGCGTATGGTCAGGGGTCTCGATTACTATACCCGGACCGCCTTTGAGATCACCACTCAGTCGCTCGGGGCCCAAAACGCTGTCACGGGCGGCGGGAGATACGATGGCCTTGTACAGATGCTGGGGGGGCCGGACATATCGGGGATAGGCTTCGCGATAGGGTTCGACCGGCTTATCTCAATGATACCCGACACGGACGGGCAAGACGCCGAACGCCCGAATATCTTCATCGCCGCTCTTGGAGACAAGGCACAGGGACTCGCTTTTTCCCTCTGCAATACGCTCAGGCTTGCCGGCATCAGGGCGGATATGGACTTCTCTAACAAAAGTCTCAAAAGTCAGATGAAACGATCGAATAAACTGAGCTGCTCTCACACACTGATAATAGGTGAAAAGGAAATGGAGGAAGGAAAGGCTCAGCTCAGGAACATGGGGGACGGAACCCAGGAATTCGTTGACATAAACGACCCCGGCAGCTTAATAAGAGGAGTCAGGGGGCGGTAATCAGGGGTCAGAACCCGCAACCCGTAACCCGTAACACGTAACACGCAACCCGCAACCCGCAACCCGAAACACGCAACACGGAAAGGATTTACAACTTGTCTGAATTTATAACCGAAGATAAACGGACTCATTATTGCGGCAGCGTCAGGGCCGACCACGCCGGCAAAGATGTTGTGCTTATGGGATGGGTTCACAGGAGGAGAGACCTCGGAGGACTGATCTTTATAGACCTGAGAGACAGGGAGGGAATCGTACAGATTGTCTTCGACCCCGAAAAGAAACCACAGGCGCACGCGCTTGCACACGATATAAGAAGCGAATTCGTCCTGGCAGTAAAGGGCCGGGTAAATCTTCGCCCCGCTGATATGATCAATCCCTCACTGAAAACCGGCGAGGTAGAGGTTATAACCGATGAGCTTGAGATACTCAATGAATCCGACACCCCGCCGTTTGTGCTCGACGCCGACTCGGATGTATCCGAAAACCTGCTCCTCAAATACCGTTACCTGGATCTCAGGCGCACAAGCATACAGCAGAACATTATTCTGAGAAGCGCGGTTGCGGCTGAAACAAGAAGTTATTTTCAGGGGGAAGGCTTCATTGAGGTTGAAACACCCTTCCTGACAAAGAGCACGCCCGAAGGGGCGCGCGACTACCTCGTTCCGAGCAGGGTAACCCCCGGAGCCTTCTACGCCCTTCCACAATCACCCCAGCTCTTCAAGCAACTGCTGATGGTGTCCGGTTTCGACAAATACTACCAGATAGTAAAATGCTTCCGCGATGAAGATCTGCGGGCAGACCGTCAGCCTGAATTTACCCAGATAGACGTGGAGATGTCTTTCATCTCTGAAAGTGATATCATTAATTTAATTGAGGGTATGATGGCACATATCTTCAAGGCGTGCCTCGGTAGAGAGTTGCAAATCCCATTTCCCCAACTTACCTACAGAGAGGCTATTGACAGATATGGAAAAGATAATCCCGACACGCGTTTTTCCCTTGAGCTTGAAGATCTGACGGATATCGCAGGGGGGTCGGGTTTTCGCGTCTTTTCCGAGGCAGTGAAGAGCGGGGGGGCGGTAAAGGCCCTGCGCCTCACAGATGGAAAATCCCTCTCGCGGAAAGACCTTGACACCCTTGGAGATTTTGTGGGTGGATATGGCGCGAAGGGACTCGCATGGGTACGGGTGAATGAAGAGGGGTGGACGGGCTCGATAGCCAAGCTCTTAAACCAGGAAGAGATAAAACGCATAAATGAAAAAATGGATGCAAAGCCGGGTTCCCTGCTGCTTTTCGTTGCCGACACCGCGGATGTGGTCAGCAACTCCCTTGGTGCCCTGAGAATCCACCTCGCGGAAAAGCTGGGAATGATTGACAAAGACGCCCTTGCCTTTACTTGGATTACCGAATTCCCCATGTTCGAATACAGCAAGACGGAAGATCGATATATGGCGACCCACCATCCTTTCACCTCCCCGGTGGCACAGGACATACCCCTCCTTGAAACCGACCCGGGCAAAGTACGGGCCAGGGCCTACGACCTCGTTCTGAACGGCTCCGAGATAGGCGGAGGAAGTATTCGTATCCACAAATCGGACATTCAGTCAATGATCTTCAAAACCCTTGGATTAAGTGAAGATGAGGCACGATCAAAGTTCGGTTTTCTCTTGGACGCGCTCAAGTACGGCACTCCGCCGCACGGCGGCATAGCTTTCGGTTTCGACCGCATGCTCATGATAATGGCGGGTGCTGAATCAATAAGGGATGTAATAGCATTCCCGAAAACGCTGAAGGCGACATGTCTCCTGACCGGCGCGCCATCGGAGGTCAGTGCCGAACAACTTGCCGAACTGTCACTTAAAGCGACTTAAAGCATCACCCGTCTCCCGAAATACTTGTAATTACCGGAAAACGTCCGTGTGCCTGAGGAACAAACGGCCTTTATTGCTTGACAGATCCCGGGGATGTTCGTATAAGAGAACGATGATAAGAGAAAAAATGGGGGGAGCAAGAAAATGAAAACAGGTACATTATTTATATCTATCCTTGTTTCCGTGGGCCTTGTTTTCTCTATCTCAGGATGCTGTGTAATGAAACAGGAAGCGACCTCAACTCCTGTTGCGCAAGAACAGACAGTCGTTCTTGAAGAAATCGAGTCAAAAGAGGTTATTGCTCTTGAATCTGAGACCATAGATGCAAACTCCGCACTTACCCTGAATCATATTGTAAAACGTGACGAGTGCCTGTGGTGGATTGCTGAGTATGAAGATGTCTACAACGATCCGTTCATGTGGCCCCTGATCTATAATGCTAACGAGGACAAGTTCAAGAATCCCGACCTCATCTACCCGGGACAGACCCTCCGAATTCCAAGAAGCGGCTATACAATGGATGATATCCTCGAAGCAAGGCGCATGGCAGGGGCACAACGACCATATACGCCCCCAGCGGAATCTTTACCGCCAATTGAGTAAACACAACCTTCAATCCCGAGTTTGCTTGTAGAGGGCACAAGAGGTGCCCTCTATTTTTTTTGGAATTGTTAAAGGACTACAGATCATGGTAAAATGGAACACAGAAAAACACATCTTTGAGCACCAGCATTCGGAATTTTACCAGTGCGACCTAAAGGATGTTGATCATCCCAATCTGTACAAAACAATATTCCCCTATGACGAGGTGTCAAAGATAGATTTCGACAATAGAATCATGCCAATAAAGCCGGCGAAAGATATCTTTATAACAGACACTACCTTCAGGGATGGCCAGCAGTCGAGACCCCCATTTACAGTAGAACAGATACTCAATCTATGGAAAATGCTGAATAAACTAAGCGGCAAAAGCGGCATTATAAGACAGTCGGAATTCTTTCTTTACACCGATAAAGACAGGGAAGCATTAGATCGATGTCTCGAGATGGACTTCAGGTACCCGGAGATTACCGGATGGATCAGGGCCAAAAAGGAAGACATCCCCTTGGTCAACAATGCCGGATTACGGGAGACAGGTATCCTTACATCGGTATCCGATTATCATATCTTTCTTAAACTGGGGCTCACAAGAAAAAAGGCCCTCGACAATTATCTTGGTATAGTTAAATCAATCCTGGACGCCGGCATTATTCCACGATGTCATTTTGAAGATATAACAAGGGCGGACGTCTATGGATTCTGCGTACCGTTCGCGATAGAATTGATGAAGCTCCGGGAAGAAAGCGGTATTGATATCAAGATACGTCTCTGCGACACCCTGGGCAACGGGATCAGCTATTCGCAGGCAGCTCTTCCCCGCAGTGTGCCTAAACTGGTGCGCGCGTTCATCGACGACGCCGGTGTTCCCGGACAGCTTCTCGAATGGCATGGTCACAACGATTTTCACAAGGCCCATATAAATGCGTCCACCGCCTGGCTATACGGGTGCAGCGGTGCCAATGGAACACTTCTGGGACTCGGTGAGAGAACAGGCAATACCGCCATAGAAGGTCTCATAATGGAGTATATCGGCCTGAGGGGCAATGAATCAGAGATTGATACAACTGTTATAACGGAGATAGCCGATTATTGCGAAGGAGAAATAGGTATAAAGATTCCGAACAATATGCCCTTTGTTGGCTCCGATTTCAATGTCACGAGGGCAGGCGTTCATGTAGACGGACTCATCAAAAATGAGGCAATATACAATATATTCAATACTGAAAAAATACTGAACAGACCGGTGCTGGTGGAGATTACTGACAAATCGGGCAAGGCAGGGGTCGCGCAGTGGATGAATATACGCCTTGGCCTGAAGGGAGAGAACGGCATATCAAAAAGACACCCTGGCATCTCAAAAATATACAAGTGGGTAACCAGCGAATACGAGTCGGGCAGGGTAACCAGCATCTCTCACGAAGAGATGGAAAAGAAGGTTAGAAAATTCCTCCCGGAACTGTTTATGTCTGATATGGAGAAAATAAAACACAACGCGTCGCAGGCGGCAGTGAAGGTTGTTGAAGAGACTGTCGAACACCTTGAAATGAAGACTATGAAGGCCGATATGCAGGAACCCGTCATGCAGCAGGTGATCGATGAGAATCCTTCCATCCAGTGGGCCTACGTGGTTGATATAAACGGTATTAAGACCACAAAGAACATTACCGGTATTGCCGACAGGGCAAAATACGAGAATTTCGGCGTGGGAACGGACTATTCGGACAGGGAGTGGTATTATGGCCCCATGCAGTCGGGAAAAGTCCATGTGAGCGATTTCTACATATCAAGGATGACGGGGGCATTGTGCATAACCGTGTCAGGTCCCATTGTAGATGATAATGACGATATTGCCGCCATATTCGGAGTGGACATCAAGTTTGAGGAATGGGCAAACAGAGTTGAGGATATAGCCGAGGCGACAAGACTTGCCCTGAAATCGGCATACGAAGCGAAAAAGAAGAAGGATAGGGGATAAGGACAGAGGTCGGGGCTATCTGTTAGCGAACCACCCACTGATCAAACGGAAGTTCTTCCGGTTCAAGATCCGTAGGGGCCAGCTCAGCTATGAAACGGGACGGAACGGCCTCCCTGCCCCACGCGCCTCCGGTACGACTGGCGAGAGGATGACAGAAATACAGTTGGTCTTTAGCCCTGGTTGTAGCAACATAAAAGAGCCTTCTCTCTTCATCTTCACCGCCGGGTTCTCTAAGCGCACGCGCGAGAGGCATCATTCCTTCAGAGCACCAGACCATGAACACCACCGACCATTCAAGCCCCTTGGCCTGATGGATAGAACTCAGGATAACTTTATTGCTATGTGTTGCTTCTGTGTCGCGAGATTCTTCCTCAGTTACGTTGGTCATCAGGGCAAGATCGCGCAGGAAATCATCGAGTGAGCCAAATTTCGAAGAAAAGTTTGATAATTGTTTAAGATTATCTTCACGTTTGGCAGTGTCCCCGTATTTTACCTCGAGGTATTCCCTGTAGCCGCCATCCAGTACGGCGCCTGCGATAGCTGCCAGGTCATTGGCCGCGGACAGATCCAGAATATCTTCAATTGTAACTCTGAATCTCATTATGCCGGGCAGAGCGGTCTTTGGAACACACTCCAGAAATTGATCAGAAAAGACAGCGGCGAGAGGCTCATCATGGGAAGATACGTACCTCCATATTCTGTCTGCCGTCGCCTCCCCTATATTGCTATAGAGTTTCATCACCCTCTTCCACGCTATTTCATCAAGGGGGTTCGCGACAATCCTCATAAAAGCGGTCACATCCTTTATGTGGGCCTGTTCAAAAAACCTGATCCCCGATCTTATTTCAAAGGGGATGCCCCTCCGGACCAGCTCCATCTGCAGTTCCATTGAATGAAAATGAGCCCGGTAGAGTACGGCTATTTCACCAACAGGCACTCCCTTATCGGCCAGTTCAATTATACGCTGCGCGACAAAATCGGCCTGATGAAGGACATTTCTAACAGGAACAAAAACGGGTCTGACACCCTTTCTCCTGACCGCCCTGAGCTCCTTCCGGAATTGACTTGAGTTATTTTCGATGCTCATGTTTGCGAAGTGAAGAATTTCGGGCGTGCTCCTGTAATTGGTCTCGAGCTTGAATATCTTCGCGTCCGGATACTTTTCCGGAAACCTGATAATGTTGGCAAAATTGGCCCCTCTGAACGAATAGATACTTTGTGAATCGTCCCCTACCACCATCAGGTTCTTATGATGACCGGCGAGAAGGTCAAGTATCTCCGCCTGAATGATATTGGTGTCCTGGTACTCATCCACAAGTATATGATGGAATTTTTCTGAATATTCAGCCCTGATATCAGGAAAACGGGTCAACAGATCACACCAGTTAATAAGGATATCGTCAAAATCCATTACATTCAGCTCTTTTTTCCTGATCCGGTAGCGCATGGCAACCTTGAGAATATCGGTGATGCAATGGGATAAACCTCTATGTCTGTCTACAACTATATCCTCTATTTCTATTCTGGTATTCGCAGACAGGCCAATTATATCTCCGAGGACAGCGGCCTTGGGAAATTTTCCGTCCGCGGTATGAATTCCAAGCTCCTTTATGCACGCATTGAGAAGCTGTCTGGAATCTTCCGCATCTACAATTGAATAACTGCTCTCGTAACCGAGATGCCGGGCATATCTCCTCAGTATGCGATTTCCCACATGGTGGAATGTTCCGCCCCACAACCGTCCTATATTAACATCCACAAGCGTTTCAACACGCGACAGCATGGAACGCGCGGCCTTGTTAGTAAATGTGGCAAGCAGGATACACTCCGGCTGGGTCCCCTGCTCTATCAGATGAGCAACCCTGTACGTCAGCGCCCGCGTCTTGCCGCTTCCAGCTCCGGCAATTACGAGGATGGGGCCGCCAGCGGCCTTCACGGCTTCGAGTTGCTCAGGGTTGAGTTCTTTTTCGTAGTCAATCACGTGTTTTGTTTTCAGGCCTGTCTTGTGTCAATTATTGAGGCTTTTCTTAATCTCCTCAACAGTATCTTTACTACTGAGTGAAACGAAATTCCTGATAAGATTGTTCCTCTCATAAAACCCGATAAGAGGCGAGGTCTTTTCGTTGTATGTCGAAAGGCGGTTGAGTATCGCTTCTTCTGTCTCGTCATCGCGCTGTATGACGGGGCTGCCACACTTTTTGCACATTCCGTCCGACGTTGGCGGGTTGCTCTTGATGTTATATATCTCCTGGCATTCGGAATTTGAGCAGGTTCTTCGCGTGGTGAGACGATCCAGGATGACATCTCTCGGAACCTCGAGATTGGCCACAAAATCCAGAGCGACGCCAAGCCTGCCCAAAAGCCCTCCAAGCTCTTCGGCCTGCGGGATCGTCCTCGGAAAACCGTCAAGGATAAAACCCTTTCCGCAATCATCTTCCCGCAGACGAACCTCCATAATCTCCATAATCAGAGCATCGGGTACGAGGTCACCGGCATCCATATACTGCTTAGCCTTTTTGCCAAGGTCAGTCACACTCTTTACGGCGGCCCGCAGGATATCCCCTGTCGAGATCTGCACGGAACCGTCTATCTCCGAAAGAAGCTTTGCCACGGTGCCCTTTCCTGCCCCGGGCGCACCCAAAAGTACTATCTTCATATTCAATAACCTCCATTTAATGTATACCAGTGACATTACCCGATTCGGCTTCATGAATCAGGCGTCGTGCCACCGGATAGGCTATGATTTGATTGGGACGTTATATAGGTGAAACGTGGGCCGGGGTCAAGAAAATTGATTCAAGCTGACCGTCGGCAAAGTCATGCGGGTCACATCAATTTGTGCATCTGTTTGCATCCATTCTTTCAGGGAGTACCTCTTTCTCCCCTTGAGATACTTCCATTCCTACCTTATTCTAGATAGGGGTGACATAATCATATTGCATTAACATTCAGCCCTTATTCATTTGACATACAAGCCTGTTTTCTTTATACTCTTCGAACTGGAGGGTTCCTTATAGCCTCAGGAATATCAAAGAAGACCTGCCCGGTGCTTCGACCTACTCTCTGTTATTATTGAAGAATCCGGCAGGAGCGCCTGGAAATCCGATATAGTCCGACCCTCTTGACCTGAAGTGGCAGCAGGCGAAAGCTCCGGAGACGCGACACAAGCGGAAATTCATCATAATGGCGTGTCCGGGTCAGCCGCCGCAACAGAATAGGAGTATTGAGCTATGGCAGCTACCGCAAGAAAACTTCTCCTCATTTGTTTCTGTATGTCCGTTCCATTTTTGACTTTCATCACATCTTCATTCTCTCAGGAGCCCTCTATACTCAAGGAGGGAATCAAACAGTACCAGGAAGAGAATTATGAAGAGGCCGCTAAGATTCTGGAAAGGGCGCGTCAACTGAACCCGAAATCATCCCCAACCGCTTTTTTCCTCGGAATGACCTATAAGCAGATGATGGACTACCCAAAGGCGCTGGAAAACTTCAGGGATGCCGTAACCCTGACGCCAAAGATCAAGCAGGCCCTGATCGAACTCATAGATGTTGCCGTACAGCTTCAAAAACTCGAAGAGGCAAAAAAGTGGATTGACGTAGCGGAAAAATATAAGATATTTGCTCCAAGAATGGCATTCCTGAAGGGGCAGATTCTTATGAAAGAAGGCAAAAACATGGAGGCTGTTGAGGCATTTGAAAGGGCCCGGTCCCTGGATAAGGCTCTTTCGCAGACAGTCGATATGCAGATCGCGCTTTGTTACATGAAGGAGAAAGATCTCAAAAAGGCGAAGGAGCGATTTCAGGCAGCGGTGTTGCAGGATCCCGAATCTGACATGGCAACTTTTGCCCGACAGTATCAGGATATGGTGGAGCAAAGGTTGGAGCTCGAAAGACCCGTTCGCGTAACATTCGCGATTTCGGAACAATTTAACACCAATCTGACAACCAATCCGAGCGACCCTGAGTATGCATCGGGAGCAGATAAACAGGTCTATTCAACAGCCCCATCGCTTCGGGTAAATTATGCTCCGCCCCTCAAGGGCCCCTGGCTCTTTACCGCCCAGTATGCCATATCGGGTAACTTCCATGAAGAGTGCTCCACCTCGCGAGACACTGTCAGCAATAGCGTAAGTATCGTGCCAGGGTATAATTTCGGAACATTCACACTTAATCTGCCTACAACGTACAGCTATTCTCTGCTGAGGGCTCCAAGCTACAAGGAATACTCGGACTCACTGAGCACCGGGATCATGGTTCGGAAGGTTTTCGGACAATCCAACATGATAGAGCTTTTTGGCGGGTATAATCGAAAAGAATACTTTCAACCACCCTCTTCCGAAGACGACGACAAGGATTCGACAGGCTACAACGCCTATGTAAGCTGGATATGGATGATAAAGGGTATCTTCTTAAACCTGAAGTATGAGTATATTTCGGAAGATACCGACGGCAAATGGTGGGACAATGACGGGCAGAAATTTTCGGCCAATGCCGTGTTTCCGCTGTTTGATAAGGTCAAATTGCAACTGAGCGGCCAGGCCTATCTCCAGGATTACAAAAATAATCACCAGCTCCTCAATAACGAAGACAAAAGGGACGATGAAACCTACACGGCCTCCGTGGGCTTGACCTGGGAGTTCATGAAAAACACAAGTCTGGTGCTTCAGTATACAAAAACCAGAGTCAATTCAAACATAGGTTATTATGAATATGAACAGGGCCTGTACAGTTCAGGTCTGGAATATCGCTTTTGATCCTTCTAACAGCAGCATGCTGCTTACGATCAACAATCATGGTGAGGTGTTATTATGAAGCGCACAGTTTTTATGATCCTTATAGTCTTTCTAAGTGTGCTATCTTTTGCGGCTCACGCCGCACCGGTAGGGAAATTCAGCAACGTATCGGGCAGAGTTGACCTTACGAGCCCCGGTGTTACGGCCAGACCAGTGCATACCGGAGACGAGGTCAATGTTGGGGATATCATTCGCGCCAAGAGCAATTCAAAGGCGGAGATTATTTTTGTTGATGACAGTATCCTACGCATTGCCCAGAAAAGCCGCGTGGCAATCAGCGATTACACGGTCGGAAAAGGGCAGAAGATTGGAATATTTAACCTCTTCAGGGGCAAAATCGAAAATGTGGTAAAGAAAAGCGGTGGACTGTTTGGATACAATAAAAAGAGCAAATTCGAGGTACATACTTCAACCGCGGTTTGCGGAGTCAGAGGAACCGACTTCTTCAGCATTCACCAGGGCAGTTTGAGCAACTTTATATTCAAAGAAGGCACGGGGTATGGTTACACCAGAAATCGTCCAAAAGATATAGTGATTATCCGCGCGAATCAAGCCATGATGGTGATTAATCCTGATCTTCCTCCAATTGTCAGGAGAGCCAAACCAGAAGAAATCTCCAGGCATTCAGCAGACACCGATCCAGGTG
>Ga0222695_1000595_pt1 | contig 18322 bp, 20 predicted proteins | sample AntAcemetage1398_FD_179834 | JGI IMG/M metagenome (GOLD analysis project Ga0222695, IMG submission 179834) | Saline water microbial communities from Ace Lake, Antarctica - #1398 | ecosystem: Environmental > Aquatic > Non-marine Saline and Alkaline > Saline | place: Antarctica: Ace Lake...
TTTTACGAGACCGTCATGGCTTGAATCTGATAAACTGCTTGGCCTTAAAGGGACCTCCGGAGACGGGCTCGGCTAAAGAGTGTTTCTCCATGACCGAGGTCACCTTTAATTCGCCTATATTTGCCCCAAACAGATAAATAGCTCTTCCGCTTCCGGATGGAATCGATTTCCCCTCGGTAAAAACCTCAAAGCGATTGCCCTGTTGAAGTCCCACGTCTTTTCCGGCATTGATCATAATTGTTTTGTTTTCCACTGCCGAGATTCTACCTGTCCAGGGCTTCGCAATGAGCCCCTGTTCCACTATGGGAGCTTGGTCTTCCATGAGTTCGGGGAGGGTCTCTCTTGAGATCTGTTGAATATATGTTTCTTCATCCTGTTCTTCAGCGTCTTCCAAGGACATAGAAAACTCTTCTGATTCAAGATTGGTAACCAAAAGGGTCTTGCTCGCTATATTTATTACATTTATCGCTATCGAGACTCCATAGATCTTACGCCAATCATCAAAGGGCCACCATCCGGTGTTTTGCGTGCTGATCTCCACCGGGTTCAGGACTCCAATTATGAGATCGTTCATGCCTAAGCCCTCTGCAAAATCAATAAGACTTGAATTGGTTACAACCCCGAACTGGGGAGACTCCATGGATGAGGATGAAAAAACGCCGTCAGGAGGTTCGTGGAGCAAGAGATGGGGTGATTTTTTCAAGAGGTCATAGAATTGGTGGCTTAACTTTGCGGTCAGCTCAGGCCCAAGCCCTGCCTGGTCGATAAGAGGGAACACCATTACGTGTTTTTTGAGATAAGGTTGTCCCGGCAGGATCTTCTCAGCCCAAGACTTAGGCAAGACCTTTCTTGTCAAAGATTCTGTTGTGCTGCAGCCTGAGGTAGCGACAAAAATGGGCAGCAATATTAGAAAAACCAATTCTGAAAAGCTTTTTACATTCACTACATTTCTCCTAAAAAACAATATCAAAAGAGTTAAACTCTCCTTGCCAGTCTTCTTGGTTTTGATGAACTTTGATTACATTTGCTGCGGTGGGACCCCTATGACACCAGGAAACAAGTTTTGTGACCTGATCCTCAGTGCCTTCAATTAATGTCTCCACTGCCCCGTCAGGCAGGTTTTTTACCCATCCGGAAAGCCTTAGGGAGACGGCCTCCCTGCGCGTGGATTCTCTAAACCATACACGTTGAACCCTGCCCTCGATAATGAGATGTACCCTAACATTATTCACGATCTTCTTCCCCTAAAAAAAGGTCTCACGCAAAGGCGCTAAGGCGCAAAGTTTTCAGACAGATATTGCATCGTGCCTGAATGGAAAAACTATTTTGTTCTTACCCCCAATAGTTTCAAGAACTCATCCTCACTAAGGATGGCGACCCCTGAATCCTTGGCCTTCCGGAGCTTGGAACCCGGAGACTCGCCTGCTATCAGGTAGTCAGTGTTACCGCCCACAGAGGAGGCCATTCTGCCCCCATTTCGGGTGATGACTTCCTTGGCCTCCGAGCGCTTCATGAAGGAGAGCGTTCCAGTTATTACAAAGGTCTTGCCTGCCGCAGGCGAGGCTGGGGGCAGGGAAGGGACCTCTAACTCAATACCGGCCTGTATCAGCCAGTTGATATGATCACGGTTGTGATGGTCCTCAAAATAGGCGTTTATGCTTTCAGCGATCTGAGGTCCTATCCCGTCGATGGCAATCAACTCTTCCTCTGTCGCCTTCCCGAGCCGCTCTATATCTCCAAAATGGTCCGCTAATATGGCGGCAACGTACTCTCCCACGTGCCTGATCCCGAGGGCGTAAATAAATCTGGCCAATGTGGTCTTCTTGCTGTTTTCAATCGCCCTGAGAAGGTTGGTGGCGGATCGCTCCTTTATTTTGTCTAATGTAATCAAATTGTCAAAACTTAGCCTGTATAGGTCTACCTCTTCCTCTATTAGCCCTTTTTCTATCAACTGTGCAATGATTTTGTCCCCAAGACCGTCAATGTTCATGGCGCCCTTTGAGACAAAGTGTTTGAAAGATTCCCTTACCTGGGCCGGGCAGTTGGGATTTGGGCATCTTACCACGACTTCTCCCTCTTTTTTCTCCACACCTGAGCCGCAAACAGGGCACCGGGATGGCATTGCAAATCTCTTTTCCTTCCCTGTACGCTTTGACTTGATCGCTTTGACGATCTCCGGGATGACATCCCCGGCCCTCTGTACGATCACAAGGTCGCCCTCACGGATATCTTTTTTGTCGATCTCTTCCTGGTTATGGAGGGTTGCCCGTCTCACAAGGACGCCGCTTAGCTCAACCGGTTTCAGGTGGGCTACCGGGGTCAGGGCGCCGGTACGTCCAACCTGGACAGCGATCCCGGTAAGGGTAGTGCTTTCCTGGGTAGGTTTGAATTTAAAGGCCATGGCCCATCTCGGGCTCCTCGATTTCTGACCGAGGCGAGCCTGCAGGTCCAGCCTGTTTACCTTGATCACGGCGCCGTCAATTTCAAAGAAAAACTGTGTCCTTATCTCCTCTAAATGCCGGCAGTAATCTATTACTTCGGTAAGGGTATTGCATATCCGGATATAGGGTCTGTTGACTCGAAGCCCCCATTGCTGGAGCAGGGTCATGAGCTCGTGATGGGTGTCGCGGGAGAGTTCGCTTATCATCCCGATGCCGTAGCAAAACATGTTGAGCGGTCTCCTGGCAGTGATCTTTGGATCGAGCTGTCTTAGAGAACCGGCAGCGGCGTTTCTCGGGTTGGCAAAGGGCTGAAGATCTCTTTCAACCCTTTCGTGATTCAGTTTTTCAAAGGCCTCTAACTCCATATAGACCTCTCCCCGCACTTCCAATATGTCAGGAGGCGGCAAGGCATTCTTTTTTTGTGTCAGGGTCAAGGGAATGGTCAGTATGGTCTTTATGTTTCGGGTTACGTTTTCCCCTGTAAGACCATCCCCTCTTGTGGAAGCCACCGTAAGGGCTCCATTTTCATAGACTAATTCCACTGCCAGACCGTCGATCTTCGGCTCTACCGTATAGTCAACAGGAGAATCGTTTCCCAGGAATCTCTTGACCCGCGTGTCGAAATCCCTGATGTCCTGATCGCTGAAGCTGTTTCCCAGACTGAGCATGGGAAGACGATGCTTTACCTCGGAAAAGGTCTCCTGGGGTCTTGCTCCAACCATCTTGGTAGGCGATTCAGGGGTTGTTAGTTCAGGATGATGTTGCTCCAGATCAAGCAGCCGTTTGAAGAGCCTGTCATACTCTGCATCGGATATCTCCGGATCATCCAGGCTGTAATAGCGGCGGTTGTGATACCTGATCTCTTTTCGCAACTTTTCTATTTCAGTAATGACTTTATCCATTCTGTCGGTCAGTCCTCTTATCGCAATACTTTCCCTTTTCTCTGTGTACTTTGTGTGCTCTGTGAGAGATTCCAGTGCGTTAAGCGCTCTGAAAGGCGAAGCAGCAGCTCTCCTGCCAGGCGAGTGTTTTTTTTCAACAGGGAATCCGAAAACCCGGGCCTCCATTTGAGATCAAACAGCTCGTCTGAAACTACGAGCAACCCTGCCAAGGAAACAGAACGATAAGCTGCCACTGTCAAAAGGGCTGAAATTTCCATCTCCACGGCCAGAACGCCTTTTTTCTGAAATACCCTCACCTTTTCCGGGGTTTCACGGTAGATTGCATCAGTAGTCCAGATTTCTCCCTTTGTAAAGGTGAGACCTTGCTGTTCCAAGGATATTTCCAACATCCGGTTGAGCCTTGAATCGGATCTTGGGGCCCCATAGGGAAGGGGATAGTGTTGCGAGGTACCCTCTTCTGAGATGGCTCGATCAGGGATTATTAGGTTGCCTATCTTAAGATCGGGCTGCAAAGATCCGCACCATCCCAGGACCAGTATCCTTCTTGCCCCTAATACAATCAGCTTTTCCAGTGCAATAACAGCATGAGGGGCGCCCATAAAAGGGCCTGCTAATGTGATTGCTGGTCCGGGTCCCTTTTTAGTCCGGTACAGCTTGTAAAGGGGAGTGTCACTGAACGGCACTTCCTCTGCCTTAGCCTCCCGAACAAGGTGTTTGAGCTCTGCAGGGAGCATAACCATAATGGCGTCGGGTCCCAGTTGGGGGTCCCTTTTCCCCTTAACCGGGCGGATAATCCCTTCGCTTAAAGTTTCCCTTTGCATGAATGATGTCATACTCCCTAACTGTTAATGTGCAATAAAAATCCGAACAAAATCCTGTTTTCAAGGTAACACTTTCTCGCCTCGTTTAAGACAAAACCAACTCCATCAGATTAACTGCTTCCTTCCGTTGACCGATCCCCAATTCTTTGACATTTACCAATTCATCCAAGATCTTGTTTTTAAGAGCACCTGCATAATGGTACTGCTTTTTGAGATCAGCGGCCATGAGTTTTGCCTGTCTAACACAGGTATCTTTGATAAATCGGTGGCGTGATAATATGGAATTGCGTAATATGGCTACCAGGTTTTTCACCGTAGTTGTTTCCTTGTTCTTTTCTTGTTCTTCGCGTTCTCTATCAAGCATCCCATGATAGTAATAACGCCCTCGGCAATAATTTTCGTATTGGGCAGTATCGAGGTCATTTTGAATATTGTTAAGGATGCCGAAGAAATAGGGTAAAGTACGTCGTCGTTGATCTCGCCTTATAGCCTTAAGAAAAGCCTCTTCCGATTTATTGATGGCATTAAGGTCGTACGTGACGATACATTTCTCTGCCCGTTTTAGGCTCCGTTCATCGACCTCCAGAGCATGATTTTGGAGAATCCAGGCAAGGCGGCCAAGCTTGGCTTCCTGGCCAGTATTCTCACTTCTCTGTTTTCGTTCTTTGTATCGCTCTTTAAGAGCTTGCAGTTTCTCTTTGGGTGTCTGGGCTTTCATCGCCTCTCCAGGGGCAATGTTGTCACCAACTCGGGGCAACCGATTGCGCATGGCGATATAGATAGAAATCACCTTTTCCAGTATCGCTTTGGCCAGATTCCTCGGAGACAATGTTTCAAAATCGATCGTACCGATCACCCCCTTCATCTCAGAAAAAGCTCCTTCAACAGTGCCATTGCCTTTTGGATTTGCAGGCCCTGCAGGTAAAGCCTCAATATCGTTTAGTTCAAGATAGGCCTTACTTTCATCAGAAAGATTGGCGCTGCCATGATCTGATACTAAGCCTATCGGTGTACCCCATGACGCTTTATGTGCCTCTATAACCTTAATAAATTCCTGGGAAGTTTCGCTATCAGAAACACTGAATCCAGTATGGCAATAACTCTCAACATCAACACCTAACTCCAGATTGAACTTATAGGGAACCTGGTTGATCCATACGGTGAATTCACTCCCATCAACACTTACAAGACCATTTGGGATACCTTGACGGAGGGCCTGGTAAAATCTGGGCCGACGTCTTCTGATTTCTGGCTTGTAAAGACCATTGGCAATCAGGATCTCACCAACCTTCTTGCTGCTGAGCACAATGTCCTTTTCCGCTGTTAGTTGCTTGGTAAACGATTTTAGGCGAATCCGACGGCCTTTAGATTTGAGTTCTTTTGCCACTTTTACAATTTGCCTCACCATATCTGATGTAATCTTACGCCCTTTGCCACGGCCGTCAGGGACAATTAGCGGAACCATTTTTTCGTCAAAAATCCGGTTCCATTCAGAAAGCGTGCTGATCTTAACGTCCAGCGCCCATGCTGTTTCCTCAAACGTCCGGTTCTCTTGCCGAAAAAATCCTACAGCTTCTGTTTTTTGCGGGAGTTCGAGGTGTTTTTTTTACCGGCTATAAACTCATCTACCCCATGAATCCGCCAGGCAATCTTGCGCCCCTCGTTCTCAAACCGGAGATCATCGTAACTTTTTTCAAGTTCCGCATGCTTAGCCTTGAGACGATCAATTTCCTGACGAAGGGTATGCTCCACTTCATTCTGTCTATCGGCAGATTCCAGCTTGCCAGCCCATTGATAGCCCGTCTTACGTGAAACACCCGCCGCCTCGCAAATCGACTTTACGTCGGCATCCATGGGAAGGCCTTTGACCCTTAAAATCTTTTTCCCACGGATCAAAACACCAACTTCCTCCTGACTCAAATCTTTATTCATGGCTGCCTCCAAAACAAATCAACAGGATGTCCTAAAACATAGAGCCTCACTCTCCCTTCAGGCTCCAACACCAAATTCATTAAACTCCGAGATATGTCAATGCCATCATAACCGCTTTGCGCTTCAGGGTCGATCTTTTTAGAAAGAGACTTGAGAACAGCATCTACCCTACCATGAAAACGGTCTGCAGGTACCAGCAACCCGCCCAGACCCTGATGGGTCCTCTTATAGTTGTGGATCTCAACCCATTGTTTGATGGCTTCTTCAGCATCTTCTACACCCTTAAATTCCTGACGCCGGATCAATTCTTTTTGTATCTGTTTGTTGGCAGCCTCAATCTTGCCAAGGGTCTGGGGATGGTGCGGACTCGCATGGGTTTGGTGGATACCCTCTACCTCCAGATATTGTTCAAACCGGTTAACTCCACGCCATGAATAAAACACAAAGCCACGGTCACTTAAAACCTCCTCCATTTTTCCATACCGGTCTATGGCTTCTTGAAATACCCCAATAACCATATCAATGGAGGTCTCCGTAGATAGACGAAAGCCAAGAATAAACCGGGAAAAATCATCAAGCAGTAAAAGAAGGTATACCTTCAGCTTATGAATGAAAAACTCCAGGATATCGATTTGAACCAGCTCCAGCGGACGACTCGCTTCAAAACGCTGGCTTTCCTCCTTGTTACGCTTTTTCCGAATACCGCTGTAGCCATTAGCCTCCATTATCTTTTGAACTGTCTTGGTAGAAATCGTTATCCCTTGCCTCCTTAATTGATTTCGGACCTGACTTGGTCCAAATCCCGGATAACGTTCCCAGGTTTCAAGGACTCCATTTTCTTGTGTTTTGGTGATCTTTTTGATTCCACGGCCACGGGATTTTGGCTGGTATGCTAAAAAGGCCTCCTCTCCCAAAACATTTAACTTGCGCTGCCATTGGTATACCGTCGAGTAATGAACTCCAACTAAATTGGCTGACTCCTTGATACCAACATCCTTTGCACTTACCAGAATATCCAGCTTCTGCTTTTGTGAAAACTGACTCTTTCTTTCCATCACACTTCCTCCTTTCATTTTCCAGGAGAAAGTGTTACCCTCTTTTCGCTAATTTTTTACGGATTCTTAGTAGCAGATACACCTAACCTGGATAAACCTGAACCGAAAAAACCTCACGCAAAGGCGCGAAAACGCAAAGAAAACCTTCAGTATCAATGTAAAAAGGTCTTTTTGCATGGGCGCCAATATTAGAGGGTATCGATTACATTGGCAACCCCAAATTTGATGGGAGGATGGAACAATGGGATAACTTGAATGGCGTACCAACATTGACAAACTCGTAAAAAGTCGGAAATGGTCCGTTTTCGTCATTCGCGCGAACGCGGGAATTTAAAGAAATCATCCTGCCGCACGACTGGACTCCCGCGTTCGCGGGAGTGACGGCCTTGGAAACTTTTTACGAGCCCACCAACATTTTGGTGCGAAACTTAGTGAAACATGTTAGTGTTTACAAAAAATTTTTCAGTATTCAAGGGGTAATCGATTTTTGTTGACATAAATAGAAAATCTGAGATAGACTAATCGATTACTAAATTAGGATTGTGGTCTTATGTTTGAAAGTTTATCAGAAAAACTTAATCGCACATTCAAAAAATTAACTGGACGGGGAAGGTTAACAGAGGCAAACGTCCAGGATGCTTTAAAAGAGGTGCGTTTAGCCCTTTTGGAAGCGGATGTCAACTACAAGGTCGTAAAAAAGCTGGTTTCGGACATTCGTGAGCGCGCAGTGGGGCAGGATGTGCTTGAAAGTTTGACCCCGGGCCAGCAGATCATAAAGATTGTCAATGAAGAACTGACCCGTTTAATGGGTGAAGCCCTGACGGGCCTTGATCTTGTGGGGAGAACCCCGCACTCATTGATGTTAGTAGGACTGCAGGGGTCGGGCAAGACCACCACAGCCGCCAAATTGGCGAGATATCTCCGGAAGCAGGGCAGGCATCCCTATCTTGTTCCTGCAGATATCTACAGACCTGCCGCAGTAGACCAGCTCAAGAAATTAGGTTTACAGGTTGATGTGCCGGTTCATCCCACGGATACGTCTCAAAAGCCGGATAAGATATGCTTAGAGGCATTGTCAATGGCTGGAAGGGAAGGGGCCGATCTCCTGATTATTGATACTGCCGGGCGTCTTCATATCGATGAGGCCATGATGGCCGAACTGGTGACGATCAAGGCCAGGATCAATCCTACTGAAATTCTTTTGGTTGCTGATGCCATGACCGGGCAGGATGCCGTTAATGTGGCAAAGCATTTTGATGAAGCCCTCGATATCTCTGGGGTAATTCTCTCAAAAATGGAAGGGGACGCCAGAGGTGGAGCAGCCTTATCCATCAAGGCGATCACCGGCAAACCGATCAAATTTGTTGGAGTCGGAGAAAAGATCAATGCCTTAGAGCCTTTCCATCCTGACAGGATGGCCTCTAAAATCTTAGGTATGGGAGACGTCCTCTCTCTTATCGAAAAGGCGCAGGACGAATTCGATGAAAATGAAGCGAAGAAGTTAGAAAAGAAACTCAGACGAAGCGAGTTTGATCTCGAGGATTTCAGGTCCCAGTTGAAACAGGTCAAAAAACTCGGCTCACTTGAAGATATCATGGGTATGATACCGGGGATGGGCAAACTCAAAAAGATGGGGAACCTTAAGCCGGATGAAAAGGAACTGGTCAAGGTGGAGGCTATTATCAACTCTATGACTGCGGGGGAAAGACGCAGGCACAAGATAATTAACGGGAGCAGAAGACAGAGAATTGCAAGGGGAAGCGGGACTACAGTACAGGACGTGAACCGACTCCTGAAGAATTTTGTTCAGACAAAAAAGATGATGGAACGCTTTACCAAAAAAGGCGGTTTGGATATGCCATCATTTTTTGGCTGAGTTAAACATAAAAAAGAGGGGGTGGTAAAATCAAATGGCAGTTAGAATTCGAATGACAAGAATGGGTGCGAAAAAGAGACCGTTTTATCGGTTGGTGGCAGCTGATTCGGAAGCGCCCCGGGATGGTAAATTTTTAGATATATTGGGATATTATGACCCGATGAAGAATCCCGCAGTGGTGAAAATTCACGAAGATAAGATGAACTACTGGATCGAGCAAGGGGCACGTGTTTCGGAGGCAGTAAAGGCTATTTTAAAAAACGAAGGAAAGATGCAATCCCATTCAGCGTCAAACTAATGACGTTTCCCTTTAATCAAATGGGAGGTGAATCGAGATGAAGGATTTGATTTCATACATTGCTAAAGCGCTAGTTGATAAGCCAGAGGAAGTGGCCGTCTCTGAAATTGAGGGTGAACAGACATCTGTTATTGAGCTGAAAGTAGCTAAGGAAGATCTGGGAAAAGTCATAGGCAAGCAGGGTCGCACTGCACGGGCTATGAGGACAATTCTCAGTGCAGCCTCCACGAAAATCAGGAAACGATCGGTTTTGGAGATTATAGAATAGTGCCCGAACGAAAAAGACAGTTTTTGTTCAGACACTATAATAGCCTTGAACTCCGGTTCATTGGATAAGTTGCTTGTTTTAGGAAAGGTAATCAGGCCTCACGGACTGGAAGGTCTTCTTCGCGTCTGGTCTTATGCACGTTCTGAGGCATCATTTATCGATGCTGAGGAGATCTACCTAAGACCCGTTTCAGGCAAACTACACCGGTACCGGGTGCTGTCCGTTAGACCCCACAAAAATATCCTCTTGATAAACTTAGAGGGACTGGATTCTATCGATCAGGCAGAAGAATTCCGAGGCGCGGAGGTCTTGGCTGAATATGAGGCCATTACCCGTGAAGAGGGAGAGTATTTTTGGGGTGAACTTATCGGTCTCAAGGTCTTTTCAGACACAGGGAACTATTTAGGGGCCATCTCTCGGATCATACCTGCGGGCAGTAACGAAATTTATGTGGTGGGGTCTGGGGAGAAAGAGATCTTTGTCCCGGCCACGTACGAGGTGGTTCAAGAGATCGATCTTGAAAAAGGAAAGATAACTATCTCAGCCATGGAGGGGCTATTAAATTTGAATGAAATTTGATGTCCTCACCTTATTCCCTGAAATGCTTGCCGCTTACCTGAAACAAGGCGTCTTGGGGCGCGCGGTAAAGAGGGGATTGGTGGATGTTAACCTGATTAATATACGGGATTTTGCGAGAGGGACGCACAAAACCACCGATGACCGTCCTTACGGGGGCGGTGAAGGTATGGTCATGAAACCGGGCCCAATCTATCGGGCCCTGAAATCGGTTGATAGGGTAGAGGGAAGGAGTTCTGTTATTCTTCTCAGTCCCCAGGGAAAACTGTTTGATCAATCGATTGCGTGGGAAATGTCCGGGTGGGATCAGCTCGTTCTTGTCTGTGGCCGTTACGAAGGGATAGATGAGAGAATCAAATTGACCTGTATCGATATGGAGCTGTCCATCGGTGATTATATTTTGAGCGGTGGGGAATTGGGTGCGATGGTCATTGTTGATGCAGTAAGCCGTCTGATTCCTGGCGTTCTCGGGGGTGAGAGATCTAATCTCGAAGACTCTTTTGAAGATGGGCTTCTGGAATACCCCCAGTACACCAGACCAAGGGTGTTCCAGGACAAAGAGGTTCCGGAGATCCTTTTGTCAGGAAATCATGAAAAGATTCGCGTGTGGAGGAGAGAGGAATCCCTGAAGAGAACCTTAGAAAAAAGGCCAGACCTGCTCAAACAGGCAAACTTAACGCCTGAGGATAAGGCGATTTTGGCAGAACTATCATAGGAGGCGTAACTTTGCGTCTCTACATGGGGCTGATTCATTTTCCTGTTTACAACAAGAATTATGAGAGGATAGCCTCGGCCATAACTACATTAGACATCCATGATTTGGCCAGACTGGCTAAGACTTATGGTGTCAGAAGACTTTTCATTGTCACGCCTTTAGATGACCAGCAGAACCTGGCAAGGCGTATTTTAGGACACTGGATCGATGGTTATGGGGGCCAATACAACCGGCACAGGAAAGAGGCCCTTGAACTTGTCTGTGTTGTCCCGGACCTCGAGCGGGCAGTAGAGGAAATTAAAGAAACAGAGGGAGAAGCCCCTCTAATAATTGCTACAGATGCGAGACCTTTGAAAAATGCTCAATTTTGGTCAAGATCAAGGAAGGCGAAAATTTCAACCACAGGAATATCTGGAATATTTCGAGGATTGAAATTTGAGACTGACGCTGAGATTGGGCAAAGGGGGGCGTTTTGCAAAGGTCTCGATGCTTCAGATGAGAATGATCGTTCCATGTCTTACGAAAAGGCAAGGGGCATTATTCAAGAGGACAAGGCCGTTATTCTGTTATTTGGGACAGCATGGGGCCTCCACGAAGAGGTTATGAAGAAAACCGACAGTATATTAGACCCTGTTTCAGGCAAAACGGGTTATAATCATCTCTCTGTAAGGACCGCGGCTGCCATTATTTTAGATCGATTAGCAGGAGAGATATAGGAGAATGATATGAATGTCATGGAAGCGCTTGAAAAGGAACAAATGCGTGGTGATATCCCCGCATTCAGGCCGGGTGACACGGTCAAGGTACATGTCAAGATAAAAGAGGGAGAAAAGGAAAGAATCCAGGTGTTTCAAGGAGTTGTTATACGAAGGCGTAGAGGAAACACCGGTGCCACCTTTACGGTAAGAAAGGTCTCTTATGGTATCGGGGTAGAAAGGATCTTTCCTCTTCACTCGCCTATTATTGATAAAATCGAGATCATAACAAGGGGTAGGGTACGGAGGGCACGACTCTACTACCTGCGGAATCTGAGAGGAAAGGCCGCCAGAATCAAAGAAAAGAGGTTCTGATGTTTGGGCTTTCTGCCGGATTAAGAGAACAGATATCGGCCCGAATGACAGGGGAAAGTGCGTCCTCCTGAAAATTTGCACCTTTTCCCGGAAAGCGTCGATCGCTTGACCGGTGACCCATTCTTTTATGAAGGATTGGCCCGCAGGGCAGGTTATCACTTGATTGCCGGCGTTGATGAGGCGGGGCGAGGTCCGTTGGCCGGGCCGGTTGTGGCTGCAGCAGTTATCTTTCCTCCTAATCCCGAGGTGCCAGGAGTCAGGGATTCAAAAATGATGACCGTAAGGGCAAGAGATGAGGCCTTTGTCGTTATCCATGGTGAGGCCTTAGCCGCTGCTGTTGGTGTTGTTTCGCGTGAATATATTGATGAGTTCAATATCTTGAAGGCCTCTCTTGAGGCTATGGCACGCGCAGTGAAGGCCCTTGACCCAAGGCCTGAAACCCTTCTTGTTGACGGCATCCACCCAGTTCCACTCCCCATAACTCAGAAGTGTCTGAAAAAGGGCGATCAGATCAGTCGTAGTATCTCTGCTGCTTCTGTTCTTGCCAAGGTGTATCGGGACAGGATCATGCGTTCTTACCACAGGATGTACCCGGTCTATGGTTTTGATAAGAATAAGGGATACGGGACACGTCAACACCTTGAAGCCCTGAAGCGGCACGGCCCATGCCCGGTTCACCGTTTGACCTTTAAAAGAGTGCGGCAGGATTGATGATTGACTATTGACTATTGAAGATTGTTGAAACGTAGTGGAAATCCCGATTTATCGGGTAAGATTGATGAATTCGTAAGATACCAAACACTAAACACTAAACAACTTCATAAAAAGGCTATTTGATTTGACAAGGGAAAGGCTTGAATTAGGGGTTTTTGGTGAAGATCTGGCCTTTAAGAAGATTAAGCGCTTAGGGTATAAGAAAATCTTACGAAATTACCGCTGCCCTTTGGGCGAGGTGGATCTAATAGCAAAGGATGGCGATACCTTAGTGTTCATAGAGATAAAGACCAGGAAGGGAAGGTCTATCGGTTATGCTAAAGAGGCTGTAAATGCCAAGAAAAAGAGGCAACTCTCCAAGGTTGCCCTGGCCTATATGAAATCGAATAACTGCTGCGATATCAAGGCGAGGTTTGACGTGGTAGCTATCTGTCTCGGACGGGGTGAACCTGAAATAGAGGTGATAAAGAATGCCTTTGATCTGGCCTATTAGTTCAGACTTTGTTAGACAGTTAACAATTAGATCTTGTGACAAAAACCCAAGAAATTTTAGCAGCTTCCCTGATGAAAGATGGCATTTCTCGGGTTGCGAATAGCCTGTAGGTTTTCTTTGCGCCTTTGCGTGAGACCTTTTCTTTTCCGTTTTATCCGGGCAGGATTTGGGAATGAAAGATCCAAATACCATTGACCGCAATCAAAAGCGTGGAACACTTTATGTGGTGTCCACGCCCATTGGAAACCTGGAAGACATTACCCTGAGGGCGTTGAAAGTTCTCAAAAGCGTTGATATGATAGCGGCTGAGAACGTCAAACACACAAAGAGACTTTGTGAGCGCTACGACACTAAGACAAGGATTACGGACTACCATCAGCATAATCAAAACACCAAGACAGAACAGCTCATGCACAGGCTCAAATCCGGCTCAGACCTTGCCCTTGTAACCGATGCCGGGACACCAGGTATTTCAGATCCCGGAGTCTATTTGATAAACCGGGCGGTGAAGGAAGATATTAAGGTGAGTCCTATTCCGGGTCCGTCCGCTGTTGTAGCTGCACTGTCGGTGTCGGGTTTGCCTACTGCTCGATTTGTATTTTTAGGGTTCTTGTCAAACAAGGCCGGAAAGAGAAAAAGAGAGCTGGAAAAGCTGGCCTCAGAGACCCGCACCATGGTTTTTTTTGAGGCCCCGCATCGAATTAAGGCGATGTTAAACGACTTGAGAGAGATATTCGGCGAAAGGGAGATGGTCATACTTAGAGAGATGACCAAGGTGTTTGAGGAGGCGCAAAGGGGAACTCCAAGCGATATCTTGGGATCTCTTACGTCAGATAAAATCAGGGGGGAATTTACGTTAGTGGTAGCTGGGAATGAGTCTAAAGAGAAATCCAAGGGCTTGAGTGAAGGTGCATTGAACAGGATTGAAGGACTCATAAAAGAAAAAACGATGAGTATCAAAGATATTGCCGGGCTCATCTCCAGAGATGAAGACATGACCTATAGGCAAGTATATAAGGAATGCCTTGACATAAAGAGCGAGTTAGAAAGCGAGAGAGGGGCAGGGTCGATCAGAAAATTCACGGTCAAAAACAGTTTGGGTCTTCATGCCCGGTCTGCGGCTAAGATAGTGGAGTTAGGCAATCAGTATAAATCTCAACTTTTTCTCAAGAAGGATGGTGAAGAGGTAGATGGCTCCAGTATCCTGTCAGTCCTTACATTAGCATGTCCCAAAGGTACCAAGATGGAGGCCAGAATCGTGGGAGAGGATTCCGAAGATTTCATGGAGAAGCTGGGCGAACTGTTTGAGCGGAAATTCGGGGAGAGGATATGAGTCCTGTTACCGGAGAAAGAGAGCTGCGGGGGGTTGCTGTTTATCCCGATATTGTTATCGGCAAAGCCCATTTGATAGGCAGGTCAAGGGTCAAAATCCTGTACCAGTGCTTTGTTAATGGAGAGGACTTAGACAGAGAGGTTAAACGATTTAAGGAGGCTGTTCATGCCGTAGAGGACCAGTTTGTTTCTCTCAGGAATAAGGTGCCTGACAAGGTCAAGGACCAGAGCTTTATCTTAGACAGCCACTTGATGATCCTCAAGGACGGTATGCTCTACGATTCTACGGTTAAAACAATTTTAGAGGAGAAGATAAATGCCGAGTGGGCGCTTAAGAAATCCTTAGAAGAGATACGAGCGGTTTTTGAACAGATAGATGACGAATATATCAGCAACCGCATCAGCGATGTGGAAAATGTTACGGAAAGGCTCCTCAGGACCCTTTCCGGGGATACCGGCCAGAGTCTTGGTGAAATTGACCAAAGGGTGATTATTGTAGCTCATAATCTATCCCCGGCCGATACAACCGAGCTGAATACTGCCAAGGTGATGGGCTTTATAACTGATGTGGGAGGAAAAACTTCTCATACAGCCATTATGGCACAGGCCTTAGAGATTCCAGCGGTTGTGGGGCTCGAATCCGCTACTGCCTTGGTGGAGGATGGGGACCTTCTAATAGTTGATGGAAGCTCTGGCGTGGTAGTTATTAATCCTGATGATAGCGCCATTATCCATTATCAGGAAAAGAAACTCCAGCTTCAAACATATAAGTCCAGTATAGCCAGGACGAGCCACCTTCCGGCAGAGACCCCTGATGGACACAGGGTTGCCATTATGGCAAATATTGAGTTTTTGGAAGAGGTGACCGCGGCAAAGGATTATGGCGGGGAGGGGATAGGGCTTTACAGGACGGAATTCCTCTATCTCAGGGGGAAAGGGTTCCCGGACGAAGAGGCCCTGTTTGAGGATTACCGGGAGGTCGTTGAGATTATGATGCCGGCTCCGGTAAGTATAAGAACCTTGGACCTCGGGGGCGACAAATTTGCGTCAGAGATCGCAATATCCGGGGAGAGCAATCCTGCGCTCGGTCTGAGAGCGATACGGTTTTGTCTTAAAGAGCCGGAGATATTTAAGACCCAGCTACGCGCAATTCTCAGGGCGAGTCCCTACGGCAAGATTCAACTGATGTTTCCTATGATATCGGGTTTGCAGGAACTATTAGACGCAAAACAGATCCTGGAGCAGGTTAAAGAGGATCTGAACCGCGATAATATTGAATATGACACCAACATGAAAGTGGGTATCATGGTGGAGATCCCCTCTGCCGTTGCCATGGCCGAGGTACTGGCCCGCCATGTGGATTTTTTCAGTATCGGGACTAACGATCTTATCCAGTATGGCCTCGCCATTGACAGGATCAACGAGCATGTGGCCTATATGTATCAGCCATTTCACCCGGCTATTCTCAGGATGATCCGACAGGTGGTCAGTGCGGCAAGAGATGCCGGGATCGAGGTTGCCCTTTGCGGAGAGATGGCGGGAGATCCTCTTTGTGTCTCTATTTTATTAGGAATCGGCATTGATCGACTCAGCATGAATGCAAGGGCCATCCCCCTTATCAAAAGGATGGTGAGGGCGATACCGATGGAACAGGCTAAGGCAGACTTAAAAAGGATAATGGCATTAAATACCGCTAAGGAGGTTCGGGCCTATATCTTAGAGGAGACCAAACGCATGTTTCCGGAATTAGAGGAAAAGGGATACCTGTTGGATTGAATATTGACTATTGAATATTGATTATTTAAGGACCAAGGAGCAGAACACACCAAGCCCTGATGGGCCCGTCCGCCATCGAGAGCGTCAGGCGAGTCGGGCGGGCGGGAATGATTGTTGGAGCGAAGAGGAAATCCCGCCTTGATCAGATTGATGGCGGGGACGATGTGGATGGTTATTTTCAATGGCAACTAAGCGGGATTCGGGTATAAAAACTGTTTGTCGGAATAAAAAAGCCGGCTATAATTATTACCTTAGTGACTTCATAGAGGCAGGCATTGTTCTTTTGGGCGCTGAGGTGAAGTCTCTCAGGGAAGGGAGGGCCAGCCTTGTAGATAGCTACGCACGGGTAAAAGGGGGAGAGGTTTTTCTCTACAACTTGCACATAACTCCCTACCCTTTTGCCCATCATATTGAACTAAATCCCATGAGGACCAGAAAACTTCTGTTAAACAAGAGGGAGATAAAACGTCTGATAAGGAAAACCGTGGAAAAAGGTTATTCCCTGATTCCTACCAAGATCTATTTTAAAGGGGGCCGGGCCAAGGTGGAAATCGCCTTGGCAAAAGGAAAGAAGAAATATGACAAGAGGCGGGTTTTGAAGGAAAAGGAGCTTAAACGGGAGATGGATCAGGTACGTAAGCGTGATAGATATTGACATTTCTTATAACAATTGTTATTTTTATAAATAGTGAATCAACAATAACAACTATTTTATTTCTCAACAATTTAACCAAGTCTCTAATTTGAGGGGGCGAAACGGCTTCGACGGGGATAGTTGAAGTTTAGGTTGCATACCGAGGTTCCAGCTGCTCGTAAAACAGGTGGGTTTAACACAAATGCAGATGATTATGCATATGCTTTAGCCGCATAGATTAGGCTAACGTCTTCTCGGTCTTTGCCTGCGTGACCGAACAAGACGTCGATTAGCAGGCTAGCTGCTCTGTCACACCTGTGGGACGGTAAAGCGAAAACTAACACAGGTTAGCCTCTTGGCAGCCATGCCCAATTGCGACCCTTGGGGCGAAACTGAAAAATTGGGCTAAGTATGTAGACGCCTAAATGGAATGTTTCCGGACGGGGGTTCGACTCCCCCCGCCTCCACCAATCAAATTATCTGTAATATCAATAAGTTAGCACCCTGATGTAACCCCAAAAAAGGCGATTGTGCCTAAGATTGTGCCTATTTTGGTTACCCTTTTTCATTTGTGGCCTCCATATACTGCCTCTCGAAGGCCGAACCGTCCTGTCTTGTGAGGTTGGGAATATAACGGCCATAGGTCTTATAGACCATAGAAGTGTCTACGTGGCCCAGGGTTCTGGCCACCCATTCCGGTGTCTCACCCGCTGCCAGCGCCCAGGACGCAAATGTGTGCCGGGTTTCATACATGCGCCGATAAATAAGGTCGGTTTTTTTTAAAACCCTTGCCCATACCTCCCTGAGCTTGTCCCGGAGGATCGGCCTTCCCTCCATATTTACAAACACATACGGGCGATCGAGGTGCTGACTCAGCTCCCTTTGCTGCTTCAGGCATTCTTTAATGCCAGGCCGGATTTGGATCCTCCGCCGGCTTTCCTCGGTCTTAAGGTCAGACTTTTCCCTATTGTACACCCTGCTCAGCTCAATATGGATGAACTCATCATCAATGGCGCCCCATTTGAGCGCGACCTGCTCTGAGGGCCTAAGGCCTGTTTGCACCGCAAATTCAAAGTAGGGCCTATACCAGGGCAGCATAAGATCCATCACAATTTGCCATTCTTCAAAATTGAAAGGACATACCCTGAACTTTCGGACCTTTGGAAGTTTGAGTCCTGTAAAAGGGTCGATAAGATCGGACCAGCCATGCTCATCGATGGCGTCTCTTACGATAATCCTTAACCGAAATTCGTGACTTCAAAAAAATAGTTATGTGTTATCAGCAGGTTACATGTTGCAAAATTGTTATTTTGGCACTACACATTTGATTTCTTTTTAGATAATTGCCTTCAGTGTTTTGCCCAGTTGTTGGGGTAAACCCAGGGCATCATAGAATTCCTTGTGATTTGACTCCGCCCT
>Ga0222695_1000596_pt1 | contig 18305 bp, 17 predicted proteins | sample AntAcemetage1398_FD_179834 | JGI IMG/M metagenome (GOLD analysis project Ga0222695, IMG submission 179834) | Saline water microbial communities from Ace Lake, Antarctica - #1398 | ecosystem: Environmental > Aquatic > Non-marine Saline and Alkaline > Saline | place: Antarctica: Ace Lake...
CCAAGCCTCTCATTGAGACTCAGGCCTTTACGTGCAACAGTATCATTTTTAGATGAACGGACCTGCAATGGTCTATTTAGCATCATCAATCTCCCCTCACAGACTTCGTTAAGTGGTTAAGTCGTTGAGTCGTTATTATAATAGATCATATCTGTGATTTGTTTGAAAATTAGACATCCAGTGTTTGAAAAGCTATAAGATCCAGAAATTATAGAATATATTTTCCTACTCAACCATTTAACCACTCAACTACTCAACGAGGTCTGTCTCAAGTACAGGCAGTGTAACAACGCCGATTTCGATGGTCTCGTAAAAGGTCGGAAAGCACCCGTTGTCGTCATTACCGCGAAAGCGGGAATCCATTAAAATCAATCAGTTCTATAGTACAAAAAAAAGACGGAGCATGTGCTCCGCCTTTTGTTTCCCGATATTTGCGTAAACACACACTAAGGCATTCCGGCCCTCCGGCTAAAAAAATAATAAAAACCCTGAAAAGTGTGTGTAACGCTCATTATTTTGCTCCGTGATTTTCTTTATATCTTAAAGCACAGATTTTGTCAACCCAAAAATTGCGCAACGGCTCGCCTAAGGGTTCGCGCAAAATTAAGTTCCCAGAATTGGCGCCCAGATTTAGGTCAGATTCGGAGTCTCGCACGCTCGCTTACCTGCGATTGAGGCACGGCCGAAGATTGAATGGGGAAATGTTAAAAAACCTGTTCAGGTTTATAATCCCTAAGGAATAGAGTCACAACAGCACTGCCTGTTAATATCAAAAGACTACCGATGATAAAAATATAAGAAAGACCAAAGACATCAAGGATGATCCCCGAAAGAATTGGAGACACAATCATACCCAGGCTCCAGGCAGCATCGGTTATAGTCATGAGAGATGCCATCCCCATAGTGCGCCCAAGCTTTCCGATGATAACAAGTCCACCGGGCAATGCAAAACCATTGGCCATGCCCATGAGAATATTAAGCAAAAGGATCATCACAAATCCCTCAACAAATGGCATCCCGAATACGGTCATTCCGGATGCAAAAGTGCCTAAAATAACAAGATACTTTGGATTAACCCGGTCGGCAAGAGTACCACAGGCACGCTGGAGAAATGCGATAATAAAAATGTTAGCGGCTAAAATTACACCGACTTGGGAGCTTGTCAGCTTTAGTTGCAGAGCAAGGATTGGCAAAAATGTATAGACAGCACCCTGACCGGAGGCAGCGAAAAACCTCATTAGGAAAATTCCGAGGACAACTCGATGGGTTAGCATTTTTCTAATTGAAGAAATTTTTCGCCTTTCTCCAGATCCATGGCTCTGGTAGTCAGATGGTATAAATATCATAACCAGTACAGAGGTTAAAAGCGCCAGGATACCCATGGCGTAAAACGCAGCATTCATCCCAAAATGATCACGTATAGTACCTCCCAGGACAGGTCCGATACCGAGGCCGAACATAACAGCCATATTCAGGGTTCCCATATACAGGCCAAGTTTTTGTTTTGGCGCAATATCAGCAGCAAGAGCCATGGCAATGGGCACAACAAGAACTGAAGCTAATCCATGGAAAAACCGAACAAAAATAAGCGTTTCAGCGTGTGCTGGCAAAACATAAAGCACCGAAATAATGGCATATACAAAAAGCCCTGTCACAATGAACTTCTTTCTCCCCCATCTGTCGGAAAGCCGTCCTGCAAATGGATTGAAAAGGGTCCGGGAAACATTAAAACTGGCAATAATAAGCCCGACTAAAAAGCCCCCGGCACCGAGTTCCAAAGCATATACCGGTATGAGTGGCCAAATGATTCCAAGGCCTATCATTGCCACTCCGACCGATACGGAAAGTAAAAAAAGAATTCCAGAAGAAGATTGATTCATTATTCCTGCTTTATAATAAAAAAACTACCTCTTGACAATGTTCACATATTTTTCTACTACATTTTAATAAACCTTTCAGGGCTAATCGCATCTGCACTCGCTGAGGTATTTCTGATATGATATCGAAGGGTGCAAGCCATTTTGCAACAGGGAGGATAAAATGGAGAATATGATTCAGGAAAAAATTGACAGAGTTTTGGATGGTATTCAAGATCCTCAGACAGGTATGGCAATTTCACAAATGGGGTTAGTGGGAAAAATTCGCTATGTGGAAAAGCGCCGGAAACTCATCGTGTTTTTCAACCGTCTGGGCCACTGCAAAGCCTGTTGTGCAGCTTTGAACTTGGTCATGCTATCTGATTTTGAAAACGCGATTAAAGAGGGTCTAAAGGCGGAATTTCCCCAATTTTCAGTCGTGTTTACAAATTTTCAAAATACTTGAACCCATTGCTGATATCGAAATAACCTCCGATGAATCGTATTATCGGGACGGAGAGGCACCATGAAGCACATTGTCACGTGTTTTTTATTTTTCCTTACTGCCTTGACCTGCAATGTATCTGCGGGCCAACTCAGTGAAATTGAACTGGTCGACGGGGGAATCATTTTAGGGGAAATCATATCTCACAGCCATGGAAATTACATTGTGAGGTCCAATAGCCTTGGTACCGTAAAGATAAATGAATCACAAATCCGGGTCATTCGTCTAACATCCGGCAGTTCCACGGAAAAGGAAATTGTGAATAGCCCGGGCCAGTCTGTATCGCCGGATATACAAAACCTTCAGACGTCCATGATGAACAACAAAGAGATTATGGGCCTGGTCATGTCCCTGCAGAATGATCCCGAGATGCAGGCACTGTTGAAAGATCCTGACCTCATGGCGGCCGTACAATCAGGTGATATCTCTTCCCTCATGTCCAACCCGAAATTCGTGAAACTACTGAACAACGCCAAGATCAAAGAAATTCAGGAAAAAGTCCTGTCCCAGGACCCCAACACGAAGTGATTAATTGCCAGCTGTTTCTAATGAAGATCAGGGTCAGGCCTTGACATGAAAAAATATGTTGATCATGCCCTCAATTCCCCAAGTGCTCTTGAGTTTATGAAGGCATTAAGGACTTTTTACATGGGCGTCATGTTTCAGCTAAAAATCATTTTATCGGACCTCTAATCCGCTCGGCCGGTGACTTCCACGGTTATGCATAAGATAGAAATGATACGGAAGTGTACAGAAACCGACTTCAATACGATCTTTGAGATTATCAACGACGCTGCTCAAGCCTATAAAGGAGTCATACCAGAAGACCGTTGGCATGAGCAGTACATGCCATTTAAAGAAGTAAGGCACGAAATTGAAGATGGTGTTATTTTTTGGGGCCTGGAACAAGATGGACGGCTTCTCGGAATCATGGGGATCCAGGACAGAAGAGATGTTACGCTTATCCGTCATGCCTACGTTTGGACACGAGCACAAAAAATGGGAATCGGAACAATGCTGCTCCGGCATTTTGAAAAGATTACTGAGAAACCGATTCTTATTGGTACTTGGGCAGCTGCGTCCTGGGCAATCTCATTTTATGAAAGGAACGGATATATCATTGTGTCAAATGAAGAAAAGACCTACCTTCTCAGGAAGTACTGGTCGATTCCAGAGCGACAAGAGGAAACATCTGTGGTTCTGGCCGATCTGAAGTGGAAGAAAGCACAACCTTAGCCTTTAAAGATTGAGACGATTCCGTCACAAAACAAGGCCTGACCGCGCTCCATTCTTTATGACGGGCCACTGGAATAGAAGCTTTACGGATTATGGAAAGAGAACTGCAATCGGTTCAGGTGGTTGGATTGGGGCAGGCCTGTGTGGATTATGTGGGCCGCGTACCGGTCTATCCGGTTGAGGACAGCAAGATGGAGCTGGAAGGGCTTTTTATTAGTTGTGGCGGTCCGGCGGCCACGGCACTTGTAACCCTGGCCAGGCTGGGTGTTCCCACCTCTTTTTTGGGCAGTATTTCCGATGACCCGTTTGGTGTTCAGATTGCCGATAGCCTCGAAGAAGAGCGGGTGAACATATCCTTTCTGAAAATTACGCCGGGCCACAGCTCTCAGTTTGCGTTTATCGCCGTCACCATTGGTGAAGGTAAGCGAACCATCTTCTGGAATCGCAGCAGCGCCCCAGAGTTGACCCCAAAGGAAGTCTCGTTGGATCGATTTCCCGGTGCCCGCATTTTGCATCTGGATGGATTGATGTTGGATGCAGGCAAAGAGGCGGCTGAACAGGCTAAAAAGCGGGGCATGACCGTCGTCATGGACACCGAAACTCTGAGGGAGGGTACCCTGGAACTGCTTTCACGGGTCGATATCCTGATTGTATCAGAGTCATTTGCAGATGCCCTGGTCGGGGCAGAGGCGCCTCGTCAAAAGGCGCTTGAGGGGCTGAGAGAGCTGGGGCCCCGGCAGGTGGTAATAACCCTGGGCGCAAAGGGCTCCGTCGGGCTTGACCTGAATGGGATTATACACCAGCACGCCTTTCCCGTGGTTTCAATGGACACCACCGGCGCTGGGGACGTTTATCATGGGGCATATATCTATGGATTGCTTCAGAGATGGAATATGGTGGAGTGCATGGCTTTCGCTTCTGCTGCAGCGGCGCTCAAGTGCATGAATGGCGGGGGATGGCGCGGCATTCCAGATATTAAGGCGATTGATGGTCTGATGAAGGGAAAGAGCGTGGGTTACCCGTATTGAATAAGGAATATGTATGGAATTCAAAATCCCCTTACGTAACAATAAAACATTGCGAAGCTTGGTGAATCGAATCAATGCTGATCGAGAATTGTTTCAAATTTGGAAATGCGCGAATGTCAATGCTGTGGATCGTTCAGGCATTAGTGATCATGGTGAGGTGCATATTCGTATTGTGGCAAATGCTGCCTTGCGCATTATCCGATTATTAATCAAGGGGGGTGTTGAGCCAAGTGTAGTTACTCATCATGGATTGACCATCGAGGATGCAGAATTGATTGTGGTACTGGCAGCCTGCTTGCACGACACTGGGATTTCGGTGCATCGGGATCATCACGAAAGATATAGTCTATTTATAGCTTTTAGGAAGGCACGTGAGCTACTTGAAGGGATCTACGATGAACCTAATTTGACGACGATGGTGTCCGAAACGTTGCATGCTATTGTTGCTCATGCCGCAGAGGAGAAATGTCTTACTATAGAAGCTGGCATCGTGAAAATAGCTGACGCAATAGATATGACCGAAGGACGTTCCAGGATTCCGTTTGAAGCAGGACAGGTAAATATCCATTCTGTGTCTGCACAGGCCGTTGATAGTGTAAACATTATAAAGGGTGAAAAAAAGCCAGTACGCATTGAAATTAATCTGGCTAATTCTGCTGGTATTTTTCAAGTTGATGAATTATTGAAGACCAAGTTGAAACACTCGCCCCTAAAGCCTTTCTTGGAAGTGACTGTTAAAATTGAAGAGGAAATGGAGCGTAGGTTGTTTGATTCGTATACGCTATAGATTAAGCTCGAAAGGAGAAAACATGTCAGAGGTAAAAACTGAAAAATTGGCCGTATTAATAGATGCAGACAACGCCCAACCTTCTATTGTTGACGGACTACTATCGGAAATCGCAAAGTATGGGACAGCTAATGTAAAAAGGATTTATGGTGACTGGACGCTGCCAGGCCTTAAAGGGTGGAAGGAAGTTCTTTTACAGTATTCCATACAGCCCATACAGCAGTTTGGGTATACTTCAGGGAAAAATGCAACCGATAGTGCAATGATAATTGACGCAATGGATTTACTTTACACGGGCAAATTTGACGGTTTTTGCATCGTATCCAGCGATAGTGATTTTACCAAGTTAGCGTCAAGGATAAGAGAGGCCGGCCTTTTTGTTTATGGATTTGGTGAGAAAAAAACTCCCGAACCGTTTGTTTCTGCGTGTGATAAATTCATTTTCACTGAAGTGCTGCGCTCCAAAGATGATTATAGTGATAAAATAAAACGCAAGACAACCAGCGAACTTAAGAAAGACACGAAACTCGTTAATTTATTAAGAAACGCTGTTGAGGCATCTTCGGACGATAGTGGTTGGGCTCATTTAGCATCCGTAGGTAGTAATATAGCCAAGCAGGCGCCAGAGTTTGATCCGCGAAACTATGGTTACAAGAAGTTGGGGGAACTTGCACCAGCAACGAAGCTATTCCAAATCGAAGAAAGAGCTGTTGGCGATGGCGCCTCAAAGGCAATTTATTTAAAAGACAAAAGAAAAAAATAAGGAGAAAAGCGCAAAGGAGAGCGGCATGATGAATTCCCAGGATGAATTAAGAACCCGGTACAGTTTTACGGACTTTCTATTCTACACTTGCCTCTTAGCGGTCCCAATCTTCACGGCAATCCTCGCAATCTTCAAGCACTCCTTCCTTTGGACCATCACCTTTATTGTTCTTGCCACGGGCATGACCGTTCTCATTTTGAAATTCTATTGTACCCGTTGTCCCCACTATACCCGTGAAGACAAAACCCTCAAGTGTATTTTTTTCTGGAATCTTCCCAAGTTTTTCAATCCAAGACCCGGGGCACTCAATGTCGTTGATAAGTTCGTTACTTTTGGTGCGCCGGCCGTGCTGCTTCTTTTTCCTTTGTATTGGTTATTAAAAGAGCCTGGTCTTCTGATCGTATACATACTGTCACTATCCGGGTTCGGTGCCAGCATCTATCGCAACGAATGTAAACGCTGCATCTACTTTGAATGTCCGGTGAACAAAGTCCCTGAAGTGGCAAAAAACGGTACAGCGCAAACCCCTCTGTCAACAGTGCCATTGAAAAAATAAAAAAATACCCCAATATCCAGTACCCAATCACTAATGACCAATGATTGAACAGGTATTGACAAGTCGTCCCACACCTTCGATCTCCACTGCCACCTCCTCGGGGCTTAGGCTCCACAAGCCGAAGGCTTGAACTTCAATTCCGCTATAAGCGGGAAACTTTTTCAAAGGTTTCAAGGTAATTGATTTGGGTTGGATTTGAAAGGATTAGCCCAACCCACAGAACTTTTGGGAGATACAACCTTCCTGAACAACCGCGATTACTCGATGAACGCCTTCTTAGCTTTATACAACTGTAGCCGCTTTTCCACTTCTTCAGCCAGGTCTGCATCCCCTGCCGACCGAGCGAGGTTGAGACTTTTTCGGGCGGTCCGGACTGCCTCTTCGAAACGGCCGGCCTCAGCATAGGCTGCTGCAAGGGTATCAAGGTATTCTGGATTTTTGCCCCCGTCATTTTTGCAGGCGATCAAAGCCCATTGTACAGCCTCATCGCCATTTCTGAGTTTCTTGTTTCTGTCCGTGGCCAGTATCCAGGCTATGGAGTTCGCGGGAATGGCCCAATTCGGCTTTACACTCAGTATTTTGCGATACTCTTGAACCGCAGGTTCTGTCTTTCCCAAGCTCCACAACGCCAGGCCGAGGTTGTAGCGGGCATTGATATGTTCCGGATAAATCTCCAGTGCCTTGTTAAGGGCCTCGACGGCTTCCCGGAACTTTCGCTGTTCTAAAAGGGTTACTCCCAGATTATTGTGTACGTTTGGGTTGTCCGGATGAAAATCCAATGCCCTTAAGAACATCTGTTTCGCTTCATTCAACTTGCCCTCACGCCTCAAAATGACGCCCAACTGAAAATAGGCCTCATCACTCTTGGGATCCAAACGGATGGCCTCTTCAAAGAACCCACGTGCTTCCACCCTTTGCCCCACCATAAAGCACAACCGGCCCAGGGCCAGGTGTACTTCCGGATTTCCCGGCTCCAGCGCTTTGGCACGGCCAAAAAACGAAGAGGCCTCTTCAATATCGAGGGCCGTGATCGCTTTGGAGCCGAGGACCAGAAGCTGGTCCACGTCGTAGCAGCGGCCGTTTAGGTCATCGATCCAAGGATCGGCGGCGGGACGAAAACGGGTACATTTTGAGGCTCGATCAAGGGAATCTCGCATTTTTTCCTCGTCTCCATCATGCTCATGGACCGAGGCCAGAAGACGGTGGGCGTTCCCGAACTCGGGGTTCAATCGAACGGATTCCTGTAAGCGGGTGCGCGCGGTTTTCCATTGGGAATGCTTGACGGCGATTCTGGCCAACCCCAGCAGGGCGTGCGGATCTCCTTGCCGTAGTTTCAGCCTCCTTTCATAGAGGACCTTGGCCTGGTCCATATCGCCGTTCTTGAAATGGATATCCGCCATTCTCAGGACAGCTGGGGAATAGTCCGGGGCCAGGGAGAGGGTCTTCTCCAGAAGGTTGAGGACCGACTCGCTTTCCCCCCTTTCCTGGCGGACAAAGGCCAACAGGTAAGGCCAACGGGGGTTTTCAGGCTCCTCCTTCGTGGCCAGTTCATAGCAGAGGATGGCCCGGTCGTAAAAATGGTTTGCCTGGTAGAGTCGTCCCAGCTCACCGATTTTGCGCCCCAGTTCCGAACCCCTTGTTCCGACGTTCAGCGAACGCCCGATTTCCCGGTCGGCTTTTTCTATCTCCTGGGTGAGCGTTGTGTTTTTTCCAGAAAGGTCGGGGGCACTGGGGAGATTGTCCAGGACAGCGTTGTACCTGGCCCGATCCATAAGGAACCAGGTTCCTCCTGCTATAAAGAGGGCCAACACCACCAGAAACGACGGCAACCAGGTACGTTTCAAAAAGCCTTTCTTCTCCACCCTTCTTTCCCCCGGGACGGCACAATGGTTATTCGTTCTTCACCACTTTTCGCTCCGGCCATCGGTTACGCCACAAAAGAACACGGCTCATTCGATCGAAAGGCGGATAGGCGTGCATGCCGCCGGTCACAAAATCAACCCATCCATCCCCATCCATATCCGCGGTATCCAGCAGGAGGAGATGTGTGGGGTCTGAGGCCAGATCGTGTGGGGTGAAACCCATCTTGCCGTTATTCTCAAACCAGATCATGGATTGGGTCTTTGGATCATCCCATTTATTAAAGGAACTGACCACGCCGATGTCCAGATCTCCGTCCTTGTCTACATCCACCGCGTTGGCAAAGTAGGCCCCGGGGAAGTCGCCGATTCGATGATACTGAAATTTCAGATCACCTTTGTTCTCGAGCCATTGGACCCCGTGCCATGGGCGTGGACCCGGAGGTATATAGTCAAAGGCATCGCCGTTGGTGTAGAGGATGTCAGGATCTCCATCAAGGTCGAGATCCACCACAGAAATGCCGCTGCTTCCAAAGTCTTCATTGGTGGAACCGTAGATCAAACGGGTCTTGAATTGTCCGTGCCCGTCATTTTCAAAGACATAGACCTCTTCCCATTCCTGTGAAACCAGGGCTACGATATCCAGATCCCCATCCCCATCCATATCGCGCACCGGGGTATGAATCGTCCCGGAGAGGTTCAGTAGAGGATGACTCTCGAATTTCCAGTTGCCCTTATTTTCCATCCAACGCATTTCACCATCGTCGTAGCCAAATTGGCCAACCGCCAAATCAATGTCACCATCCCCATCTAAATCGCCGGGTTGAATATCGGTAACGCGGGCTATTTTATCAATCAACACGTGGTTGATAAACTGGCAGTTGCCATTGTTTTCTAAGACGACAACAGCTCCGATCTTGTCATTGTTGGGAAATATCATCCCCATTTTCGCTATCAAAAGGTCCAAATCTCCGTCTTTGTCAATGTCGCAGGGGGTGACATGTGCAGGCCCACGCACCTGGGAGCCAATTTTCTTTTCGTGGTACGTACCTTTAGGGTCCTGTTGAATCCAGGATATCTGGTTGCGTTTGGCATCGCATACGACAATGTCTTTTAACCCGTCCTGGTCGAGATCCACCACTGTCAGATGGGTTATCCAGGGCTTGGAGTCACCCACCGGATCACCAATAGATATCCTCTCGAGGAAATCGATTTTTTCCCCTGGCACATTAACATTTGTGGCCTTTAGAGGCCTTTCCGTACCAGTTTTTGATATTGCCCTCCTGAGATATTCCCCCACTGACTGCCCGGTTCGGCCAGCCTCGTAGGTGATGAGCGCCAATGGAATACCGATAAGGATGGCCAATAACGCTAACAGAGATACGATGGTTGATTTTGAAATGCGCATGTTTCAGGTATTCTCAAATCTCCCGGTTTGACCCTTTTGCCCATAGGGGCTTTCCAAATATTCCAGAGGCTGATTCTTTGGTGGAGGAACAACCGGATCATTTTTTCTGAAGCCGTCAATAGCGAGTAAGATAGATAAGCATGCCTCCAGCCAGTATTAACAGAAAGACAGCCGTTGGGGCAAAGCCTCTTAAAACATTCTTTTTTTCCTCTGTTTCATTATCCCACAGTCGATATCCCTTTTTCAAGCTGAGAGTCACACCGGCCAAAATCAATCCAACCTGTATCCATGGGATTCCGCTTGGCCAGATCTGAATCCACGGCATCCCTGCTGTCCCGAACAGGTCCCAGCCCCAGCCGAATGGATCTGAAAAGCTGAGTAGAATAAAGGTCATGTTTGCCATAATGGTTTCAACAAAGAAAACTGCCCATAGAGCCAGGCCAAGGGGTAACAAGGCTGGCAAAGTTCTCTTGAATATTCTCCCTACCGATGCATTGAAAAGCCTGTTTTGAGAACCACTTCGGTTTGTACCGCCTCTGTTGTCTGCCTTTGGAGTACCTTCCGAAAGCCACAGCCCCAATCCACACACCAGCCAGAAAATTAGAGGAACAAAACCTGAGGCTACAGCACAAAGAGTGGCAAAGAAGAGTCCAAATTCAGGCAGGGACGTCTTATCGACGATATTCACCATATCGCGCATAACCGGCCAGGGCGAATGCACGGTAAGAGAGTAAGCAATGGCCAAAACCAACAAAACAATGGCCTGCCACGCCTCACCATAAGATCTGAAATGCTCTATCCAAGGCCCTCTGCGCCAGGCGAGAGAGACATTATTGCTCGGACAACTCTTGAAGCACTCGGTACACATACCACAGTCAGCGTTTCGATCGATTCGGGCAACCATCAGACCGTAGGGACAGGCCCAACCTGTTGCGTTTCCCTTGAAACACGGCTTATCCTTGCAGTTCCTGCAGACTTCAGGATCTCTCTTTCGAACCATAAGCCGGCCTATTGTGCTGTATGCCGAAATGAACACGGCCACTGGGCAGACATATCTGCAAAAGGAGCGAAATTCCCACACCAGAGACATAAATACTCCTGCTACTACCATTATCATTAGCGTAATTGCAGTCCACTTAGGCTGGCCAGCCAGGGAGGCACTTAATGTGCCAAGGCCTAAGAAAAAAAACAGTCGCAACCATGGGCCACTCAAGGCCCGGGGCCAGTGTCTGCCCAATCCAAAAAAACGATTTCCGAAACGGCCTCGCTTTCCTGCCCGCACTTCGGTAGTCGCACCTCGCTGCAGATATTCACCCAGGACTGGCAAAGGGCAAATCATGCACCAAATCCTTCCCCCCAGAGGAACCAGGAAAAGCGCGAGCATCGATATCCACACGATCCAGGTGAGCATCACCGCCACATTGCGGCCGCCCACTTTTGTACCGAAGAGGCCGGCCAGTACCATCACCGTAAGACCGGCCAGCACCGGAAGGGTACAAGTAAATTGGAGTGGCCTCCATTTGAGCAGCCTGTCGAGCAGAACAAATCGTTTATTCAGGTCTATGGGCGGTTGTGAGATGGTTTTCGGCTCATACGTTTCTCCTTTGACCCGCAACCAGCCTATGATGACAATAGCCAACAGAAGTCCCATGCTTCCTGCCAGCAGCCAGTTGGGACGAACAACCAAATCCCCCTGTTCGAATCCATGCATTGGACCGCAATAGACATGGCATCGAAACCTTGAAATAGATACCAGACTTCCCCAAAGACCGGTTAGACCGGCTTTGAGATGGATTTCTCGGGCATAAGAAGGCGCTTCGGTGGGCTGCAATGGGTTCCTAACCTCAACCGTCTCGCTGGCAGGAGTGATTTTTGCGTCGATCCGGTAATCTTGGAGAAAAAAACTATGGCCTGTGTCGCGGGTTGAAAACGTCAGTATAAGCTCGTCTCCGCGGTTCGCCCTAATGATAGCTGGCGAGGTCCCGTAACGAAACGCCTCAAGGTGTATCCTTCTCGTCGACGATGAGGGTGTGGTAAGCCACTCAATAAAAAGCGGCGCGCCAATGCAAACAAAAATAATAGCGCTATACAATATCCTGCGGCTTAGCATATAAACGGCCTGTCAAATGGCCGGGGTTGTTTTGCTTCCCGGTCAGAAATTACAATAAACAGATTTTCATGAACAGTACCGGTCAGGGTCGTGTCGACCCCCTCCCTAATCAAGAGTCTTATTTCTTGAAATAATATGCGTTTGGATATTCATAGTCAACTCCTTCGTTCGTGTACATATATGGTTATCAACCCACTTGAACAGTTCCTTTGCAACCTCCTTCATTTGTTAATAGTGGCAATCAAGATCCAATAAATAACAGGTTGACATTCATTGGCTTATGCGAATAATGACTTATCCAGTGATATTGGTGTACTTTTCATTAAATGAAATGGAGTCCAAATGAAATACCCACAAAGGCTGACCAAGGATATTATGCTTCTCGGAAACCAGTACTTCTCAATATACTTGATCCGGGGAAGACGTTCCCATACATTGATAGAATCGGGCATATCCTCAACCGCTGAGCAGATCATAAGCCAAATCAGGTCTCTTGACATGGATACGTCAAGGATACAGAACCTGCTCCTAACCCACGCACATGCTGATCACATCACCGGTGCTCCGTTTCTTAAAAGAATGATGCCCTGGCTTAAAGTGAAGACAGGACCGGAAACGGAACGGTTGTTAGCCAAGAAGAGTATCAGGAAGATCTTTTTAAAGGATGACCGGGAGATACGGACACGCCTTGCGGCGTTGGGTGCGGTAGAGAATTCACATTTTGACAAGCCTTCCCTGGAAAATATGATTGATGAAACCATAAGGCCAGGCCAGATTTTGGAATTAGATGGGAACCCGCTTGAAGTATTAGATGCCCCGGGACACTGCAAAGGAGGGATAGCCCTCTGGCAGCCAGAAACCAAGGTTCTCTTCTGTTCGGACTATCTTGGTTTCTATTTACCGCCTGACAGATTCGTGCCAAATTTCTATGTAGACTATGATGATTTCTCAGAGACTTTTGAATACCTTAGTGAATTGAAACCTGCCTGGATCTGCCCGGGTCACTGTGGAGCATATACCGGGGAAGATGCTATTCGCTTTATTGATAAATCAAGGGCTGAGGTCAAATGGGTTTACGATTATGTTGTCAATAATTGTCAAACTCCGGAGGAAATTGAAAGGGCAAAAGAATTTCTTTTTGACAGATATTATATTGGTGAAGCCACCATGTTTAGCGTCCAGAGTACACGTTACTGCATGGAACTCCTCATTCGCCGGATCTTGAGTTCAAAGACCATAGCTCAGTCGTAATAAGGAAGTCAGCTTTCCGTTCAGATGCTGTGGATAACCTCTCCGTCAACCACAGTCATGACAATGGGGATTTCAGGGATCGCATCAGGGTCTACTTGCCTCGGGTCTTCAGCCATAACTGTAAAATCGGCTCTTTTCCGACTTCGATACTTCCGTTCAGGGGTTCCATATTCGGCTTATTATGGGCCTTACGCTTGTTCTTCGAGAGTGATAAGGCTCACCGCTACATTTGACCTATAGCGTTAAGATCTTCTCCAGATGCGGATGGGTAGGCAAAAGAGGCACTGGACCCCTGAAAGGACCAGATGACTCTATCATATGTCGATGAATACTGCCAATAGGGGGATGACATGGAGGAAATTTTCTCCTGGCCCTGTGGGAGTGGAAGTCGACTTTGTCCAGGATAAAGAATTGGCAGATAAAAAAATGCAGGAGAAGTGTCAAACCGCTGTCGAACCATCCTCATTTTGGGCAGTTTTAAGTCATCCAAGGTATCGGAATTCATATTGTTTCCTCCCAATTGGTACTCTGTCAGCCCTCCTATCCCTTTTCCTCAAGGACTTGATTTAGAAACTGTGCTGTTGTAAAGATCTTGAATTTCTGAGCTCTCAGCTTGGCATTTTTTAGATTATGAACGCAGGAGTTGCATTCTGTCAGTAGCACTTCCGCCCCGGTTTCTTCCACTTCGTCCAGGCGTCTGCGCGCCATGGCAATGGAATTTTTGGCAAAGGCCCCTCGCACACCGCCCCCGGCTCCGCAACATAGGGCATTGGCCCGGTTATGTCTCATCTCCACAAAATTCGGCGCGATTTTCTGGATGATTTCCCGCGGCTCTTCATAAATACCGCAATGTCTCCCCAGATCGCACGGATCGTGGTAGGTGACCACCTTGTCCGTTTTGACGCCTAGATCAAAATCCTTCAGAAACTGGCTAACGTGGATGATGTTCACCCCTGCATTTTTGAGAGCGCTGTATTGGGTTTTGTTATTGAAGGTCCTTGAACAGTAGGGACATCCGGTAATCATTGTCCTGGCGCCCGTGGCAAGAATGAGATCCATATTCTTCTGGGCGAGTGTTTCATTGATCTGGAATCCCACATCTCCTAATGCGCCGCTGCAACAAACTTCATCGATGAGGGTATAGTCGACTTTCAGATGATCCATAATATTTAGAGTCGCCATGGTGGCCTCGTCTTCTCGGTAGGAACCCACGCACCCGATAAAAAAAACATATGCCGCCTTTTTGTTCCGTTCTCTTTCAAAATCTTCAGGTTCATCTTCCCCGTAGATATTGGTATGTTCCTGCAGAACCCGGTTCATCCCCTCAAAGGCCGGATGGCCGGTTCCCCTTTGAACCATGTCTTTCCTCACCTCTTTAATGATCTCCGGTGGGTCTACGCCTGAAGGGCACTGATCCGTACAGCTGGCGCAGGTCGTGCATTGGAATAGGGTTTCTGTCAGTTCGTCATTTAGATCAATGTTTCCGTCCATCACTTCTTTGAGGATCAACATCTTTCCCCGGGCATTAAGTGCCGGGCGTTTGGTGAGCCCCAACACCGGGCAAACGGCCCGGCAAAATCCACAGCTTGAACATCTGAGAACCTGATCCCGGAACTTTTTTTCAAATTCGTACTTCTCTTTCATTCACTCCTCCAGACCCATCTTTCCGGGATTGAGAATGTTATTAGGGTCAAAAGCCTGCTTTACTGAACGCATAACATCCATACTCACCTGGTCGTGCTCTAAGCCCATGAACGGTATCTTGGCTAATCCGATTCCATGCTCACCTGTCAGGGTCCCGCCCAGTTCAATGACCTTCTCAAACAGTTCGGCAGATGTCTCTTCGACTCGCTTGACCTCATCAGGATTGGTCCCGTCGAAACAGATCACAGGATGGAGGTTGCCGTCGCCGGCATGTCCAACGGTTGGAATTAGGAGATTATGTTTCTTGGCGAGTTCGGCGATTGACCATAGCATGTCCGGGACCTTAGACATGGGCACAGCCAAATCCTCTACAATCAGGTTATTGTTGATGCGGGCCAAGACTCCATAAGCCGATTTGCGAGCGGTCCACAGGGCTTCCGCCTCTTCCTTCGAGTCTGCCTGTCGGGTCGTGGTGGCATTGTTTTTTTTGAAGATGCTGACTATTTTGGCCATTTGAAAGTCAGTCTCCTCCCTGGTGTGTCCGTCGGTTTCAGCCACCAGCATGGCTTCCACCTAGGGTAGTCCCAGATCCGTATTCTCATTGATGGCAACCAGGCTCTGCTGATCTACCACTTCAAGGGCGCTAGGGATGATACCCGAATGCATGATTTCGCTCACTGCCCGCCCTGCATCCTCTAAGGTTTCAAAGGTGGCCATGGACGTAGAATTCATAGGTGGCTTGGGGTTAACCTTGAAGGTTATCTCAGTGACTACCCCCAGGGTCCCCTCGGAACCAACGAAGAGGCGTGTGAGATCGTAACCGGAAACGCTTTTCATGCACTTGGAACCTGTATGCAGGATTCGACCATCCGGCAGGACCACCTCCAATGCAAGGACATAGTCCTTTGTCGTGCCGTATTTAGCCCCCTTGATGCCGCCGGCATTTGTAGCAACGTTACCCCCTAAGGTACAGACCGAGCCACTTGCCGGGTCTGGTGGAAAAAAGAACCCGTGAGGGGAGAGCGCCCGGTCCAGGTCGGCGTAGACGACCCCTGGCTGGACCACGGCCAGGCGGTCTTCAATATTGATGTCGATGATTTTGTCCATACGTCCCAGATCAAGGATGAGGCCGCCCTTTTCCGGTACAGCCAACCCAGCCAGAGAAGTCCCGGCCCCCCTTGGCGTGACCGGAAACTTTTCCCGGTTTGCCAGTTTCATGATAGCTGAGATTTGTTCGGTATTGACCGGCCACACGGCTGCATCAGGTCTGTGTCGATGCTCTGAAGCATCTTTTGAGTAGGCGATGAGGTCGATCAGGGAGTCTGTAAAATTCTCCGCATCCACAATCTCCCTTAGGGCTTGTTTGATCGTTGTGTCCATGATTCACTCCAATATGCCGGTGCCAGCCACGAAGATGGGTATCCCACCGGGCAGACGACCCAGACATCCGAACTCAACGGTTCATTTTTTCCTCACAAAGATTGTGCACATAGCTCAATCATTCCCCTTTGTCCAATAAGTATGCACATACCAGCCTGTTAAAGGGGGCAAACCCGGTCATTCTCCCAAAACAACAAAGAACACGAAGCATTCAAAGAAATCGAATCTCTTCGTGTTCTTTATGTCCCTGGTGGGGATACCCAGTCGATTCTTGACACCCTGGTTACGGCTCAACCATTGCCTCTCACTTTCTCAGCAATCTCCATGAACTCCCCTTCGCTGAGGACTCTTTTTAAATCGTGAGATCTGAGCTTCACCTCTGCAAGGACCTCGAGGGCTTCATCTTCGTCCAGTTCCAGCCCTAATTTGTCACACCATACCCAGATATTATCCAGCCCGCTCTTTTTCCCCATGAGAATTTTCGGGGCTTCACGACCCACGAAGGCCGGATTCACCGGATACAAGATGGTGGGTTGATCGTCGTATGCGTTTCGAAACCATCCGGTGACGATCCCGGATTCAATACTGTAGGCACCATCCCCAATGAAGGGCCTGGAGGAGGGAACCTCGGTTCCGGAAAGCTCACGGACCAACTGCGAAAGCTCATTCATTTTGGAAAAATCAATCCCCACATCGATCCCGTACATGGTCAGGAGGGCCATGACCGTCTCTTCCATGGGCGTATTACCCGCACGCTCCCCGATACCGAGGACCGTAGTATGGATCACTTCTCCACCCGCTATAAGGGCATTGATGGTATTAGCCACGCCCAGACCAAAGTCGGAATGAAAGTGGATCTCCAGGGGCTTGGATATCCTCTCCTTCACCTTTTTTGTAAAGTAGGTTGCGGCCTGGGGATTGAGGACGCCAAAGGTGTCCACCAGGGTAAACGCATCCATATGGCCCTCGTCGGCCACCTTTTCCACCAGATTGAGTAGCCAGTTCATGTCGGATCTCGTGGCGTCAATGGTGAAAAACACCGTGTAAAGACCCTGCTCCCTGGCAAATGCCGTGGCCTTGATGGAGAGTTCTATTGCCTTTTCCATGGGCCACTTGTACCCTTTCTCAAGGAGGTGCTTGCTGGAAGGGATTTCGATGACGATACCGTCTACGCCACAGTCCGCCGCGAGCTGCACATCCTGCACCATGCACCTGCAAAAGCAGAAGATTTCAGATTCCAAACCCCTTTTAACGATTTCCCGGATCGCCTCCTCATCCCGCGGCGATACAGCAGGCATCCCGGTTTCGATACGATGGATGCCCACCTCTGAAAGCTTCTCGGCAATCCGGATTTTGTCATCCTTGGTAAAGATAATCCCCGCCTGTTGTTCTCCGTCCCGAAGGGTAACATCATGGATCTTTACCTTCTCAGGGATAATAAAATCTTTTTTGACCTCATCGAGGTAGTTCCAGGGGCTGACAAACCAATTGTCTGTTTTCCATGGTGTTTTAGTCAAGATTTTCATCCTCCCAAATTTTTAATATGCATGAACACGCATTTCTGAAAGAGCCCTTTTCGCGTAATAATTGAAGGCAATTGTAGCCAGCAAGACTATTCCCGGAACAACTCTTCGGATTTCAGGACTCACGCCCAGGATAAACGCAGCATTATTCAGACTTTCCACAAAAATAACACCGAAAAGAGTCCCCAAAATAACATTCTTTCCCTGAAAGATCACTGTACCCATCATGGCTGCTGCAAAGGCGGGAACCATGAACCGGTCTCCGATATCGACGGCTGCTGCGGATGCGCTGGCCGCCTGGAGCATACCACTCAGGGGACTTAGCAGGCCGCATATCATAAAGGCAAGCAGTGTGATCATCCTGATATTTACACCCGAAAGTCTGGCGGCTTCGATGTT
>Ga0222695_1000602_pt1 | contig 18235 bp, 18 predicted proteins | sample AntAcemetage1398_FD_179834 | JGI IMG/M metagenome (GOLD analysis project Ga0222695, IMG submission 179834) | Saline water microbial communities from Ace Lake, Antarctica - #1398 | ecosystem: Environmental > Aquatic > Non-marine Saline and Alkaline > Saline | place: Antarctica: Ace Lake...
GAAAAGGAGCTGGACAACCCTGAAGTCAAGGATTATGTGGCCAAATATCTCAAGGCCGCGGCCCCGGCCGATGAGAGGATGCGAATCGCGCGATTCCTGCAAAACTGGGTTGCCGGGCTTCACGGTGTCGGGACCTATCAGGGGTCCGGTCCGAGCCAGAGTCAGTATGTGTCCATTTACCGGGTAGCGGATCTGGAATCGAAAAAGAAAATGGCCCTGGATCTGGCAAACGCTATCGGTTAGTAGAAATCCAAGTTAAAAAATGCCGGATCGATTCGGTTGGCTTTTTCGACGGCGTCGATTCGACCATCCTATCTTTACGTAGTTTTGATGGTATCGTAAAAAGTCAGAAAGTATCCGTTATTGTCATTCCCGTGAAAACGGGAATCCAGGAAAATCAACTGCTTATGGACTCCCGCTCCCCGATCAGGTCGAGGACAAGCTTCGCGGGAGTGACGGCCTTGGAAACTTTTTACAAATTCATCAGTTTTCTAAAGCGAAAAAATCTATACTCGATTGCAAGATCGTGGATACCCGCCAATTGTTAAGGGAGGTTTGAAGATGACAAAGATAAAATACCGTAAATATTTTACACCGGCAGTGTTAATTTTCTTGCTTATTCTCTGCTTCCCCGCACTCAGCTCTGCTGACAAATCCTCTGTAACGGTTGAGGCGCCCGAAAACGCTGAGAAGGGAAGCGAGATTATCATCAGGATAAATGTCAAGCACAGTGGGAATAACTTTCTCCATTACACGGACCGGGTATATGTCAGCGTAAACGGAAAAGAGATAAAGCGATGGGAATTCTCGGCCTTCAACAAGCCTGAGTCTGAAAATTTCTCGAGGGAAATACGCTACAGGGTCAACGGCCCCCTTGAGATAGTAGCCGAGGCCAACTGCAGTATGCATGGCAGCGCTGGCCCTGCAAAGAAAAATGTCGCTGTGAGGTAAAATTGAATTATGTCTGTGGGAGGAGTTTCAATCATACTGATCCTTGGCATCCTCAACCTTTGTCTCCTCGTCTTTCAACTGTGCACGGGTATGCGTTGGATAAAGGTCTCTTTCAAGACGCACAGGAGATCGGGAATTACACTTTTCATTTGTGCTGTCATACACGCCGGCTTGGCCTTTCTGGCTAACGTTCCCTGATGCGCCAGAAACGACAACGTAATATTCGAAACAGGTTTGGGCTACAGACAGGTATAAGGCAGATAATGCTTAGGGATTTCGGATTTAGGTTTTCGTCCCGCCAGGCAGGATTGCCTGAACAGGACTTTTCGTTTAAGCGATTATCAGATCATCTCCAATGCGCACGCCATTGACACGCCGCCGCCGCCGCAGAGTGTGGCCAGGCCTAAGGTATTGCCCCTCTTTTTCATGGCATAGATAAGGGTCACCATGATGCGTACTCCCGTCGATCCGACCGGGTGACCGAGGCCGATACCGGAGCCGTTTATATTGGTGATCTCCCTGTTCAAACCCAACTCCTTTTCACAACCCAAGTATTGGGCCGCAAATGCCTCGTTTAGCTCAATCAGTTCAAAATCCTCTAATTTGATGTCAGGGTTTTTCTCGAGAAGATTCCTGACCGCAGGGACAGGGCTCAAACCCATCACCGAGGGATGACAGGCGCCTCGCCCTGTGGCCCGTATTCGCGCAATCGGCTGGATGCCCAACTCCTTGGCCTTATCGGCGGACATGATAATCATGGCACTGGACCCATCGTTGATGCCAGAGGAATTTCCCGCCGTTACCTTTCCGATCTTGGGGACAAAGGCCGGGGGTAGCTTTACTAATTGTTCCATGGTAAGCCCTGGACGAAAATGTTCATCCTTGTCGAAAATGACAGGCGGTTTCTTCCTCTTAGGGACCTCGATCGGTACGATTTCATCCTTAAATACTCCTTCTAATGTCGCCCTTTCCGCGTTGTTGTGACTGCGCAGCGCAACTTCGTCCATCTCTTCACGGCTGATGTTGTGCAGTTGGGCCACGAACTCGGCGGTATGTCCCATAATGTATGGCTTTCCCTTGAAAAGCTCTAAGGGCATCCCTTCTTTCACAGGGCCTTCTTCGGGATGGGGCAAGAGAAAAGATCCGCAATGGAGCGCATGAATCATGGCATCCACAAAGACCTGGTCCTGCAGCCGGCAGCCCCAGCGGGCGCTTGGAACCGTGTAAGCAACGCCCGACATATGTTCCGTACCACCGGTCAGAATAATATCGGCCATACCGGCTTGGATCATGGCCATCCCCGAAATAGTCGCTTCCATAGCTGATGTGCATACGCGGTTGATAGTTACCGCGGTAACGCTATCGGGTATGCCGGCCATAAGGGCTGCAACACGGGCCACGTTGAGGGCATCCGCAGGCTCAATACAATTCCCAAAACGGACATCGTCAATCATCCCGGGTTCAATCCCGGCCCGTTTTATGGCCTCTTTCATGGCCACGCTTCCGATAACGGCCGCGTTCATATCTCTAAGTGTTCCGCCAAAGGCCCCCACGGCAGTTCTGCATGCAGAAACAATAACAACTTCTTCCATAATATCTCCTTCAATTTGTGGGTTCAAGGTTCATGGGTTCAAGGTTCAAAAGTCCAGGGATAATGACAAAAGTGAAGCCTCGAAGTCCTCGTAAAAAATGTCTGGGATGTCCAGTTTCGAGTTTCCAGTTTCAAGTTTCAAGTTTCAAGTTTCAAGTTTCATATGAGAGGTTTTCGTGTAGTGTATACAAGAGGACCTGTCAAGAGGTTTTTGTCCGGTTCCTGCGCCCTTTCTTTTGATAGATCTTGACTGCCCTGTTATGTTCCCGCAGGGTCTTGGAAAAGTGGTGACTCCCATTATTCTTAGAAACAAAATAGAGATAATCAGTGTCTGCCGGGTATAAAACGGCCTTGATCGACTCCTCGCCCGGGTTTGCAATAGGACCGAAAGGTAGACCCTTAATAACATAGGTGTTATAAGGGGTCGATTCACTCAGGTCCTTTCGCGTCAGGTTTCCGTTGAAGTCCCTGATTCCGTATATGACGGTCGGGTCGCTTTCAAGACGCATACCCTTTTTTAATCGATTCAGAAAAACACTCGCGATAACAGCTCTCTCCGCACTCTGTGCTGTCTCCTTCTCAATCAGGGAAGCCAGGGTAACTACCTGCTGGAGCGTCATGCCCGACTCCCCCACCCTCTCCTTTAAGGGGTTGGTTACTTCAAAAAAACGCTTAACCATTACATCAATGATTGATACAGCAGGCTGGCCCCGGCCAAACCGGTAGGTATCGGGGTACAGATATCCTTCAAGGCTGGAGCCAGATATACCGTAACTCTTGACAATATCCGGATCCTCTGCAAGAGCTGAGAATTTGGCCCTGTCTGCCAGCCCTTTCTTTTCTAATTCCTCCGCAATCTGCTTTATGGTAAACCCTTCAGGGATGGTCACGGGGTGTGTTATGCTGACTCCTTTGCTCAAGATATTGAGGACCCCCAAGGGAGCCATACCGCTGTTAAGCCGGTATTCCCCTGCCTTTATCCTGGTCCCGTGCCCGGTGAGCTTGTTCCATAAAAGGAGAGGTGTCTTATTGGCGATTATCCCTTTCTTTTCAAGATCACAAATAACCTCCCTTAAAGTTGCGCCTTTATTCACAATAAAGATCTGATCCGGTCCCTTCTTTTTTGCAGGTTGAATAAGAAAGTGGGCAACTCCGGCGGATAGTAGTACCCCGATTAGAAGGAGAAAAGCAAATGCAAAAAAAGTAGTTCTTTTGGCCCGAATAGAAATCGGCATAAGGGTTCTAAAATGGCCTCCGCCTCTAAGGTTGCTTCCAAAGATACTAACGCATCATAATTATTCCAAATCGAAGGGTAAATCAAGCGTAAGATTCCCTTTTTCATTTTGTCTTGCCAATCTGTGAATCGATTGATTAATATAGGACATAATGGACAGGGAATGGAGAGTGAGACGAACTGGTATTTATAGACATCTGTGTAAATAGGGACTAAGAACCTGTGTTTGCAAAAAATCGTATATTCCAGAACAGAGTGGCCTTCATAACAGGCAGTTCTCGTGGGATCGGCAGCTCAATTGCGCGGGAATTTGCCCACTGCGGAGCCGATGTCGTCATTACGAACAGAAAACAGGGCGGTTCCTCGCAGGCCAAGGGAAAAAAGCTATGTGAGGAAATCAGCGAAGGGGGTGGCCGGGCCATATTGGTCAACTGTGATATTTCACAAAAAAAATCGGTCAAAAAAGCCATAAGTGACGCAAAAGCGCATTTTGGACGTCTTGATTTCTTGATTTTGAATGCTGCCAGAGCGCCGTTTAAACCCATTGAAAGGCTGTTTGAGCGAGAGCTGAAAGATTTGGTGAATACCAATTATCTGGGCCACATCTTCTGTATTCAGGAATCCATTCCTCTGTTGGAGAAGAGTGGGGGGAAGATCGTCTTTATTTCCAGCCTGGGAAGTCGGTTCTATAACCCTTCGTACCCTCTTGGAAGTATGAAAGCGGCCATGGAGTCCGTGGTTCGGGATTGTTCGGAAAGCCTGAGAGAAAAAAAGATACTGGTAAACGGCGTTTGCGGGGGTCTTGTCAAAACCGATTCCTTTAAGACAATGAGATTGTACTGGGAAGGGATTGAACAATTACCGGATGACCTTTTTATGGAACCGGAAGAAATTGCAGATGCGGTTATTTTTTTATGCGGTCCCGCGAGCAGAGGAATACGAGGACAGACATTGATCGTTGACAGGGGTCTAAGCAACAGTCTGTTATACCCGGTTTTGCAATAGGGCACTTTGAGTTTATCCAGGATGTGTCGGGAGGACGTATGGCTCAGAAGATTATTGCGGAAGAAAGAATTTTTGATGAAGTGAAGAAGGCGATCGTAAATGCCCTTGGGGTTGATGCGGAATCTATCAAACCAGAGAGTATTCTGACAATGGATTTGGATGCAGAATCTCTCGATTTTTTAGATATCAGTTATAATCTGGAGCAGACCTTTGGTTTCAAAATGGCTCGGCATTTTGTTCTTGAACATGCAGAAGAGATGTTTGGTGAGGGCAGTGCCATTGATGAAAATGGATGTTTGCCCCCCCAGGCCGTAGAGATGTTAAAACTGAGGTTCAACGGCGACCGGACTTCCTTGGAGCCCGGCATGGACATGGATGAAGTGGTCCATCTAATTACGGTGGATTCCATGGCTGGAAGCGTCCTGGACATTCTTGACAGCCTTCCTGAAACCTGTCCCGAGTGTGGCCGGTCATCGTGGAAAACCGAGGACGGAACCCACATCCTGTGCGGTTCATGCCGGGCCGATGCGGTTTACAAGACCGGCGATGAACTGGTTATCGACTGGTTGAAACAGGTCCAGGAAAAGGAACACCTCTTCTGATATTGTTTTGAAAATGGGAAAACGGGTTTTTAAACGTAGGGTCGTCATTACCGGGTATGGCATGATCACCCCGTCGGGTCGGAATGTTGCAGATACCTTCAAGAGTTGCAGCATGGGAAAATCCGGCATTGATGATATCACGGCCTTTGACGCAACGGGCCTTCCCTGCCGGATTGCGGGGCAGGTGAATGATGAATGGATTCGGGATGATGGATTCAGCAACCACAAAAGGCTTCTGAAATTTTCTTCCAGGGGGCTCAGGCTGATGAGCATTGCCGCCAGGGAAGCAGCCTCTCGTGCGGAACTTCCAAAGGTCTCTGACCGTCAACGAATCGGCGTTTCCATTGGTTCTTTCGGTGAAGACCCTCCCTTAGAAGAGATTGTATGGCTTCACCGGTTTTACGACGGAGAGGGCCATTGGGATCTGGAAAGCCTGACAAGGGAAGGCGGCTATAATTTTCTTCGGTTTTATCGCAGAAAACCGGATATGATCTCCGCGATAATTGCCAGACTTTTTGACTGCCGGGGCTCGAACCTTTCCAGCACATCGGCATGCGCGGCCGGCGCACAGGCCGTCGGCGAGGCATTCAGGATGATTCAGGACGGGCATTGCGATGTCATGATGGCCGGGGGTTGCGAGTCAACCTTGAATCTTGCGGGGTTTTTGGGTTTTGTGCTGTTGGGCGCCTTGGCCACACGTTATGAAACGCCCCAGACCGCATCGCGACCCTTTGACCGTAAGAGGAACGGATTTGTCCTGTCGGAAGGGGCTGCGGTCCTGATCCTTGAAGATTTTGATCATGCCCGCAATCGAGGCGCCCCCATTGAAGGAGAAATCCTGGGATACGGCAGTTCATCGGATGCCTATCGCATTACGGATTCCGATCCCCGGGGCGAAGGCGCCATACTGGGCATGCGCAAAGCCTTGGCCGACGCAGGGTTGACCCCCGAGAAAATTCAATATATCAACGCCCACGGGACTTCCACCCTGAAAAACGATATCAGTGAAACCAGAGCCATCAAGGCGGTTTTTGGCCCAAACGCGAAAAAAATGGCCATCAGCTCAAACAAGTCCATGCTGGGACATTGCATTGCCGCGGCCGGTCCCATTGAATTGATTCTGACGCTCATGGGGATGCACTGTTCCCTGGTTTTGCCGACCATCAACCAGACCCATCCCGATCCAAAGTGCGATCTCTGGTTTGTGCCCAACCAGGCCGTCCACAAAGCGCATTCCGTGGCGATTTGCAATTCTTTTGGCTTCGGAGGACAGAACGGGTGCCTATGTATCGGAAATACTTTTTGAATTTCTTTACAAGATCCGGTTGATCATGTGAATTGGTTGAGGGCTAAAAAAGAACCCTTCATGGAAAGCATCGTTATCACAGGCATGGGGACGGTAACGTCACTGGGAGCCACCGCCGGGGACACCTACCGTGCGCTGCTGAAGGGATGCTCGGGGGTCCGCCTCATTTCAGGGTTTGATACTGAAGGCTTTGATTGTCGAATAGGCGCGCAAATGCCGCCCATTGATCCCTCGAATATGGGAATCCATCCCAGGGACGCGCGCATTATGGGCATGCAGGGTCTCATGCTTATGAAAGCCGCCCGGGATGCATTCTCTGCCGGCGGTTTGGACAAACGCCCCGTCGATGGCGATTTAATAGGCCTCTTTATGGGTATGGGAATAGTGGATTATGAATTCAAAGATCTCCTGCCGGCAGTCCAATACAGCCTGAACAGCGGTGGCGCAATTAACGATGATGATTTTTTCAGCCGGGGATACCGGGAGATTTATCCGCTCTGGCCCCTTTCTATGTTGAATAATATGGCATTGTGCCAAGTGGCGATTCATTTGGGTATCAAAGGCGAAAATGCTGTGTTCGCCCCCCATGGGGACGCCGGTGCATGGGCCGTCGCCGAAGGTGTAAGCGCCATTTTGGAAGGCAAAGCCAATGTTGTTCTGGCGGGGGGCGTCAGTGAGAAAATATCCCCGTTGAGCCTTGCCCGCGGCCTGTCGGCAGATATATTGAACACGGATCCATCGCTAAACCGGAACGTCTGCCCTCCTTTCAAGGCCGAAGCAAAAGGAACCATCCTGGGAGAAGGGTGTGGCGTAATGGTTCTGGAATCCCGTTCTTCCGCCGAGAAACGGGGCGCGCCTTTTCTTGCCGAAGTGTCGGGTTTTGGATCGGCATTTGAACGGGAAGAAGAGACGATGCGCCCAACCGCCCGTGCCGTTCAAAGGGCCATGGACGAGGCCATGGTTGATGCAGGGATTGACCCTGCCGGTGTTGACCTGGTTATTGCCCATGGAGACGGCACGGCCGGGGATAAAAATGAGATCGATGCGATTGCCGGGTTTTTTGCCGATGCAGGCAGACCCATCGATCTATACGTCTCAAAAGGCGCTCTGGGGAACCTGTTTGCAGCATCGCCGGTGGTGGATGCCATCCTGACCATTTGCATGATGGAAAACGGCATGGTTCCCGCGGCGCTGTATGTGGATCCGGTGGAACATCATACGCCTTTCAACCTGATTTGCGGCAAGGCCCTGCGGAAAAGGCCCAAATGCGTCATGATTAATAGCCGAAGTCATGAAGGGCACTGTGTGTCACTGGTCATAACCGCTTGCAGGTAGGGGCAAGCCGGAACCAAATTGAATATTGACGATTTGTGGTATCGCTTCGCTCTGTCTTTTCTATTAAAATCGATAGAATTCCTTAAATATTCAATCTGACTATGGCATAAATCATGCGCAAACATGATGTGATTTGAACAAATAGGTACTAAAGCCGGACCTATGGAAACCGGGGGCGGCTTGCGGTCTTTTATCAAAAACAACAGGAGTCGCCGGTATGCGCTTTTTATTTTGCGACCGGATTGTCAGAATTGACAAGGGCGAATCTATTGAAGGCGTCAAGGTCTTTTCCCTTTCCGAGGAATTTCTGAACGGCCATTTTGAAAAAATGCCCCTTGTACCGGGCGCCATCTTTATCGAAACCATGGCGCAGTTTCTGGGGTGGCTCATTATGTATTCGCATGATTTTCAGTGTTTTCCCATCATCAGCCTCCTCGAGGATGTTGAAGTGACGTCGGGCATGACGCCGGGTTTCGAGGCCTGCGTGCAGGCCCGTATTGTTTCAACAACCGCAACAGATTCCCTGGGAAAAGCGGAAATCCGTGTTGATGGAAAGCCCATTGCCCGGGTGGATCGAATGATCTACAGTCATTTTGCCGTCCCTGACCCCATAGGGCTGCGAAACCAGTTCAACCTTATGGCTCTCTCCCAACAGACCACGGGACCGGCATGGAAAATTCATGGGTAGGAGAGTTGTTGTTACAGGTCTCGGGCTGTCAACCGCCCTTGGAATTGAAGTGGAAGAAAACTGGCGGAAACTGCTGGACGGGGTTTCGGGAATTCAGGCCTTAACCCTGCCTCACAGCGGATCGTCGCCCATTCGGGCCGCAGGCCAAATAGCCCCGGACCATTTGAAGAAAATGGAGGCGGCCTTTGCCCGTAAGTGCTGGGAAAAGAAAACCGTTTTTGCCCATTGGGCTGTTGCGTCCGCCCTCAAGGATGCAGGCTTGCTCGACTTTCGGGGGAATCGAAACCGATGGGGCCTTTTGGTCGCTGAAGGTATCCCGACGGTTTCGCTGTCGGAAATTGCCCGATATATAAACGGCCAAGGCGGTTTTGACCTGATCCGTTTTGGAAAAGAACATGGCGGGCCGGGCCATCGCGCCCTGAGCAAAATCCGGTCCAATGGGATTGCATCCCTTGTTTCAGAGGAATTTGGCCTTCAGGGTCGCAACGGTGTTATCATGTCTGCGTGCGCCTCGGCAACCCAGGCCATCGGCCTGGCCTTTCGAGCCATCCGTCGGAATAATGCGGAGGTGATGGTTGCGGGGGGAGCTGATTCCATGATCAACCCGATAGGCCTCATGTTTTTTGTGCTCCTGACGGCGGCTTCCGTCTCTTCCGGGGGAACAAAGACCGCATGTCGACCCTTTGACCGAAAGCGAAACGGCCTGGTAGTCGGCGAGGGGGCGGGTTTTCTGGTGCTGGAGGCCCTTCCCCATGCGCAGGAAAGGGGCGCCCATATATACGCGGAGATGGCCGGATACGGTTCAACCATGGATGCTTTCAGGGCCACCGCGCCGGACCCCAGAGGGCTGGGCGCCGCTCGGGCCATGCAACATGCTCTGGACGATGCCGGGCTGGGCATCGGGGATATTGATTATATCAATGCGCACGGCACGGGAACCCGACAGAACGACATATCAGAAACCAATGCCGTTAAAAAAGTTTTTGGGGCGCAAGCGACAAAGCTGTGCGTCAGTTCAAGCAAATCCATGATTGGGCATCTGATGGCGGCCTCGGGGGGACCTGAGTGCATATACACGGTGTTAACAGTCCAAAACGATGAAATTCACCCGACCCTCAATCTTCGCAATACGGACCCGAAATGTGATCTGGACTATGTTCCCAATGTCAAACGCAAAAGGGTTGTTCGGGCCGCACTTTCCAACTCCTTTGGCTTTGGCGGACAGAATGCAAGCATTGCCGTCAGAAAATACGGTTGAGGCATGGTCAATGAGGCAACGGTCATGAATCTGGATTTGACTGACAGGATCGCCCTGGTTACGGGAGGCGCCCGAGGGATCGGCCGGGAATGCTGTCTGAGACTCGCACGGGCGGGAGCGACCGTCATTATCAATTTCGACCAATCGGAAAAAGAGAGCGAACATCTGAAAAAAGATATCTGCAAAGACGGATTTCGAGCGGAGGCGTTTCAGGCAGATATCACCAATTATGGTGAAATTCAGGGTCTTTTTGATTTTGTTCGGGAAAAGTTTGGTCGACTGGATATCCTGGTCAACAATGCCGGCATCATCATGGACAGGCTTTTATTGACCATGAAGACGACAGAATGGGACCGGGTGCAGGACGTAAACCTGAAAGGGGCCTTTCTGGCAACTCAGAGAGCGGTCGAATTGATGCTGCCCGATCACCGGGGAAAAATCATCAACATTGCCTCCACCAGCGCCATAAGAGGCGGCAGGGGACAAACGAACTATGCTGCGGCCAAAGGCGGTTTGATCTCGTTTACCCGCGCATGCGCCGTGGAGCTGGCCGGAAAAAATATACAGGTCAATGCCGTATTGCCGGGCATCATCATGACCAAAATGAGCGATCGGGTCAGGAAGCGGGCCGGTAAAGAAATTCTTGATAAGATTCCGGCATCAAGATTCGGTGAGGCTTCTAATGTTGCAGACCTTGTGGTTTTTCTTGCTTCTGACAAATCCGATTACATCACGGGGCAGGCCATTGCCGTAGACGGGGGAATGAGTATTTCCTAATGCGGCTGTACCAGGGCGTAGATATTGTGGAAATATCCAAAATTAAAAAGATTATGGGCAGAAACCCTTCTTTTGCGCTCGAGATTTTCACTGACAGGGAGAGGGCCTACTGTTGGTCTTTTAGGGAGCCCTATGCCCATTTTGCAGGGCGGTTTGCCGCCAAGGAGGCGTGCGCGAAGGCCTTGGGAAAAGGGTTTTTATCTGCCGGCATCGATTACGCGTTTCAAGAGGTTGAAGTTGTCTTGGAACCATCTGGAAAGCCCCATCTGAAGTTGTATGGGTGGATGGCAAAAATCTGCCAAAAGAGAAAAATTGATCAATTTACGGTTTCGATTTCTCATACCTCCCGGAATAGCATCGCAACCGTCACGCTTCTTGGGGCATGAGCCGTTTCAGGAAAGAAAATGCGATATCTACTCATTGATCATATCACCGAGGTCCAAAGCGGCAGCCTGATCCGGGGCATCAAGAACGTCGCCATGAGTGAAGATTTCATGTCGTTTCACTTTCCGGATAACCCGGTCATGCCCGGCGCGCTACTCCTGGAGGCCCTGGTCCAGATGGCAGGCTGGCTTGAGGCCGAATCCAGCCGGTTCAATGGTTGGATCCTGCTCAGTAAAGTCAGGAAATGCCGATACTATGGCTTTGCCCGGCCCGGTGATCAGGTAAGGCTTGAGGTCATCCCTTTGCCTGCAAGAGATCCATGCGCCAGAATGTATAAAGGGGTCGGCATGGCCAATGGCAGAAAGCTGATTGCCGCGGAATTTGAAGGCGCCGTACAACCCCTGTCCGAACTTCATGATCCCGTCGGGGCAAAACATCTTTTCCACATTCTAACGAGAGCCTGTGGGTTTAAGCTAAATGGATAATCGAAACATTGTCATAACGGGATTGGGTTTGGTTACGGCTCTGGGGAAAAATGTCGTTTGCAACTGGCGCAATCTTGAGCTTAAAAACTCTGGAATCGGCTGTTACCCCCGAGAAAACCAGCCCGAACCATTCAACTATATTGGAAAAGTACACGAATTTAGAATACCGAAAGGGATGCCCCGGAAAATTGGGAATCAGATGAAATTTTTGAATCGCGGTTCCCTGCTGGGATTCATAGCGGCCCACGAAGCCGTCACATCATCCGGGATGGAAATATCTCAAATTACGCCGGATCGCAGGGCCCTTTGTATCGGCTCAGGAGATCATACCAAAACCGGATATGATTTTTTGTTTCCCGCCGTGAAGAAAGGGACAGACGGAAAATTCAGACATGTGAACAGCAAACAGTTGAATGAGACCTGTCTCCACGAGGTGAACCCCTTTTACCTCCTGGAGTCTCTTCACAACAATCTTTTCAGTTTCCTGTCCGCATTTTTTGACCTGAAGGGCCCAAATGCCACCCTGGCCAGCCTCTCTCCTTGCGGACTTCATGCACTGGAGGCAGCATCCCGAATGATCCGCCAGGACCAGGCGGATATGGCGCTGGTGGTGGGGTGCGGGAACTGGATCACCGAAATTCCCCTCTACGAACTACAGGGCCTCGGCTTGTTTTCCCATTGTCGGGAAGGGGCTCAATCCTTCAAGCCCCTGGATAAGCGAAGGAACGGATTCATCCCGGGTGAAGGGGGGGCTGCCGTCCTGCTGGAAGCCGAAGGGACGGCCCGAAAACGCGGGGCCTTCATACATGGCCGAATCAGAGGCACGGGCAACTGCATTGAATTTGACAGCGCGCACGGCCTCGGGGTTTCCACGAAGGTCAGCCTGCGCTGTATGGCGATGGCTTTAAAAGACGCCGGTGTGGATGCGGCCGATCTTGGAGTCATATCCCCTCACGGGAATGCCACACGAATGGGGGACCGCTCCGAACTCGAATCCATACAGACACTCTTGGGAAACCATTCATCACAGATACCCATCGTTGCCATGAAACCTTTTACCGGGCATATGGGAGCGGCCAGCGATATCGCCGAGATGATTCTGGGCCTTAAGGGCCTGCAAAAGGGGATGGCGCCGGCGACACTGAACTTCAAGGCATCCGAAGAACGATTTTCACATTTGAATATTTCAAACGCCCATCTTTCCTGCGCCGGAAACCGTTTTTTGTCGGTTTCCTGCGGCATGGGGGGGCAGGTCGCATCTGTTTTAGTAGAGGGATAATCCAAGACAATGTCCATTTTCAGTCTAAAATCAAAACATTCGAAAACCCTATGGGGCATTTTGCGCCAAAATCGGCTTGAATTCATTCTGATTTTGATTTTTATGGGTTTGACCTCAGGGGTTATCATGCTCGCACCTTACTGGGTCAAGGTACTCATCAATGAAATTATGCTGAAAAAGGATTTTGCCCTTTTGTTCAAGCATCTCCTGTGGGGGCTGGTTCTGTTTTTAGCCATACTTTTTTTCGAATTTGAGAGAGAACTGAGAAAATTCCGTTTGGGCAATGCGGTTGAAGCGGCTGTTCGAGTTCGATTATTTCGAAAAATCATTCGGGTACCCTTAGACATCCTTCCAGAACAAAGAACCGGCGATTTGATCTCAAGAATATCCAACGACGTCCAAATTTTCGGGGACGGAATCCGCCTCGGTCTGTTGACCTTGATTCCGAACCTTTTGATCGCGCTGGGGCTGATGGTTATGATGGTTTGGTATTCACTGCCCCTGTCAATAATTACCATAATTCTGATTTCGCCCATGGCGTGGGCCGTCCAGTACTTTGTGGGTAGAATCAGATTAAAAGCAAGGATCGCTCAGGAAAAGATGGGCCTGGTCAACAACATGGTGGAGGAATCGCTGAGAGGAATAAAAGAAATAAAATGCTATGGTCGCGAAGAGGGTGTAGGAGAGCGATTTTTAGAACTGAGCAATAGGGCCTTAAAAGCCCATAATCAGCAAGACAAATTAAGAGCCATTAATCCCGCCATTATTTCGTGCCAGACCTTTATCACCATCGGCATACTCATTCTGATCTGCTCATGGATGCTTATGCGGGGCCTCTTGCCCGTGGAAAATCTGACAGCCTTTGTTACATGCCTCCTCCTTGTTTTTACGCCCATTACCAGAATTTCGGGCTCATTTGGTTTTATAGGTAAGACTTTTGCTGCGATGGATCGTTTTGACGAAATTTTTGATCTGCCCGCAGAAACCCTCAAAAACGAAAAATTTCCCGATCTTCCGGAAATCAGGGGTCACATCCATTTCGAAAATGTTTTTTTTTCCTATGGTCGGAATGGATTTCAATTGGTGGACATCAATTTTGAAGCAGCGCCAGGGGAGACACTGGCCATTGTTGGCCCCAGCGGCGCGGGAAAAACGACCCTCATCAACCTGCTGTTACGCTTTTTAGATCCCATTTCAGGCAAAATCCGCATTGACGGGTGGGATATTCATGGGCATCGTATTGACAGCCTGCGGAAACAAATCGGTTTCGTTCCCCAAGAGCCGGTTCTTTTTGACGCCTCGCTGAGGGAAAATCTATCCTTTGTAAAGGGCAATGCCACCGAGGATGAAATCAGGACGGCCACAAGAGCCGCCCATGTGGATCAATTTGCAGATCGACTGCCGGAAGGGTATGATACGCAGATCGGCCAATATGGAAGCCGGCTGTCTGTGGGGCAACGCCAGAGGATCGCAATTGCACGGGCATTTCTACTAAATCCGAGATTGTTAATCCTGGATGAACCCACTTCCGCCCTTGATCCGGAATCCGAGCATTTGATCAATGATTCCCTTCAATCTCTCTGGCAAGGGAGAACCACCATCATTGTTGCCCATCGTATGTCCACCATCAAGAATGCGGACCGTATTCTGGTTTTGGACAACGGGTGTATTATCCAGAATGACACGCACCAGAATCTGCTCAAGGAAAAAGGCCTTTACCATACGCTGCACACCTATGCGGCGGTCTGATTTGAAACCCGAACTCCTTCTGATTTCCCATGTTGAATGATCCATGACAGACCAACCTAAGACAATCCTGACGAAAAAGGGGTTCGTCCGTCTCTCCCCCTTTGCCAAAATGGGCCTATGGGTGGGAGGCATGGCCCTTATCATGGGGATCATCGCGGCCGCGACAAGACTTTTGGGAATCGATGAAGCGCGCTGGAATCCGAGGAGCGGAGGTCTGTTTGCCCTCTTTGGGCTTGGTCTGATTCTGGTGATGATGGCCTTTGAACAAAAACCCCTTTTCTCCTACGGTTTCATTCAATCGAAACGGTAGCTGAGGCTATGGGGATTGGGATTCCTCATCGGCTTTGCATCGCTTTCTGCCTATTTCGCGCTCCTTCTCCTGCTGGATGTGACTTCCATGCAGACGGACCCAAGGTTTCTCCTCCACGGGATTGTCCGGGGATTGGACGGCCTTGTGGCTTCGCCTATCATTCAGATCATCTTCTGCGGTTACATATTGGGGTTGTTCAAAGAACGGTATGGTGCGGCTGTGGCGGTTTCTGTGGTGGGGCTCCTGTTTGCCCTGAGCCAGGGGGCTCAAGATACAAGGCCTATACTGGATACGGCATCCTTCAGGATGGCCATGGGACACTTTCTAATCATGGCCTTGCTGGCCGTGATGCGCCTGGTACACAGCAATCTCTATTGGGGCACAGGCGTGCTGAGCGGATAGATTATGGCCCTGCGCATCATTCAGAAAATCGTCCTCACGGAAATGAGTACCGGGGACAGAAGGGACTGGATCCCATGGACGATTCCCCAGGGACACCCGGAGCAGGGATTGGCGCTTTGGGCCGTTTTGGGCATGGGCCTGGCCATATATGCCTGGCTATTGCACCGTCAAGTCGAGCCTGTTGTTCCCCCCTCTTGCGAAGGCATCCCAAGGGATCTAAAGCGGGTCTATCCGTTTGCACAAATCAACATTTTGGCCCCCATAGATCTCTGGTTTGGGAGGCTATGGCACTCGAGGTTTCGCGTAGGCCTTGCTTATCTCCCAAGGCTCGTTTGGGCGTTGTCCATCTCTTTGTTCAATACCGTGTTGACGTTGCCGGAGCGTCTGATGCTACCCCTTTTTCTGGGAACGAAAAAAGTGCGCGATCCCATATTCATTCTTGGAGTAAACCGTAGCGGGACCACGCACCTGCATAACCTTCTCGCCCTTGATGGTCAATGGATCACCCCAAGGCTGATGCAGGTGATGAACCCCAACGGTTTTGTTCTTACAGGCTGGCTTCTGCTGCCACTTTTCCTTTTCAGCCCCCCGCGCAGGCCCATGGACAATATGCCCGTCCACATGTTTTCGCCCAGTGAAGAGGAATTTGCTTTGATGAATCAGACTCATCTATCGCCCTATTGGGGCATGGTTTTTCCGAGGCAGGGAGATGAATATGACAGATACCTTTTCCCGGAGGGTTTCACATCTCAGGAACGGGAATCGTGGAAGCGGCATTACGAACGGTTTCTCAAAAAGATGACACTTTTTTCAAGCAAGAGACCCCTGTTGAAAAATCCCCTGAATACCGGTCGTGTAGCGCTGCTTCGGGAAATGTATCCCGATGCCAAATTCATACACATTCAGAGGAATCCTTATCGCGTGTATCGATCCAATGTGCATCTGGCCCAGGAAGGCTTCTTGCTGTTTCAGATGCAAGACCCCGAAAAACACAAATCCTATGAAGCCAGATTTCCAGATAACTACCTGAAAATGGAAACCCAATTCGAAAGGGATGTGAAAGAGCTTCCGGAAAGGCACCTCGCTCGTATCCGGTTTGAGGACCTGGAAACCGACCCAATAGCTGAAATAGAACGTATCTATGCCTCTCTGAACCTGCGGATGACGAAACGGTTTCGGCAAAGGATGCAGCGTTATCTGGAAAGTATTTCGAGTTACCAGAAGAACAGGTTTCAGAAATCAAGGAAGGAATTGTCCGGCGATATTCGTTCGAAGCTCGATGCTCTATGCGTACGAAACGGATATCCTACGCAAGCCTGATAGTAAGGTAGGTCACGATATCCTGTGCAGTCTTAAATTCACTGATCTGATCGTCCGGGATGTCGATGCTATAGTTTTCTTCCAATTCAAACACCATCTCCACGGCATCGAGCGAGTCCAGACCCAGATCGTCTACCAGGGATGATTCGGGTTTTATCTGTTTCAGATCCATGGAAGCTTTGTCAGCCAGGACCTCAACGACTTTTTTTTCGATCTCTTTTTTATCCATAGGACTAATCTCTCAAGCAAAATTTCTTAAAAAGAAAACATGCATTGACGCTGCCGAACCCGAAAGAATTGGACAGAACACAGTTAATCTCGGCATCTCTTGCCTTGTTCGGCACATAATCCAGATTGCATTCCGGGTCAGGGTGGGTCAGGTTAATGGTGGGTGGAATCAGTTGGTGTTCAATGGCCAGGCAGGAGACCACCGCTTCTATGGCTGCCGCCGCGCCGATGCTGTGCCCTATCATGGATTTTGTCGAGGAAATAGGTACTTTACGGGCGGAACCCTCGAATACCGTTTTGATGGCCTTTGTTTCAGCCACATCATTGGCGATGGTACCTGTGCCATGGGCATTAACATAGTCAATTTCAGTAGGGCGCAGGTTGGCTTCTTTCAGGGCCAGCATCATGGTTCTTGCCGCATCTTTTCCAGTGGGCTGAGGCATGGCGATATGGTAGGCGCCGCTGGCCAACCCGTATCCGACGATTTCAGCATAGATGTGAGCGCCCTTTTCGAGGGCACGATCAAGTTCTTCTATGATCAGAACGGCGCCCCCTTCTCCCATGACGAAACCATCTCTCTCCAGATCAAAAGGCCGGCTTGCCTGCCGGGGTGGATCATTTTTCTTTGACAATACTCCCCTCAATGCACAGTAGGCCCCAAAGGTGAATTGGGTCAGGGGGGCCTCCGCTCCACCTGAAAGAATGATGTCGGCTTCATAGTGCTGAATTTTCCGAAATCCCTCGCCAATTCCGTGGTTTCCCGAGGCACAGGCCGTGGAGACCACGGAGTTGGGGCCCAGCAATCCATATTGAATGGCGATATGGGCGGTAACCGCATTGGGGGTAATCCGTGGAACGTACAATGGATTGAAACGGTGGGATTCTTTTTCGTATGCCCCCATGATCTGTGATTCATGGAAAAGAACGCCGCCAAGGCCGGAACCCATAATCACGCCGATCCGTTCCCGATCCTCCGATTCGAGATTCAAACCGCTGTCATCCATGGCCATTTTTGCCGCGGCCAGTCCGAAATGAACGAATCGATCCACTCTTTTTGCGACTTTATCGGACATGTACCGCCGAGGATCGAAATTTCTCACTTCAGCGGCCACCTGTGATGGGTAATGGGATGGGTCAAAGCTGGTGATCCTGTTGATACCGGACCGACCCAGTGTGTTTGATTCCCAGAAGTGCTCTTTGCCTATTCCATTGGCCGCAACCACGCCCAATCCTGTAGTCGCGGTAGGAATGCCGGTTACCCGGCACCCCCCGCACAGATCCCTACGTGAGGAACTACCTCATAGGGCTCCTACCTCGGGTAATAACGCGCA
>Ga0222695_1000604_pt1 | contig 18234 bp, 18 predicted proteins | sample AntAcemetage1398_FD_179834 | JGI IMG/M metagenome (GOLD analysis project Ga0222695, IMG submission 179834) | Saline water microbial communities from Ace Lake, Antarctica - #1398 | ecosystem: Environmental > Aquatic > Non-marine Saline and Alkaline > Saline | place: Antarctica: Ace Lake...
GCTTACTTGCCAGTATGTAGACATAAAATCGCTTTTCCATCATTCCGGATCACTGCTGGATTCCCGCGTTCGCGGGAATGACGTTATAGGTTCGCGGGAATGACGGTTGCGGTATATCATCCCAAATCCCCGTTTCCACGAGGATAAGCTTTAACAAACTGGTAATGCTCCCGTCTTAATGCGCCTGATGTCTTAGTGAAATTAGGCCATCAACAGGGGAGAAGACAATTCTCAGATTTAATTTTCCTTTTATAACTCTTCAAAAACAAACGGCAAAAATCGCCGAACAATTTAATTCACCCGACCAAAAGGGGCGCCGTTTTTTCGAAGTAATAAATTTTCGTGTATACGGTGCTATAAAACAAATTCCAGTTCACCTTTTGGCGGGTGATCAAGACGTTATAACCCTATGAAAATTCACTTCATTTTTGTGTTTGAAGTTTAACGCTTGACGTTATTAGCGCAACGCGTTATTATAATTTCCATGATAAAATCTTTCCGGAACAAAGAAACAGAAAAAATATTCAACAGGCATTTTTCAGGCAAATTACCTCAAAATATTCAGCGTGTTGCGCGTAAGAAGCTGGTGATTCTTGATGCTGCACCAAGATTAAATGATCTGCGAATTCCGCCGGGGAATCAATTTGAGGCTTTGTACAAAGCATGGGTGTCAGGCCTACACAGTTGACACCTATACCCTTTTAACCAAATGTCTCAATCACGCCTTTCACCCGATAAACGGGTGAAGGCGGCGTTCCGTCGCTACGCGCCAGATAGGTATAGAGGAGGAGCCTCGCAGCTCCCCCCTCCCACATTAACGTACGTACGGGTCAGTATACGGCGATTCGGCTGGTCAAAGCTTGGCACGGGAGGCTGTGGGGACGTCCTTAAATAGTCAAATAACTTGACTTGGAGAGTGGATTGGTGAAACTCAAAAGGAATATCGGTCGTATATCGAAAAGAGAATCTCTATGGGATTATTAAAGGCAATAAAAAACAGGGAAGCCAATTCCATGATTTACAGGAGGTATTACCCTCGCTCTCAAGGGATCAGGTAAAAAAGATACTTGCTGAAATGAAAAGAGATAAAATGATACGTGTTGTCGGTAAAACCAGTGCAGCCAGATGGTATCCAGGTATCGGGGCTTAATTTAGAAAGATACTGATTTTGGCCCAAGTTTGGCCCAAGTTAATTTTCTAACCACTTGTATATACAGACATTTTATCATTTTGGGTAATTGTGCCAAATGTAATTTCGGCACAATATAAAGGATTAAGAATTAAAAGAATGGAACCACGAAAGACACGAAAACCACGAAAAAAATGTTATTAATTTCTCTTCTTGTTCGTGATTTTCGTGATTTTCGTGGTTCAAAAAAGGTTTTTTCCATCGGTTATGGAGTGCTGTTTGCCTGTCTTGATACCGCGATAAGCCGCAAGGAAGTCGAAGACCTCGCACAGGGAATTATCGACTGGCACAAGGGACTGGAACCTGCCGGCGACACACAGGTGGTGTTTCGTGACAGCGCCTTTGCCAACGACATTGCCAAGACCAACATGACCGCTATTTTGGAGCAAAACGGAATTAAGCATGTTCGGAGTTTATAGAAAGTAAAACCATGGAAAAAAAGAATATTATCAAGCTGCACGACCAATTTGATTCAATTGTTAATATCTGGCCGGATTCAGATGTTGAGTTTTGGTTTGCAAGGGATTTACAGAAATTACTGGGATATGCTGAGTGGAGAAATTTTCTGAAGGTTGTTGATAAGGCACAAGAGGCTTGCGATAACGCTGGCGCATCGGTTCAGAACCATTTTGTTGACGTCAACAAAATGGTCGAATTAGGTTCTGGAGCGAAACGTGAGATTGACGATGTCATGCTTACCCGCTATGCCTGCTACCTCATTGCTCAAAATGGCGACCCTCGCAAGACTCAGATCGCTTTTGCCCAAAGCTATTTCGCAATTCAAACACGCAAGCAGGAAATTGTTGAAGAGAGAATTCAACTTCAGGAACGTTTGCAGGCACGCCAGAAGCTCCGTGAATCGGAAACTGAACTATCAAAAAATATCTACGAGCGCGGTGTGGATGACAAAGGATTTGGACGTATCCGTTCCAAGGGGGATGCTGCCCTATTCGGAGGTAAAACCACACAGCAAATGAAAAACAGATTGGGAGTGGCAAAAGGCCGTCCGCTTGCGGACTTTCTTCCCACAGTGACTATTACGGCGAAAAACCTTGCCACTGAAATCACCAATTTTAATGTTCGCAAGGAAGATTTGCAGGGCGAGTCATCCATTACCAGCGAGCATGTTCAGAACACTACCAGTGTTCGAACTCTTCTTGTGGATCGCGGCATCAAACCAGAAGAGCTTCCACCTGAAGAAGATCTAAAAAAACTGCAACGACGTGTTCTAACAGACGAAAAAAAGCTCATAAAATCATCTGAACTTCCGCCTGGGAGCACCAAAGAGTAACAACCACAGCTATAAAAACATTTGTGTCAATTCGTGTTCATTCGTGGTTCAAAAAGGAATCCTATGAAGTTACACTTTGAAGACAATCTCGATTATCAAAAGGTGGCTATTGAAGCCGTGGCAGACCTGTTTCGCGGCGACATGATGCGCCATGGCTGATGGTGGAAAAGCGCATGACACATTGTGCTAACGGCGGGATTTATGGGTTATGTGCAATGGGCGCTGAGATATCCAGTCAAATAACTGGAGAAAGGATCGGTTAAGTTCGGAAGGAATATCGGACGTATGTTGAAAAGGGAATCTCTATGGGAGGACGTCCTTTATCTGGATTTTTCGTGCCCTTCGTGGTAAAAAGTTTTGTTTGGTTTCGGTTTATCCGTGTTAGGAAAATAAAATTTAAATACTATAAAAGGAGGAGAGAATTATGGATAAGTATGTATGTTCGGTATGTGGTTATGTGTACGACCCGGAGGATGGCGACCCGGATAACGGTGTAGAGCCAGGGACCTCATTTGATGATCTTCCGGATGACTGGACATGTCCCATCTGCGGGGCAGCGAAAGACCTGTTTGGAAAGGAGTAAGATATGAAACCTATAGAGATTACAGAAGGCATTTACTGGCTGGGAGTAATTGACTGGAACGTCAGGGATTTTCACGGCTATTCCACATACCAGGGGACGACTTACAATTCGTACCTTATCATGGACGAAAAGATTACCCTGATAGATGCGGTTAAGAAAGAATTCGCCGATGAATTGTTAGCCAATATCAGCCAGATTGTTGACCCAAAGAAGATTGATTACGTTATCAGCAACCACACCGAGATGGACCATTCCGGCGGCCTGCCGAGAGTAATGCACAAGATCGGCGAGGATAAACCCCTTTACTGCTCGAAGATGGGACAGAAGAACCTTTCGAAGCATTTTCCCCAGAAATGGAATTTCCAACCTGTGGAAAACGGCGGTGAATTGAGCTTAGGGAATAGGACCCTTACCTTTTTGGAGACCAGAATGCTTCACTGGCCTGACAGCATGTTTACTTATGTGAAGGAAGACAGGCTTCTTTTTTCCAGCGATGCGTTTGGGCAGCATTATGCCGGGCTTGAGAGATTTGACGACCAAATGGGTGATGCCATCATGCCTCATGCAAAGAAGTACTTTGCCAATATCCTTCTACTCTACGCGCCGCTGATACTCAAATTAGTGGAGAAGGTTACAGAGATGGGGTTGGCCATAGATATGATCTGTCCTGACCACGGTATCCTCTGGCGCAAAGATCCGTCAAAGATCATTAACGCCTATGTGGAATGGAGCACTCAGAAACCAAAGAGGAAGGCCATAGTGGTTTACGACACCATGTGGCACAGTACTGAGGCCATGGGAGAGGCCATTGTAAACGCACTTGGCGAGGAAGGTGTGGATGCCAGGCTAATGCATCTCAGGAATTGCCATCGTAGTGATGTCATGACCGAGGTCCTTGATGCAGGCGCAATCATAGTCGGGTCCCCTACTCTGAATAACGGGCTTTTCCCCACGGTCGGTGACTTCCTGACATACATGAAGGGGCTGAAACCGTTGAATAAGTTAGGGGCAGCGTTCGGTTCATACGGCTGGAGTGGTGAGGCTGCAAAGCTGGTCACGAAAGAGCTCGAAGAGATGAAGTTCGATATTATTGATCCGGGCGTGAGGATTCAGTACGTTCCTGATGACAAAAGTTTGGATGCGTGTCGTGAATTGGCGAAGAAGATTGCTGAAGCATTGCCTGCAGAATAAACGCTCATCAAGTATCAAGGCAATCCCTGCCAAAGGGAGGAGCCAGGAAAAGGAGAAAATCTTGTTTTCAAAGGGAATGATATCGGCTTTGTTTGCCCTCCTGTGGACGGCGGCTCTTGTCTTTGGCAGCCCTGTACAGGCTGAGGAGAACGAGTGTATCGCCTGCCACCAAAAGGTCACCCCTGGCTTTGTGTCCGACTGGAGAGCGAGTAAGCACTCCGAAGAAGAGGTGACATGTTCTGATTGTCATGGCGATGAACATAAAACCGCGAAAGATGCCAATCTGGCCCGGCTGCCGGACGAACATGTCTGCGCCGAATGCCATGAAGATCAGTTCGATCAGTTTGTCAAGGGCAAGCACAACTATGGCTGGCGCTCACTGAATGCCCTGCCCATTACCCACATGGAGCCGGACGAGCTGATGGAAGGAAGTGTGGGGTGCGGCGGCTGTCATAATATGGGGATTAAGAGTGCGGCCGAGAAAAAGGATCGATGGGACAAAGGCTACCGTTATCAGAACAACTCCTGTGACGAGTGCCATACGCGTCACGCCTTTTCCAAAAAAGAGGCCCAGGATCCGAGGGCCTGTCAGCAGTGCCATATGGGTTATGACCACCCCCAGTGGGAGATGTGGAGCAGTTCCAAGCATGGCACCCGCTTTTTTGTCAAGCAGGCAGGAAAATTGCCTGAAGGTGCCGCAGCGCCTACCTGTCAGCTTTGCCACCTGCCTAATGGCACCCACGAAAACCGGACTGCATGGGGCTTTTTCGGTGTTCGGTTACCCCTGCCAAAAGACAAACAATGGGCAGCCGACAGGACTACTATTCTCAAGGCCTTAAGCGTATTGGATCCCGAAACCGGCAAACCAACACCACGGCTGGAGATAATGAAATCCATTCACATGATCCGGTTTACTGAAGATGCCTGGAAGAACGAGCGGGAAAGGATGATCCAGATCTGCTCAAAATGTCATGCCGGGCAGTATGCCCGACACCGGTTGGAGATGGGTGACCGGATGATTAAAAATGCCGATCACTTGATGGCCCAGGGAATTAAGACCGTTGCGGCCCTTTACAAAGACGGAATTATCAAGAAGCCGGATTACTATCCCTTTGCCTATCCCGACTTCCTCTACTTCAAGCAGACAGGTAAATCATACATCGATCAGGTATTGTTCAGGATGTATATGAAATACCGGATGAGAACCTATCAGGGTGTTTTCCACGCTAACCCGGATTATGTCTACTGGTACGGCTGGGCCGCCATGACCAAATCCTTGGGTGAAATCCACGAACTTGCCCGCACCATGAGGGCAACGCATAAGGTTAAGTAGGGATAGGAAAGAGAGTGCCTAAAATGCCTAAAGTTTGAAGTGCCTAAAGTTAAGGAACTTCGTATCATTTTTAAAAAGACTGGCTTCATGAAGGACTCGAAGATGAACCAGGTCGCCCCGGTCATTGATATTAGCGAGTGCTCTGATTGCGAATCCTGCGTCGAATTATGTCCCTCTGTCTTTAGAATAAATGAAGAGACAGGGATCATTGAGGCGGTGGAGCTTTCTCAATATCCTGAAGAAGAGATCCGGGAGGCCATAAGTTGCTGCCCCAAGGACTGTATAACCTGGGAGGGGGGTGGTTGAAAGGGCGCATTCTCAAACAGAGGGTTCTTGAACTTCTGAGATCAGAGGATCTTGACTTTGCTCTGGAGGCATTGTGCAAGATGCCTCCACGCCAGGTCATCAATTCCCTCTTTTCCTTCCTTTACAGCACTGATGAGCAGATAAAATGGCGAACAGTCACGGCCATGGGCGCTGCCGTGGCAATACTTGCCGATGAGGAGATGGAGCCGGCCAGGATAATTATGCGCAGGCTCATGTGGAATCTTAATGACGAATCGGGGGGTATAGGCTGGGGCAGCCCGGAGGCCATGGGAGAGATTCTGGCCTGTCATGAAGCGCTTGCTAATGAGTATGCCCCTATTCTCATATCCTATGCACGAAAAGATGGGAACTATCTCGAACTGGAAATGCTTCAACGCGGTCTCCTCTGGGGGGTTGCAAGACTCTCTCAGGTGAGACCATATCTGGTTCTGGATGAAATTTCCCATTTTTTACCCTACCTGCAATCCAGTGATCCTGTTGTCCGCGGCCTGGCGGCCTGGCTCATGGGATTGCTTGAGGCGAGCGATGCAAGGACGACCCTTGAGGCCCTTACTGACGATGACGCCGAGCTTAGCGTTTATCAGAATCGAAAGCTAATAAACCGCTGTGTGAAAGAACTGGCAGAAGAGGCGCTCAAAAAATTACCGGATAGAGTGCCTAAAATGCCTAAAGTTTGACAAACTCGTAAAAAGTCATAAATCACCTGTTTTCGTCATTCCCGCGAAAGCGGGAATCCAGGAAACTCAACTACTTGTGGACTCCCGCTTTCGCGGGAGTGACGACCTTGGAAACTTTTTACGAGACCATCAAATTTGAAGTGCCTATTTATCCCGCTTGCAGCGGGGAAGTTAGGGAACTTCGTATCATTTTTATTATTTGTGATTTTTGCGCCTTTTTGTTTACCCAGTTAAATCTCTTTTGCGCCTATTTAACCGGGGTGGCGTCATCAAGTTTGAAAGCGTATGCACCGTAAAAGCGAATAGAATCAAACAGGAAAGGAGGTTTATCATGAACCAACGTTTTACCAATCCTTATGTCATCGGGACCTTACTCGGGTTAGTCATGCTGTTTTCCTTTTATACGATGGGTAGGGGTGTTGGATCTTCGTCAACCTTTGCCCGGGTTGCAACGGCAGGGGTTAATCTGGTGGCTCCCGAACATGCAACGGCCAACGCATATTTCTCAAAGTACCTGTCAGGGAGTCGATCTCCTCTTATGTCCTGGCTGGTTTTTCTGACCATGGGGGCCGCGCTCGGAGGCTTGTTTTCGGCCTTTATAGCCAACAGGATAAAGGGCGAGGTGGCAAGGGGACCGTCCATCGGGGTTTCAGCCCGGCTGTGGCTTGCCTTAGGTGGGGGGATCTTATCAGGATTTGCCGCGCGACTGGCCAGGGGGTGTACAAGCGGACAGGCCCTTACCGGGGCCGCCGAGCTTGCCTTCGGTAGCTGGATCTTTATGTTCTCTATCTTTGCAGGCGCATATGCAACGGCCTATTTTTTTAGAAAGGAGTGGCTATAATGGGACCTCTATACAAATTAGGTTGGTTTGATTTCGCCTACGGTCTTCAAATGGCTGGGCTTATAGGCTTCCTCTTTGGGTTTGTGCTCGAAAGGGCCGGGTTTGGAGACGTCAGGAAACTCACAGCGAACTTTTATCTAAGAGACTTTGCCGTTTTTAAGGTCATGTTTACCGCCATCATTGTGTGCATGTTAGGTCTGCTATATTTTTCTGTCTTCGGTTGGATCGATCTTGGACTGGTTTATCTCTTACCCACCTATATATGGCCCCAGATTGTGGGTGGCCTTGTCCTCGGCATAGGCTTTATAATGGGCGGTTATTGCCCCACAACCTCTATCGTGGCCACGGTATCGGGCAAGCTTGACGGATTAGTATTTATCGGCGGCATGATCATTGGCTCATTTATCTTTGCCGAAATATTCCCGTTACTTGAGGGATTCTATTCGGCAGGGGATATGGGCGCCATCCGCCTTACTGATGTCCTGAATCTCAACTCCGGTATTATTGCCTTGTTGGTATGCCTTATGGCTGTGGGGGCCTACTGGTTTGTGGAAAAGGTGGAAAATAAATTTGGAGACAGGGACACTCTCCCGGGCGGCTCAAAGAGAATGAAGAGATCTGCCGCAGCGATTCTTATCCTTCTCGGTCTGATTCTTGCCCTTATTAACCCGGATCGTATAGCTGCCAACAAGCCATCTCCTCAGGTACAGACTGAAAAAAGGATGGAAGAGATTCAAAAGCCCAGTCCCAAAGCAGAGAAACCTTCTTCATCCAAGTTTGAGATTGTGGAAGATGAGGGATGTTAATACCCATTGTCTCCAACAATTTCTTAAAGAAACTTAGTTTTCGTTCAGGCACTAATTATTAAACGTCTTGGTGAAGGGATTGTTAAATGGACCGGGTTCGCTCTTTCGTGGTTTTTTTGCCGTGGGCCTCTTTTCAGGCTTTCTTGATGTCTTCCTTGTTTTTCCTTGTTCTTGAACGGCGTCCTGTTTCATGGAAAGAGAGATGCGTTTTCTTTCCAGATCTACGTCCAGCACCTTAACCGTTATGTGCTGATGGACCTTGACCACCTCGTTGGGATCCTTAATAAACCTGTTCGCTAACTGGCTGATGTGAACCAGTCCATCCTGATGAACACCTATGTCAACAAAAGAACCAAAGGCGGTGACATTTGTGACTATACCTGGCAGGCTCATGCCAGGCTGGACGTCTGCAATTTTTTCAATGCCCTCCTGGAATTTAAAATTTTCAAACTGCTTTCGGGGATCGCGACCGGGTTTGGCTAATTCGGCAAGAATATCGGTAATTGTGGGGATTCCCACCCTGTCTGTCACATATCTATTCGGGTCAATTTTTTCCCTGAGCGCATCGCTTTCAAGCAGAGCAGTTAGATCAAAACCAAGATCCCCGGCCATGGTCTCCACAATACCATAAGATTCGGGATGGACAGCACTAACATCAAGGGGGTTATCCCCATTTCTAATTCGGAGAAAACCGGCTGCCTGCTCAAATGCCTTCGGGCCAAGACGCGACACCTTTTTAAGTTCTGCCCTGGAGGAGAGAGCCCCGTGCTCATCGCGGTAGGTTATAATGTTTTTGGCCAACTGTGGCCCAAGACCTGAGACATAGGTGAGAAGCTGCTGGCTCGCTGTATTGACATCCACCCCCACAGCATTGACGCAACTCATGACCACATCATCTAAGCTTCTTTTTAGGGCCAGCGGGTTCACATCGTGCTGATACTGTCCTACACCAATAGATTTGGGATCGATTTTTACCAGCTCGGCTAAAGGATCCATGAGGCGCCTTCCAATGGATACTGCCCCTCTATAAGTCAGGTCCAGGTCGGGAAACTCTTCCCTTGCCGCTTCAGAGGCGGAATAGATAGACGCACCGCTCTCATTGACCATTACCACCGAAATGCTGTCGGAAAAAGAAAGAGTATTAATAAAGGCTTCGGTTTCCCTCCCGGCAGTGCCGTTCCCTATTGCTATCGCCTCCACTTCATATGTGTCTACTAATTCTTTTACCGTTTTTGCAGAGGATAATTTAGCGTTTTCAGACTTAAAAAGATTTATAGTATCTGTATGGAGCAGTTTACCCTGGGGATCGAGACAGGCAATCTTACAGCCAGTACGAATCCCCGGATCTATGGCCATAACTCTTTTTTGACCGAGGGGCGATGCAAGGAGGAGTTCCCTGAGATTATCCGTAAATACCTTAATCGCGTCTCTATCAGCCCGCTTTTTGGTCTCAAGCCTGGCGTCTGTTTCCATTGAAACAGACAGGAGCCTCTTGTAGCTATCGTGCACCGCCTCCTTAACCTCGTTAGATGCACCTTTCCCCGTAACAAACATGGCCTCTAAGAGTGCCAGTGCTTCATCCTGAGGGGGGCTTATTCGCAGATCTATGAAACCCTCTTTCTCTCCCCGGCGCATTGCAAGAACCCGGTGCGATGGTACTTTTGGCACCGGCTCTTCCCAATCGAAATAGTCCCTGAACTTGGCCCCCTCCGCCTCCTTATCCGGTATTACCTTAGAACGGAAGACCCCTTTCTGTGCATAGAGCGCCCGCAATTTTTCGCGAGCCCCCTGATCTTCATTTACCCACTCTGCTATTATATCCCGGCTACCGGCCAGCGCATCCTCTACTGTTTCAACCCCCTTTTCAGGGTCAATATAGGCGCCCGCCTCTTTTACCGGATCAGTTTCATCCTTTTGATTGAAAATGAGTTTCGCCAATGGTTCCAGCCCCTTTTCCCTGGCTGCTGTGGCCCGGGTACGCCGTTTCGGCCTGTACGGGAGATAGATATCTTCCAGGGTGGTCATGGTCTCAGCGGAAACAATTTTCTCATTAAGATCATCAGTGAGCAGCTCCCGCTCTTTGAGTGATTTTAATATGCTCTCCCTCCGGTTGTCTAAGGCCTCCATCTGAGCCATTTTATCACGGATCGCAGTTATGGCTACTTCATCCAGAGAATCGGTAACCTCTTTCCTGTACCGGGCTATAAAGGGGACAGTGCCACCCTCTTTGAGTAACCGGGCTGCGGCCTTTACCTGTCGGAGTAAGAGATTCAGTTCATCTGCTATTTTACTTAAATGCTTCTCATTCATACAAATTACACCCATGGATGAGGTGGCTTGTTATAGAACCTTATTATGGTACCACCACCTGAGATCAATCGTCACTTACCATTACCTTCACCATCCTATCCCCCTGCTTGATGGCGTTCACAATCTCTTGCCCTTCGACCACCTTGCCGAACACAGTGTGCATACCATCCAGGTGCGGCTGCGGTGAATGCGTGATGAAAAACTGGCTTCCATTCGTGTTCGGCCCTGCGTTCGCCATGGAGATAACTTTTGCCTCGTGCTTCAGCGGATTCTCCGCAACCTCATCCTCAAATTGATAGCCAGGTCCCCCTCTCCCTGTACCCGTAGGGTCTCCTCCCTGGACCATAAAGTCGCTTATCACCCGGTGGAAAACTATTCCGTCATAGAAACCATCTTGGGCAAGAAAAACAAAGTTGTTCACCGTTTTGGGCGCATGTTCCGGATAGAGTTCCAACTCCATGTTGCCCCTGTTGGTTTCAATCGTTACCCGATAGGTTTTCTGCGGATCAATTTGCATTTCCGGCGGGTTATCCCACTGCTTCTCAGTCATTGGTCATTTCTCCTTTTGGTATTTGTTTTTGGATTCATACTCTTAATCATACTCTTAATCATAACCGTTTTGAGTAAGATTACGATTAAGATTAAGATTAAGAAATAGGAAAGTTATTTCGTTCAGACACTATTTAACCACCTAACGAGGTCGAAACATCAGGCGATTTCACGGGTTTTGTAGAAGCTAATATCAGGCCATTTCTCCATGTAGAAATCGAGATTCCATTCACTGGTTGCCAGAAATGCCAGTGTGCCTTCAGAATCCCTAACAATACCGGCGCTGTTTTTCTTTTCAAACTCAGCCATTTTTTTGGGATCAGCGCAGTCAACCCATCTGGCGACTTTATAATCAACCGGTTCATAAACGGCATCGACACCGTATTCGGACTTGAGCCTGGCCATTGTAATATCAAACTGAAGAAGACCGACTACACCTAACAAGTAATCGTTCGTCGTGACCGGGCGGAAAACCTGGACAGCCCCTTCTTCTGCAAGCTGGGTCAGGCCTTTTTGAAGATGCTTGATCTTTAACGGATTTTTCAACATGACCCTGCGGAAATGCTCGGGTGCGAAATTCGGGATACCCGTGAATTTCAGCGGTTCTTTTTCCGAAAAGGTATCACCTATCTTGATTGTCCCATGGTTATGAATTCCGATAATATCGCCGGGAAAAGCTTCTTCAACGTTCTCTCTCTCCCTTGCCATAAAGATCGTGGCATTTGCAAAAGAGACTTCCTTGTCGATCCTGTGGTGCATCACTTTCATCCCGCGTGTGAATCTCCCGGAACAGATCCTGACAAATGCGATCCTGTCCCTGTGTGCAGGATTCATGTTTGCCTGAATTTTAAAAGCAAAGCCTGAAAACGGTTTTTCATAGGGCGAGACATTACGTGAAGTAGCACTCCTGGCGCCTGGGGGAGGGGCCATCTCCACAAAAGCATCGAGCATCTCTTTTACACCGAAATTATTAATTGCGCTTCCGAAGAAGACCGGTGTCTGATTCCCCTTCAGATAATGTTCAAGCTCAAATGGGTTGGCCGCCCCCTCAATTAATTCTATGTCATCACGAAGTTCATCGGCCTGGCTTTCAAGATACTCATCCAGTCTGGAATCAGACAGGTCTTTTATTACAATCCCGTTCCTTGCTGCTGTGTCCTGCCCGGGAGTAAACAGGTGAAGCTCATGATGATACAGATTGTAGACCCCCCTAAACCTCTTGCCCATACCAATGGGCCAGGAGAGGGGCGTGCATTCAATCTGAAGTTTATTCTCTATATCATCAAGGATATCAAGCGGTCCCATCCCTTCACGGTCAAGCTTGTTTATAAATGTTATTATAGGGGTGTTCCTCATCCTGCAGACTTCCATCAGTTTTTCCGTCTGGGGTTCGACCCCTTTAGCGCTATCAATTACCATCAATGCACTGTCAACGGCCGTAAGGACCCTGTAGGTATCCTCTGAAAAGTCCTGATGCCCCGGGGTATCCAGCAGATTAATTTCAAATCCCCTGTATCTGAACTTCATTACTGATGTTGTGATTGATATCCCACGTTCCTTTTCAATCTCCATCCAGTCGCTTACAGCATGCCTTGCTGCTTTACGAGCCTTGACAGCCCCGGCCTGCTGGATCGCGCCTCCGAAAAGGAGGAGCTTTTCAGTCAACGTGGTTTTCCCCGCATCCGGATGACTGATAATCCCGAATGTCCGTCGTTTATCAACTTCTTTTCTGTTATACTTTTCCATGTTCGAGTTACGAGTTACGAGTCCAAGGTCTGATACGTTTTTTTCCTAACCTCATAATTTAACTTAATCATTTAATAATGTCAATAAGAAAATGAAACCCACGGTAATGCGTTGGGGTTTTAAAACACATCGGTGGCAGAACGAATATGACACGGGTAAGGGAATATATGATGCTTCCTATTCATTGACACTTGTATCCTGATTTTGATAATGTCATTTTTTTCATTTTTTCAAAAAATCCTGGCTTGAAACAAACGGCTGCCCTGGCCTGCATACTTGCCGGCCTTCGTAACGAGGTGGTGGCTCGAAATTGAATATTTTTCAAAGGTCTCACTCTTTGGAAAGCAGAGATCGTCAAATAGTAACACTACTCAACCACTTAACAAATTTTGGAAAGGGATAAGAAATGGGTCTAATATCCGGATCCGGAAGCTTTACCAGATATCTAACAGACGGCGCTCTTCCGGAAAACTTCATGGAAGGCCTGTCTGAAAAGATCGCCCGATACGCCTTCCGGAATCTTGATGAAAAATCTATTGATGAACGCTCTGTGGGCTGGGTCAATGTCATGGACATGTTCGACAGCCGGTTTGCGGCGCTTGAGTTTCTCAAAGAACCTTACATTACCATGTCACTGAGGGTTGATGAGAGGAAAATTCCTGCAACAGCCCTGAAACAATACTGCTTAGAGGCCGAAGAAAAGATCAAGAAAGATGAGAATCTCGAATATCTGCCAAAAAATCGTCGTTCGGATATAAAAGACGGTGTCAGGCTACGTCTCCTGAAGCGGGCAATTCCCGTTTCGAGATGCTATGACATGATCTGGAACTATAGTACCGGCCTTATAATTTTCGGTTCCACTACCAACAGGCTTTGCGACAAATTCGTTGAATTTTTTCTTCAAACCTTTGATATTCAACTCCAGGCAATCTGTCCCTATACTCTTGCCAGCAGGGTTATTGAAAAAGAAGGCTCTTCACCTGATCTTCTTGACGGCCTGGGCCCTTCAAATTCTTCGGGGGAGAAATAGTTATGCAGCTTTTGGATAAGGTGAGAAAAACAAAATTCCTGGGAACGGATTTTCTTGCCTGGCTCTGGTTCAGGGCAGAAACGGGCAGGGGTCTTTTTGACATGGGCGGGAAGGGAACTGCCGAACTCTGGTTTGACGGTAAGATCACGCTTCAGTCAGAAAGAGAAAGGGGGGTGGAAACAATCACCTGTGCAGGCGAAGCTTCAAACATGAGAGAGGCCCGCTTTGCGTTAGCAGAGGACAAAGAGATCATCCAGGCTACGGTAAAACTGGTTCTCGGCGACAACCAGTGGTCTTTTGTTCTTGATTCCACCTGGATGAATTTCAGTACTTTTAAGTCGCCCAAAGTAATGCAGGACAGAGGGGAGGACCCGGATGGAATTTTTTATGAAAAAATGTTCCTAATAGAAGAGGCGGTATCCGCAATGGATGAGATATATTACTCTTTCATAAAACTCCGTGTTTCTCCTGAATGGGCAGATCAGGAGCGTCCGGCACTTGTCAAATGGATAAGCGAAGGTAAGTATAGTATTGCTGATTGAAAATAGTGTAAATCATGGAGAAATGGAAAATGAAAAACCGAAATAATCCAGATGCCATGGATTCAGCAAACGTTATTCAGTGGGATACGCAGAATCGGCCTCTCGTACCCGATTTTCCCATCATCCCATTTATCGAAGGGGATGGCATCGGCCCTGACATCTGGGCAGCCAGCAAATCCGTTCTGGATGCAGCGGTGGAAAGAGCCTATGCTGGCAAAAGAAGGATATCCTGGCGGGAAATCCTGGCCGGAGAAAAAGCCCAAGCCCAGTATGGCCCGGCGAACCCGCTTCCGAAAGAGACGCTCTCCGCCATATCTTTTTACGGCGTGGCCATCAAAGGTCCCCTCACCACCCCTGTTGGGGGTGGATTTCGTTCCCTTAACGTGACCCTTCGTCAGGCCCTTGATCTGTATGCCTGCGTGCGCCCGGTCCGCTATCTTGAAGGCGTCCCCGCGCCGGTGACCCATCCCGAGCGGGTGGATGTGGTGATCTTCAGGGAAAACACGGAAGACGTGTATGCGGGGTTGGAGTGGCCCGCCGGTTCTGCCGAGGCCCGTGAGCTGTTAACACTCGTCAACGCCAAATCCGAGGCCGCGGGGGGCACGACCGTTTCCTTAGAAAGCGCCGTGGGCATCAAGCCCATGAGCCGCAAAAACACGGATCGCCTGGTTTCCATGGCTATTCTATATGCCCTGGAACACCATCGAGAAAGCGTGACCCTGGTGCACAAGGGAAACATCATGAAATACACGGAAGGCGCCTTTCGGGACTGGGGGTATGGGGTTGCACGTGAGGAATATGGGGATGTTACTCTGACGGAAAAGGATCTGTATGAAAAATTCCAGGGCAAACAACCTGTCGGCCGGATTGTGATTAAGGACCGCATTGCCGATGCCATGTTTCAGCAACTCCTCCTGCGCTCGGAAGAGTATGACGTAATCGCCACCCCCAACCTCAACGGAGATTATCTTTCCGATGCGGCGGCCGCCCAGGTAGGCGGACTGGGGATGGCCCCTGGTGCCAATATCGGGGATTGTTGCGCTCTGTTCGAAGCTACCCACGGTACGGCCCCCAAGTATGCGGGCCAGGACAAGGTCAACCCAGGGTCCCTGATTCTGTCCGGGGTTGAAATGCTCCGGTTTATTCACTGGGATGAGGCGGCAAAATGCGTGGTTGCAGCGCTTAAAAAGACCATTTTGCAAGGGGTCGTCACCTATGACCTGGCCCGGCAGATGAAGGGGGCAAAGGAGGTCAGGTGTTCTGAATTTGGAGTGGCTATTGTAGAAAATATGGAATAAGAATCAGCCTCTCTCTTTCATGGGCACATAGTCCCTTTTTTGAGATCCGGTGTAGATCTGTCTGGGCCGGTAGATTTTCCATTTGGGATCGTCCGCGCTCTCCTTCCACTGGGCAATCCAACCGGGCAGGCGCCCAATGGCGAACATAACCGGGAACATGTTTAGGGGGATGCCGATGGTCCGCAGGACAATGCCGGCGTAGAAATCCACGTTGGGATAGAGATTGTGGTCAATGAAATAACTGTCCTTCAGAGCCACCTCCTCTAACTTTTTTGCAATAGGCAGGAGGGGGTCTTCCCGGTGAAGCTTTTTGAGAACCTTGTTGCACACCTTTTCGATGATTCGGGCCCTGGGGTCAAAGGTCTTGTACACCCGGTGACCGAAACCCATCAAACGAAAGGGATCGTTTCGATCCTTGGCCCGGGCGATAAAAGGGGCCGGATCACCGCCATTATTGTATATTTGCTGAAGCATTTCAATCACCGCCTGATTGGCCCCTCCGTGAAGGGGACCCCAGAGGGCGGATATGCCGGCGGAAATGGCGGCATAAAGGTTTACCCGGGCGCTCCCCACGGACCTGACCGAAGATGTAGAACAATTCTGCTCATGGTCCGCGTGCAGAATCCAGAAGACATTCAGGGCATCCACCAGATCTTCATCAACGATATAGGGGCGGACCGGCGAATCAAACATCATGTTCAGGAAATTGGCGCAGTAAGAGAGGTCGTGCCGTGGATACACCACCTTGTGACCTAAGGAAATCTTATAACTCATGGCCGCTAAGGTTCTCACTTTGGACAAGAGTCTGGCAAAGGTGACATTGATCTCTTCTCCTTCGCTCCGTTCGGGGATGCTGGGATAAAATGCCCTCAGGGCGTTGATCATGGAGGATAGCATACCCATGGGATGGGCCCCTCGTGGATAGCTTTCAAAAAATGTGCGCATGTCCTCGTGAACCAGGCTGTGGTCGTTCAGCCGAACGGAAAAGCGCTGAAGTTCTTCGCGGGTGGGCAGGTCCCCATTGATCAGAAGATAGGCGGTTTCCCTGAAAGATGAATGTTCGGCCAATTGTTCCACTGGAATTCCCCGGTAGCGCAGGATTCCCTTTTCCCCGTCCATGAAGGTGATGCTGCTCTGGCATGTACCGGTATTGCCGCAGCCCGGATCAAGGGTAATCAGCCCGGTTTCAGCGCGCAATTTGGAGATGTCGAGCCCCCTTTCGCCTTCACTGCCGGTTATAAGGGGGATTTCATATGTTTTGCCATCAATGATAAGTTGTGCGGTGTCGTCCATATTTTTTTACTCCTCTTTAAAAGTTGGATGCTCTCGAAACCCAACTTTTCTCATCAGATTTTGTTAGTAGATGTGTCGCAGAACAACCTTCTGTCAGCCGCCTGGCAATTACCAGTTGGGTTCCAATGACTGAATCGCCGATTCAAAATTCATATTGCCCGTTGCCGCAAATTTGTCATGCCCCATGGATACCGCATCCCCACACGCGCTTAACAGCTCACAATGGCTGATGACTTCGTTTTCTGCCATCAAGATTCCGAATCCTTTCAAGAGAGACTCATCAAAATATTCCACTGTAATTTCCCTGACTGTCCTAACTCCTTTTTTCAGGATCTTAAGAATAGCGCCAGACCGCTGAATGTGATGTTCGATTAATTCATCTATCCTCGTCAGCAGATTGAGCTCATTCCATCTACTATTATAAAACAGGCGATGGCCAGGAAGTACAATGAGGTCGCCCAAACTCTTTCCGATCTCTTTGAGCTTTGCAAGAGACCTGATATAGGCCCTCAGTCCGTAAACAGACTCTGCGGAGCAATATCGGGGCTTGAGGATCTCGCCCACCTGGTCAAAGAAAGACTCCTGTGTCGGCCAAGGCGTAATATCTGGAAGCACGGTGTCACCAACAAGAACCGCTTCGCCTCCCACAAAAATGGCCAGGGAGTCCGGGCTGTGGCCGGGCACGTGATAGGCCAAAGCGCTTTTACTCAGGTTGCTGCAATCCTTTTCGATAGTCTCTATTTTCAGCCTACTGCGTGTCTGCTGATATTCAAGGCAATTTATTGAAAAAGATTCAGGCATGAAACACCGCCAACATGATGCGGGAAATCGTTTTCTGACATCGTTTGGCGCCCTCTCTGGATAGAAACGAATTAATCGATCGTATATTTCATGGCCCTTGACCTTTGCTCCTGTGGATTCTGCTATTTCAAACAGTGAGCCATCATGGTCTTCATGCCCATGACTTACCATAACAAAATCAAGATCTTTCCCCGAAATGCCGGCATATTTCATCATATCAAGAAGCCTGCCGCCCAAACCAAACTTCCCCGTATCCACCAAAAACGGCTTCTCGTCCAATACGCAATAATTCCAGGTGGGACCAAGGTCCCATCCGCCTCCGTAGGCATTTTCGGTGGGGAGCCCCAGGATCTCAAGACCTGAAGGGAGTTTTATTCGAATGAGCATTCCGTTTCCATTGCTATCTCCTTGCTTTATCACCTCAATA
>Ga0222695_1000606_pt1 | contig 18199 bp, 21 predicted proteins | sample AntAcemetage1398_FD_179834 | JGI IMG/M metagenome (GOLD analysis project Ga0222695, IMG submission 179834) | Saline water microbial communities from Ace Lake, Antarctica - #1398 | ecosystem: Environmental > Aquatic > Non-marine Saline and Alkaline > Saline | place: Antarctica: Ace Lake...
GCCAGCCCTAACTCCAGCTTTTTCTCTATTGGTGAAGAACCCCATCCTCACGAGATACCACGGTTGCCCCCCCGAGAGGTCCTCCATCACATAAACCACGCTCCCAAGCCCCTTGAGATTGGCAGCTAAAATCAAGGCGAAACGGATGTTCCGGTTGGCTGATAGCTGTAAAACCCAGAGCTTTTTGGCAACAGCACCCTGGAGCCTCTGAATCTCTTGCGGTTCGGGAATTCTTAGCTGCACGCCGGGATTGATTATCACGAATGGTGTGCCACCTTTCTGGTAGTAGTAATCCATGACTCCCGGGTTGGCGCGATAAAGGACTGTCCACATTTCGGGCTTGTTATAAATCTCAGGTCGTGCTGCTATCTCCCACAGGCATTCCCCTCGCTTTACTTCGTAGAAGCGCTCGGGTTTAGGCGGAGCGGGCGGAGCCAGTGTTGGGGCTGGAGTAGCAAGCGGCTGAGCCTTACGCGTTTTCTCGGGTGTTGCAACTTGGGGATCGACGACTGGAACCACGGCCTTCTGGCGAATTATCACAGTCTTCGCTGACGAGGAGGGTGGCTTGGGGGCTTGCTTCTCCCGTTGCATCAGGATGAGAAAAAGGCCAAGAAGTACCACGACCAAGAACCCCAGCAGCAGAATTCAAAGCCGTTTGCCGGTAACTCCACCACCCTGGACCTGTTTATTGTTCCGGCTTTTCACGGTGTATCCTCTTTGCTCAAGAATTTCGAACAGGCCTTTCTTGGCATGTCACCAGGTCCCCAGGAAGGTTTTCAGATTCGCATTGCGAACAGATCAAAAGAAGCTTAGCGCCGCACTCTCTGCAAAATTAGAGTTTCTCAGGGTTATAAGCCTAACACTTTGGGCACTTCATTATTGATGCCCCCCAGATCTAAAGAAAGGTCGGGTTGACAGATAAAAGGATGAGTATTTTGCTTTTGATAGCGTTGAGTATAAGTAAGATGTTGCTTGGTGTCAATTCAGGCACGATTTCCATATATTGTATGTCCTTCCAACGCCCTCCGATACGAGGTTTAGCGTGCATAAGCCTTCTGTCTCGTCCGTGCCAAGAGTTAGCAACAATACCACCTCAAAACATGTATTTTGTCAAGGGTAATCATAGGCTTAATTTAATGGTAACAAACGCAACCTCGAAGTAGCCGAGTTCCATTGAAGCTTTGGTTTTGCAGTCATCTGTTTTTAGGCCTTTTGAAATTCGAGTAGCAGGAAAACTTCACCTTTTCTTGATCCATAGGAACCACAGGATATGGGAAAAACTGTCAGTCTTCACAGTTTTGGCATAACCTACTGACTCTTGGCAAATCAATAATCCGTCCCCATCTCTTGGGATATCCCCTCGGCTTTCTTCTGTCGTGCCATCAACTTTTTTCATCTCGTTCCCAGATAGGCCGCGCCCTGGAACCAGGAAAATCTCTTTGTCACTCTTACAACCCATGATCTGCTTTGACCTTCTCCAGATCATCCAGATCCTGCTTTCTCAGTCCATTTTGGAGATCTTTTTCCCAGGAAGCTGTGATCCCTTCGATGCATTGACCGCTGAGGACATTTGATGCGGCTTTTTCCCTCTCGAATGCGAGGGCGTGATCCTCATCCATCGAAAAGGAGCGTCATTTTCCGCCATATCACCTCCAAGACCATAGACTGCCTTATTCCGTATCACAGTTCGAGCTTTTTTTGTGATAACCCTATTTCCAAACGTCCTCCATTTTTATCCTTCTTCCAAAGCCGAATAGATCGTCCATCCAGAGGTAGATACTGTCGAACTGGGGAAGATTCTTTACGTGCCATCTAACAAACTTGTGTAACCGGGTGTTTGGTTTGTTGAAAACACAAACCCTGATACAGTTGGCACAATCGCCCTTATTGCGGACCCAAAAGTGAAAGCACTTTTCCGGATTGATATACCATTTGTAGATCCCGTGGTTATTGGATAGGCTAAGTCCCTCAGTGGTGGGTTCGTCGAAGCTGATGGACTGTCCGGGACATGCCTTAGCACACTTTCCGCAAACTTCGCACATCTTCCTGACGCCGATTTCAATAGGTTTATCCGGAATTAAAGGCAAATTTGTGAGCACTTTGCTGATCCGAATCCGGGGGCCGAACCAAGGTGTGATCAAAAGGCCATTACGGCCAATTTCACCGAGGCCGGCGTCAATAGCCATGGGAATACTAAGAGTCGTATCATTACCACAGGGGATGGCCTTGTAGCCTAAATCACGAATAAAGTGTGCCATTGATGAGGCCACATAGGCCATCATTGAGTAGCCCCTGCCTGTGGCGGCGTTCTCACCATAGGCAGGAGCCGTTCTCATCAAGGTATAATCCATCTCATTAATCATGACGATGGCGTGTGTAAAATCGTCGGAAATATCATCTATTGGGGCATGTTCAAGAGTACGGGGATCAAAGCGATGAGAGTAGATCCAGCGCCGATCCAGCTTGCAAATCCCAACCGCTGATGCGCCCATGTAAATTGCAGCTTTCTTGATAATCCGGGTTATTTTGTCCGGGTCGGAGACATCCCACTTCTGTCCCAATGGGATGCGGTCTCTCTCGGCAATCTTTGCTTGATCTGGGAACCATTCATAGAGCCCCTCATTACCTACCATGTTTCCAAATCCCCACCACCGTTCTAAATACCACGAACCCATGGCAAAGGCCCAGTCCAGCATGGTATAGCCGTCATCATCCTTGAAGTTACGCAAGCCATAATGCTTCCTGCCCATCTCTAATATTTCAGCACTGGACTTTTCGTGATCCCTCGGTCTATTGAACATGGTGTTTCTTTGATCAAATCGCCCGATTTCCCCGGTACCTATTTTCCTACGCCCTTTCATGTCTAACTCTCCTAACCTGGATAAACCGGAAAAAAACGTCTCACGCAAAGCCGCAAAGCCGCACAAAGGCTAAAATGTATCATCCTGCTCACAATAGCTATATGATAGATCTTTCGCAAACATGATCTGATTTGAATGAACAGGTGCTGAATAGAAAAGCGACAAGGAGATTTTCAAGGAACAACGAGCTGACTTTACCTTAGCAGGAAGGGCATTTGCCTTCCGGCTAAGAGACCTTGTTCTTTCATGCGTCTTTAGCGGCACGGCTATATGGTTGGGATTAAAAAAGATTTTGCGGCAGCCGGGGTAAAAAGGCTACTGACTCTGGCGGCCCGCATCATAACCCTGTTGATAGGCGCTCTGCTCGGATTCCTTGTGTTTGCCGTAGAGATAACCACCGCCTGCGCCAACTGCGCCGCCGATGGCGGCCCCGAGCCCTGCACTTCCCGCAATGGCCCCGATAATCGCGCCGCCTGCGGCACCTATGGCGCCACCGCTCAGGGTCCGCTGCTCAGTCTGGCTCATCCCAGCGCATCCTAAAAGTGCAAGGCTGATGATAACCACCAATGCAATCACAATCTTTGTCATGGTATGCTCCTTTCGAATTCCTGAGATTAACGTTTGCAAGGATACGTTTCTATCAGAAACCTGAACCACGTTTCGACAGCTTCCTCGTCCATATACTCGGGATGCTTCTTGGCCCAATCGATGAACATGATCGCCACTTCCGCACGTGGTGGCGGCGGATCGGGCGGACAGACCAGACACTTACCCTTTGGACCAGCGTTTTGTGCCACATGATAGTGATATGCCCCCACCAGGAAACCCAGACAGAAATTTACGGCTTCCTTATGGAGAGGATCACTTTCGGAAACCGTGCATAATTCGATCAGATCGCCCGTGGTGTCCACCACGAAGTCGTGCTCTTCTACGGCACCGACCCAACCGGGAATCAGAAAGGCACCCAAAAGCACCAAAATCATCCATTTTCGTTTCATGTCATTCATCCTCCTTTGCGGTCCTATTTTCGGTCTCATGTTTATTGATGGTTTCGTAAAAAGTCTTCAAGGCCAGCACTCCGGGCGCTGCGGGAGTGATTTTCCTGGATTCCCGATTTCACGGGAATGACAAAAACGGGTGCTTTCTGATTTTTTGCGAGTTCATCTTTATTCCAATGTCAAAACTGCTCCCTTACAAGTGGGGAAGAACCGAGTCATAAGAAGTCGCTTCTTGTGGTAAAAAGTATAGAAAATGCCCGCTTTTGAGTCAAGGAAAAAGGGTGCACAACTAATCTTCTAAAACAAGCAAAAAGTTGAAACACCATGAAATTTTCTGTGATTTACCGACCTTGACTTTCAACGTCCCTTGCTATAGGCTCTTCAGCAAAAAGTAAGGTTTTTTGATTCTCATGGGTGTGCGTGCGATGGAACATAAAATCAAAATCGGTTCGTTGACCATAGAGACAGGTGGTCCGTTCTTTCTGATTGCGGGTCCTTGTGTTATTGAGAACGAGAATACAACTTTGGAGGTTGCTGGTTTCTTAAGAGAGATGAGTGAGAAGCTGAGTATCCCGATTATCTTTAAGACCTCCTATGACAAGGCCAACAGGACCTCTTTGGACTCTTTCAGGGGACCCGGCATGGACAAGGGTCTTGAAATAATACAAAAAGTCAAGGAAGCTACAGGGTTGCCGGTCCTTTCAGATGTCCACCGAATAGGCGAAATAGAGAAGGCGGCAGAGGTCCTTGACGTTATTCAGATCCCTGCATTTCTGTGTAGGCAGACCGATTTAATCTTAGCTGTCGCCCGATTGGGGCTACCCATTAATATCAAGAAGGGGCAATTTATTTCTCCCAGGGAGATAGGCCCGACCATAGAGAAAGTAACATCCACTGGAAATCGCAATATAATTATTACTGAGAGGGGGACCTTTTTCGGCTATAACAATCTCGTGGTTGATATGAGGTCTATAGCCATAATGAAAGGATTTGGCTTCCCAGTTGTATTTGACGCTACTCATAGTGTGCAACTCCCTGGAGGGGACGGAACCAGTTCAGGGGGTCAGAGGGAATTTGTGAGTCACCTTTCCAAGGCCGCTGTTGCTGCCGGGGCGGACGGGGTTTTTATGGAAATTCATCCAGACCCTGACTCAGCCCTTTGCGACGGGCCAAATTCATTGCCTCTCCATGAAGTCGAACCGTTGCTTTGCATACTAAAGGATATCCATGGCCTCATAAGATCTTGACCCCGATCAAATTCTTGGCACGGAAAGCCTTCCGGTTTAAGTTCTCTGCGTCAGATTCATTTTAACAGCTCATTTGGTTCATAGATTCAGGTATTGATGTGCCCTGCGAAGGGGTTATGAGGTATTTAGATGAAAGAAAAGGCTGGCAGTATTAAATTGCTCATTTTGGATGTTGACGGTGTGTTGACAGACGGGCGTATCACCATGAACGAAAGGGGAGAAGAGATCAAATCGTTTAATGTAAAAGATGGTCTTGGATTAAAGATAATTATGTCCGCGGGAATAGAGGTTGTTCTCATCACAGGGCGGAAATCAATGGTGGTGGAGCATCGGGCAAAGGAACTCGGTATTGACGAGGTATGGCAGGGCATTAAAGATAAAAGGGCGTTGTGCAAAAAGATAATTGGAGAAAAAGGGCTCGAGAAAAAAGAGGTATGTTGCATTGGGGATGATCTTCCTGATCTGGCAATGTTTATGGAGGCAGGTCTAAGAATAGCGGTTGCTGATGGCGTAGAGGAGGTTCGTGAAAAGGCGGATTTTGTTACAGACAAAAAAGGGGGGTACGGGGCTGTAAGGGAGGCGTGCGAATGGATATTGAAGGGCAAGGGGGCGTGGTCTAAAATTGGCTTTACAGAACAAAGCGGGGGTTGATATAGTACGGTCTCTATGAAAATCCTCTTAAAGAGACATTGGCCCCTTTTAGGATTAGGGGCGTTGCTGCTTTTAGTTGGTTTTTACCTTGCAAAATCGGGAAAAGAGCTTCTAAAGACGACTGCTCTTTTGAGAAATATTGTGTCAGGCGAAGGACTTGAACTCAAAGATGTCCAGTATCGTCAGGATGATCCTGATGAGAAGGTGCAATGGGTTCTCGATGCCGAAAAGGTCCAGTTTTCCGAAGATATGAAGACTATACGGTTTTACGATTTTAAATTGAGGATTGAACCCGAGGGCAAGCCCTGGTTTAAACTTAGGGGGAAAAGAGGGAATTACTTTAAGGATTCCGGAAAAATTGAAATATGGGGCAATTTGAAAGGGTTTTACGGCAAAAAATACAAGATTTTTACGGATTATGCGCTGATAAACGAAAAGCTCGGACATTTAAGGACAGAAAAACCTGTCGAAATAGTAGGCCCGTTTTTTAATGTGAAAGGGAGGGGCCTTTTTGCAGATATGACAAAGGGAAAGATTAAAATATTATCAGACGTTACCACCATAATAAATGAGGAGGCTGTGACCCGATGAGAGACTTGAGACATGTTGTATTGCTATTTTTTGCCACCCTGTTATCACTGACCATGTGGTCGTATCCTGCACAATCTGCAAGTTCGGAAAACCAAGGCAAAAAGGGTGAGGCAAAACCGATAGTGATAAAATCCACCACCTTGGAAGCAGATAACAAAAAAATGATGGTGACATTTACGGGTGATGTGGAAGCTCAGATGGACAATTTTACCGTAAATTGCCAGAAAATCGTAGTGTATTATAAAGAAACGCCTGAAAAGAAGGGGTCCGGAGAAACAGCTACTGAAATAGACAAGATGGTTGCAACAGAAGACGTTAAAACTGAAATAGACAAGATAGTTGCAACAGGAGACGTTAAAATTGTTCGGGCCCAAGGTGGGGTTGCAACCGGAAAAAAGGCCGTGTATTATCAATTAGATGAAAAATTGGTCCTTACGGGAAACCCTGTTGTGAAGGAGAAAAATAATTTCGTTGAGGGGGATCGAATAACGCTTTTTTTGAAAGAAGATCGAAGTGTTGTAGAAAGCTTACAGGATAAGAAAGTGAGGGCCGTCATCTTTCCCGGGCAAGTAAAGGGGCAGAGACTTGACCGTGGTAAATGAAATGCTCCAGGCAGAAGGCCTGGCAAAGATCTACAGCGGAAAGCGGGTTGTCGATCGGGTAAATATAGAGGTTAAACGACAGGAGATTGTCGGTCTTCTTGGCCCTAACGGGGCAGGCAAGACCACCACGTTTTATATGATGGTAGGTCTTGCTCATCCTGATGAGGGGATGATCTATTTAGACGGCAAAGATATCACCAGTGATCCGATGTACCGCAGGGCCAGGAAGGGGATCAGTTATCTCGCCCAAGAGCCCTCAGTCTTCAGAAAACTAACTGTAGAGCAGAACTTGCTTGCAATCTTAGAGGTCTTGGATGTCCCTTCCCATAAGAGGAAATCACGCATCCAAGAAGCCTTGACAGAACTTGGTATTGACCATTTGGCTAAACAAAAGGCCATGTCCCTTTCCGGAGGAGAGCGGCGGAGGCTGGAAATAACCAGGGCACTTATTACAGATCCAAGGTTTATGCTTTTAGATGAACCCTTTGCAGGGATTGACCCGCTTGCCATAAATGATATCCAGCAAATCATCAAACAGTTGCGAGAACGGGGCCTTGGCATCATAATTTCTGACCATAATGTCAGAGAAACATTAAGCGCCTGTGACAGGGCTTATATTATAAACCAAGGCAAAATCATCGAAGAGGGGCCCCCGGACAATATCGTTAAGAGCAAAATTGCCCGGAGCGTTTATCTCGGTGACGACTTTGACCTATAGAATTCCTTATGGCATTAGAGCTAAGACAATCATTAAGCCTTACCCAGCAGCTTGTCATGACCCCCCAGCTGCAGCAGGCCATTAAACTCCTCCAACTCTCAAGGCTGGAACTCCTTGAAACCGTCTCCCAGGAAATGGAGGAAAACCCTGTACTGGAAGAAGGTGCAGATGGGGAATCTGAGCAGGATGAGGAGAGAGATGCGGAAAAAGATGAAGCGTCTGAAGAACCTCCTCCTGCGCTCCCTGAAGTGACTGTAGAGGAGCGGGCCCGCGATGATGTGGACTGGGAGGCTTATCTTACAGAATATAATACCGGTTGGGCTGAACCCCGTTACGAGGAAAGAGATGCCCCGTCCTTTGAAAATATTACCGACACCAAAACGAATCTTTCCTCTCACCTTATCTGGCAGCTCAACATGAGCAGTATGGATGAGGTGCAAAAAGAGATTGGAATCCACATTATAGGAAATTTGGATGAAAATGGATATTTGGACATCCCTTTGGAAGAAATTTCAAAGGTTACAGGACATCCCCTTAAAAAAGTAATTGAAACTCTCCGTTTGATTCAGGCCTTTGATCCAGTGGGAGTGGCAGCCCGAGATACCCGGGAGTCTCTTCTCATTCAAGCCAGATTTCAAAATCTTGAGGGCACCATAGTAGAAAAAATGATTATGGAGCACCTGAAGGACCTGGAAGAGAAGAAATACAAGCGGATTGCGGATAGTCTTTTGGTTACCGTTCAAGATGTGATCGCCGCCGTATCCGTTATTCAGGGGCTGGATCCGAGGCCCGGCAGGGTCTACTTGAATGAGGAAATCATCTATATAACACCCGACATTTATGTGGTAAACGTGGGTGATAATTATGAGATTGTACCAAATGAAGATGGTTTGCCCAAATTGAGGATAAATAGTTATTATAAAAGACTGTTGCAGAATAAAGGCTCCTTATCAGAGGAGACAAATGCCTACATCCAGGAAAAATTGAGATCCGCGGCCTGGTTGATAAAGAGTATCAACCAGCGTCAAAGGACCTTATTTCGGGTAACAGAGAGTATTGTCCGCTTTCAGAGAGAATTTCTTGATAAGGGGATCACTCATCTCAGGCCTCTCGTCCTTCGTAACGTGGCGGAAGACATCGAAATGCACGAGTCCACTGTCAGCAGGGTAACCACAAACAAATATGTTTATACTCCGCAAGGTCTTTTTGAGCTTAAATTCTTTTTTAACAGTTCTATCAGGAGGATTGACGGAGAGGCCCTTGCATCTGAAAGCGTAAAAGAACATATCCGCAATATCATCAAGAAGGAAGATAGAGCCAAGCCCTACAGCGACAAAGAGATTGAAAAAATGATGAAGGGACTTAACATTAACGTTGCCCGTCGTACAGTTGCTAAATATCGAGAGTCAATGGCAATCCTTACGTCGAGAAAGCGCAGGGAGCCGTTGCTGAGGTAAACCCATTAGAAGTTTTAGATATTGGAGGAAGCTTATGGATATTACGGTAACATTCAGACACACAGAACCTATAGAGAGCCTGAGGGCATACGCGGAAGAGAAAGTATCTAAGATTAAAAAATACTTAGATGTTCCCTTAGAGGCCCACATTGTCTTGACAGTTGAAAAATTCCGACATATAGCAGATGTGTCTCTCAGAGTAAACGGAACCCCAATAAAAGCAGTCGAAGAGACTGGGGATATGTATTCGGCTATTGACCAGGTTATGGATAAGATTGAGAATCGTGTCAAGAAACATATCTCTAAGATAAGAAACCATCGGCAGGAAAACGCAAAGGGTGAGGCGAAATCAGTTAACGATGAGGTGAATGATGCCACTGATGTAGCTCAGGATGAGTCCGTAATTGAAGTCGAAAAAATGGTTGCCAAACCGATGGATCCGGAAGAAGCAGCCATGCAGCTCAATTTGTTGAAACAGGACTTCCTGGTCTTTAGAAATGCCAAATCAAGAGAAATTAACGTTATTTACAACCTGGCTAACGGCAATCTTGGACTCATCATGCCGGGTTGATTGGCGATTGAACAAAAAGTTATGTTTTGGCCTCCGGGCCGCAAATTTTCCCACAATTGCCGACAAAAAGGTTTTTTGCTGGCGCATCATTGATGGTCTCGTAAAAAGTCTCCAAGGCCGTCACTCCCGCGAAAGCGGGAGTCCAGAAGTGATTGATTTCACTGGATTCCCGCTTTCGCGGGAATGACAAAAACAGGTGATTTCTGACTTTTTACGAGTTTGTCATCATTATTTAACTATCTGGTTTATGCGATGAAACTTTCTGACATTATAGAAATAGATAATATTGTGCCTGAGCTTAGGGCTAAGGATAAAAAGGGCGTTTTGGGAGAATTAGCTGGGGTCATTTCTACGCATGATCCGAGCATAGACAAGGGACTGATTGTCAAGGTCCTTGTCGAGAGGGAGCAACTTGGAAGCACGGGCATAGGTGATGGTGTTGCTATTCCCCACGGCAAGCTAAACTGTGTTAGGCATCCTATTATATCATTTGGGAGAAGTAAGGAGGGTCTCGATTTCGACTCTATGGATGGGCAGCCTGCCTATCTCTTCTTCCTTCTTTTAGCCCCTGAAAATTCTTCGAGTGTACACCTGCAGGTTCTGACCAAGATAGCAAGAATTTTGAAAAACAGCGCTTTCCGGAAAGAACTGATGCTTGCCCAGACTAAAGAAGAGCTTTACCAAACGATTATTGAATCTGATGGGGAGTCGTAAATGATTGGATTGCTAATTATCTCTCACTGTGACCTGGGAAAAGAATTTATTAATGCTGCTGAACTTATTATGGGAAAACTGGAAGCAGCCGATTCTATTTCCATTACCCAGACAACGGAGAGTAAAGAAATACTGAAAGAGATTTCCGAGAAGATAAGTGCCCTTGATCAGGGGCAGGGGGTCTTGGTGCTTACGGATATGTTTGGCGGCACTCCTTCCAATTTAAGCCTTTCTTTCCTAAATGAGGAACTGGTCGAGGTATTGACAGGAGTTAACCTCCCGATGGTCATTTCTGTTGCCAAAGACCGGGACCGTCTGACATTAAGCGATTTAGGCGAAAAGGCCCAGCAGGCAGGTAAACAGAGCATTACTTTAGCCGGGAAATTACTGAAGACCGGATGAGTTCCCTTGTAGAAGTAACCGGCGAGAATTTTCCGATATTTCAGTTGGATATATTAAACATTGAAAGAAACTCTTTTCCTTCTCCCTGGGATTTGAACCTTTTTTCAAGTGAAATCGATCGATCGATTTCTCACTTCTGGGTACTTTTAATTGATGAAGTATTAGAGGGATATATCTGCTTCTGGATCTTTGCTGATGAGACCCATTTGATGAATATAGCCGTTCATCCCAAGTGGCGGCGTAAAGGATTGGGTGAGCGGCTCTTGTGCAAAATGATTGAAGTTGGGGTCTCTGAAGGGGCTAAAACCGCGTGGTTGGAGGTTAGGCCCTCAAACCTCGTGGCGAGGTCTCTTTATGAGAAAACAGGTTTTAAGGAGGTGGGGTTCAGGCCTCGCTATTATAAAGAAACGAATGAGGATGCCATCATCATGTCCTTGCTTTTTTGAGTGACTAAAGTAAGTTCTGCTAAGGCGAGATCGACTGAATATTGAACCTGGATATCAAGATATAACTATTAAGGAGGTATGAGATGTCTTTAAAAGTGGGTATAAACGGCTTTGGACGGATAGGCAGGATGGTTTTCAGGGCAGGGATCAACAATCCCGCAATTGAATTTGTGGCCATAAATGATCTCACTGACCCTGCAACTTTAGCCCATCTACTAAAGTATGACTCCGTACATGGCATTCTTGACGCCGAAGTTTCAAGCACGGATAATTCCCTTATTGTTAACGGGAAAGAAATTGAGATATTCACAGAAAGGGAACCTGCAAATCTGTCTTGGGGCGATCTCGGCATTGAAACTGTATTTGAGTGCACCGGCCTTTTTAGAGACAGGGAGAAGGCTTCAGGGCATTTAGCGGCCGGGGCCAAAAAGGTGATCATTTCAGCGCCAGCCAAAGGGCCTGATCTAACGGTGGTTATGGGGGTGAACCAGCACGACTACGATGCCAAGAAACATAATATTGTTTCCAACGCCTCATGCACAACCAATTGTCTTGCTCCTCCCTGCAAGGTCCTTTTAGATCATTTTGGGATTAAAAAGGGACTGATGACAACGACCCATTCCTACACCGGGGATCAGCGAATCCTGGATTTCCCGCACAAGGATTTAAGGAGGGCAAGGGCCGCAGCACTCTCCATGATACCAACCACGACCGGTGCAGCAAAGGCCGTCGCCCTGGTTCTTCCACAATTGGAAGGTAAATTAAACGGAATGGCCATCCGTGTGCCCACCCCTAATGTGTCGGTTATAGACCTTGTTGCACAGTTGGAAAAACCGGCCACGGCCGAGGAAATCAACAACGCCATGAAAGAAGCTGCTGGAACCTATCTCAAAGGGATCTTGGCCGTTAGCGAAGAGCCCCTGGTTTCCATTGATTTCAATGGCACCGCTGTTTCGTCGACTATAGACGGGCCTTCCACCATGGCCATTGGGGATTTGGTCAAGGTCCTTGCCTGGTATGATAACGAGTTTGGATATGCCAGCCGGATGGTAGATTTGGGTATTTTTATGGCCAATAATTAGTGCAATTCCGGTTTATCCGGGTTAGGTAGATTGAAAAATGTTTGAAAGAAAACCGATGATTGCCGGCAATTGGAAAATGAATCTGCGTCTTACTGACGCAGTCGAACTCGTGAATACCATAGCAGATGGGATTAGGGGTCTTGAGGGAGTAGATGTTTTAGTGGCTCCCCCGTTCACTCATCTATCTCATGTCAGGAAAGCCATAGGAAATTCCAAGATTTTTTTATCCGGACAAAATATGCACTGGGAAGCGAGTGGGGCTTACACAGGGGAGATATCTGGAAGGATGCTTCAGGAGGCAACATGCACTCATGTGATTTTAGGCCACTCTGAAAGACGAATTATTTTTAGAGAAACGAGCGAGGAGATTGATCTTAAGGTCAAGGCCGCAACATTCTTGGGCTTGATTCCCATCGTGTGTGTTGGGGAGACACTTGAGCAAAAAGAGGATGGCAAGACCTTTGAGGTGATTAAAGAGCAGTTGGATCTGTCATTACATAACTTCAAGGCGGATGAATTGATGCGGCCTTCAACTATCCTGGCATACGAGCCCGTATGGGCAATCGGAACAGGTCGCACTGCAACACCCGGTCAGGCAGAGGAAGTTCACCTTTTTATTCGAGAATGGATCGAGAACAACTTTAATACAGGGACTGCGGCTCAGGTACGGATTCTTTACGGCGGTAGTGTAAAACCTGAAAATATTGTCGATCTCATGTTAGAACCGGATATCGATGGGGCGCTTGTGGGTGGTGCAAGTCTCAAGGGAAATTCCTTCGCTCAGATTGCACGTTATAAAGAAGCATAATTGGATCAGTTTTTTATTGCAAAAAAAAATCATATTAAGTACTATATAATGTTCGCCGAGTAGTTGAGTGAAACCTGATTAGGTCTGATATAACGAAGATCCAACATTATAAAATGTACAGTTCATAAAAAGAGGCTTTTAGATGACACCTATTATAATCATTCTTCACATTTGTATATGTGTGGCTTTAATTCTGATTGTACTCCTTCAGAAGGGAAAGGGCGCTGGCATGGGGGCGGCTTTTGGTGGATCCAGCCAGACCGTTTTCGGGAGCTCTGGAGCAACGACCTTTCTCCACAAGGTAACTACAATAGTAGCTGTAGTATTTATGCTGACTTCTCTCGGTCTTTCTTTTCTCTTCGGGAGAGGAGCCACCTCTTCCATCATGGAGGATGTTACACCGTCAGGGGCCCCAACAGCTCAAACAAGTGGGGCACCGGTGCAAACCGGCGAAACCCAGGACAAGAAGTGAGACCTTTGCAAAACGCCCTCTTTCGAAGTCGTCGCTTATCTGCCCAATCTCAGCGTCAGGCTCAGATTTTAATCCTCGAAATATTCAATATATTCCTGTGGTTAAAATCTTCGCCTTCCTTGACCTTGACCAAAATTGAGCATTTTTCAAAGGTCTCAGAGTGATGCAAAGGAAATACTTGCCGAAGTGGTGGAATTTGGTAGACACGCTATCTTGAGGGGGTAGTGGGTTACAGCCCGTGCGGGTTCAAGTCCCGCCTTCGGCACCATTAAAAAATCAAATATTTATCCAAATAAGCCCTTTTTCGGAAGGGCTTTTTTTTAGCGCCCTGGAAAATCATTTGGATTTATCTAAGGTTGTTGAGACGTTACTCTGAGAGCCGTTGACCCACCAGTCTGTCTTCTTATCGAACCACCAGGAATCACGTTCTGATGCGAGTATCTCCCGGGCCACTTTTCTTCCGCTTTCAGTAAGCAACCTCTTCACGGCAAATGATAGCCATTCCTTTGCCTGGAGGTTCCCTAAGTCGAGTTGTTCCTTAAGTTCAAGGATTAGATCAAGCTGATCCGCATCCTTTGAAAGCTTGGCCTCAAAGGAATCCGATACATTAAATTCATTGGATAAGTCAATGATTTCAGCCCCAAACTTTAGGCCTTGTACCTGATCACAAAGGGCTTTTTCCTCGTCCACTGTAACGTATTTTTTGTTAACGTAATTGTGGTCGCCGGTTCTGGCCTCGGGGAAGTCGTGAAAGAGGCACATCAAGATTACCTTGCTGCGGTCCGCATCGGGTTCCATTGATGCGAGGACATAGCCTATAACCGCTGTCCGGAAAGAATGGTCTGCCACAGATTCCCCGCCAGTTCCGAGGAACTGGTAACCGGTGCGGGGGCTCCTCTTTAGCATACCTATCTCAAATAGAAATTCTGCGATTCGTTTCATAATGTCTTTTGATAGGCAGCAAATGTTGAAAAGTCAAGTACAGTCTGAAACTCCATGGCTTTTGTCATAGAGGCTGCTTGATTTATTTTGGAGCAATGTATAGTATTGAAGCGGACAGGTTCCCTCTGGAACCATCTAATACGTGAACGGGTGCATACTGATGAAAGACGCGATAAATAAAATGAAGATATACACTTACCCAGATCCGGTTCTCAAAACTAAGGCCGAGCCGATAACAGAGATAGATGAAGATTTACAGGTGCTGATCGACAGAATGATTCAGATCATGTATTCAGCTCCCGGGGTTGGTCTTGCCGCAAACCAGGTGGGTGTGCTGAAAAGGGTGATCGTCTTTGACCGCAAACCGAAAGAGAAGGAAAGAGACCCGGTTGCCTTAATCAATCCGGAAATCGTTTTGGGCGAGGATGAGATAAAATGGGATGAGGCATGTCTGAGCGTAATTGATTTTACTGCAGAAGTTGTCCGGAAGGGCCAGGTAAAGGTTCGCGGGATTGATCGTCACGGCAATCCATTTGATATTGAAGCAGAGGATCTATTAGGTGTCTGTCTGCAACACGAGATCGATCATTTAAACGGAATTCTCTTTATCGATCATATAAGTACTCTTAAACGCGCGTTATATAAAAAGAAGCTGAAAAAATTGCAAAAAGGGAAGTAATGGCGTCTATGAGCAATCTCTATGCAGAGGGATTTCCCGATTATCTAAGGATCGTTTTTATGGGAACTCCTGATTATGCTGTATCTTCGCTTGAGAAACTGATTAAACAGGGGCACACGATCCAGGCGGTGGTGACACAGCCGGATCGGCCTAAAGGCAGGAGTAAAAAACTCGTTCCCTCTCCGGTAAAGCGAGCCGCAACACGATTCGGTCTTGAGATCCTTCAGCCCGAAAAGGCATCGGACAAGGCGTTTTGCGAGGTAATCCGTAAACTCAGCCCGGACCTCTTGGTCGTTGTAGCCTTTGGTCAGCTTCTGAAGAAAGATCTCCTTCACATTCCCCGGTGGGGCGCACTCAATATCCATGCTTCCCTCTTGCCCAAGTATCGAGGTGCGGCACCCATTCAGTGGGCCATTATCAATGACGAAACAAAGACCGGTCTCAGCGCCATGCGCATGGATGAAGGCCTTGACACCGGACCTGTTCTTCTCCAAGAGGAGGTCCTTATCGGTTTCGAGGAGACAGCGGGCGAACTACATGACCGACTTGCTCTTCTTTCAGGAGATGTTCTACTGAAAACTATTGAAGGGATGAGGGGAGACAGGCTGATTGAAAAACCTCAGGAGGGAGCGCAGGCTACATATGCCCCGAAGATCGACAGGGGCATCTCTTTCATCAATTGGAATCAGTCGGCCCGGGCCATATCGGCCCTCATTCGCGCCTTGGATCCGTGGCCGGGCGCCATTACACCTGTGGGAGAGAAGAAGATAAAGCTGTTTTCATCCAAAGTTGTTGATCGAGAGGCCCTTGATCTGTCTCCTGGCAGGGTTGCAGATCATTCAGGGGAAGGTCTTTTGGTGGAGACAGGGAAAGGGCTTATCCTGATCAGGCAATTACAGGCCCCGGGTAAGAAGAGGCTTGCTGTAGCTGATTTTTTGAGGGGATTTTCCATAAATGATGGGACCATGCTTGGATTTTAGATTTTGGATTTTGGATTACGGATTGATGTTGTGGCTTCCGTGACTAAGTGTGAGCATAATCCAAAATCCGCAATCCGCAATCCAAAGTCCGTAGCCGGGTCAGCAGGAAGGTGAGATGAAGGAGTTGACAGAGAGAGAGAAGGCTCAGGAAAAAGATGTATTACCGATGACAGACGTCAGAGAATATGGCGATCCTGATCTTTCACCAAGACCGAAGAAAAGGGTCTTCATATTTCTCCTGTTGGTTACATGCCTCGTTATGTTGGGTTTTGCCTTCTTACTCTGGTGGGTTCCCTATGTAGGCCTCAGCAATATTCATCCGAGTCTGCCGCTGTTATTGGCAATTGCCTTCGGTTGCATTGTTATTTTCGGTTTGGGCGGCGCCCTGACCCTTGTATTAACCATTGCCCGGGGCAAAAATCTCTTTTTTAACAGGCGCATCCGCGGGGTCGTTATAAGGGTACTGTTTCCACTGTTAGTGGGAGTCGGCAGGTGTTTCGGTATAGGCAAAGATGAGATCCGACGATCCTTTGTCGCCATTAATAACAAGCTGGTCCTTGCAGAGGCCAAGAAGGTGAAGCCGGAACAGATCCTTATTCTTCTCCCCCACTGTCTCCAGTACCACGATTGTCCTGTCAGGATTACAGGGAATGTTGAAAATTGCAAGGCATGCGGCAAGTGCAAGATAAAGGATCTGGTAGAACTCTCTGAAAAGTACCATGTGCCTGCCGCTGTGGCTACCGGTGGGACATTGGCCCGGAGGATAGTGGTTGAAAAAAAACCGAAGGTCATTATAGGTGTTGCGTGCGAACGTGATCTGTCAAGTGGTATACAGGACAGTTATCCTATTCCTGTTTTTGGCGTATTCAACAGAAGGCCTTTTGGCCCCTGTTATGACACGGATGTGAGTGTGGAACTTGTTGAAAAGGGGATCAAAACATTCTTGGAGTAATATACGTTTGATGCCGAGGGACTTCGCATTAGCTGCACTCAACAGTACCGATTATTCCCCCGGCTTTCAGGAAAAATATCTCGAGACCTCTTTTGAGGAGAATCCCGGTCTCAGTGAAAGGGACAGGGCATTCATTGTTAATTTGGTCCAGGGGGTCCTGCGGTGGCAGATCAGGCTTGATTGGATTGTCAAACAGACGGTCCGTTTTCCATTCAAAAACATTGAACTTCCCGTTTTAAATATTCTTCGTCTCGCCCTTTACCAGATATTCTTTATGGATCGAGTCCCTGAGAGTGCTGCTGTCAATGAAGCGGTTAAGCAGGCGAGGGGTGCTTGCAATAAATATGTGGCAGGTTTTGTCAACGGGATACTGAGACATATCTGCAGGGAAAAAGATCATATATCTTTTCCTGATCCAGGCCGTGAGCGTGATCTGTATCTTTCTGTATCTTATTCCTACCCTATCTGGTTAGTTGAAAAATGGATTAGGGAATTGGGTCCTGATACTGCTGAGAGTCTCTTAGATGCCGGGAACCGCATCCCACATACAGTTATCAGGGTCAACACCTTAAAGACTGACCGCCAGGGATTGCTTGAGTGTCTAAATGAGGAGGGGGTGGCTGGGTCCCCATCCCTCTATTCTCCTGAAGGGGTGACTCTCCAAGGTCTCAATGGGCCTGTTAACAGGTTGGCGGCATTCAAAGAAGGACTGTTTCAGGTGCAGGGTGAGGCGGCGCAGATCGGCTCTCATCTCCTTTTTCCCCGGCCAGGGGAGTCGGTACTTGATCTCTGCGCAGGCCTTGGGGGGAAATCGACCCATCTTGCAGCTATCATGGAAGACAAGGGGTTTATTCTTGCCCTTGACAGAAGCCGTCGCAGATTGATAGGACTTCTACAAAGCTCAATTCGTCTTGGATCAGGTTCTGTTAATCCGGTGGTCGCGGATGCAAGCGGCCCCCTTTCAACGTTTCTGAGGTATCCTTTTGATAAGATACTGGTTGATGGTCCGTGTTCCGGTCTTGGTGT
>Ga0222695_1000607_pt1 | contig 18188 bp, 17 predicted proteins | sample AntAcemetage1398_FD_179834 | JGI IMG/M metagenome (GOLD analysis project Ga0222695, IMG submission 179834) | Saline water microbial communities from Ace Lake, Antarctica - #1398 | ecosystem: Environmental > Aquatic > Non-marine Saline and Alkaline > Saline | place: Antarctica: Ace Lake...
ACTTCACAAACCAATATTCATTACCGCTTCCCTGAAACCGTTAATATCAACACATCAGAAAGAGAGATGAAAATATTTGATACAATGGGACGACCTGTAACTACCATACAGTTGAATGATGTAAAAGGTGTTTATGTTCTTGATTTAAACCAATATTCAGCAGGCATATATTTTGTTGAGCTAAACAACAATAACAGAAGAATAATCACAAGGCGAATGATTATTTATCATTAAGCATACAGACAACTAAATCAGGCATGAAAGTGTCTTTTATATAATTAGTAATCTGTTAATTAGTAATTAGTAATCAAAACAATAGATTATCTTGAAAGAAAATGTAATTCAAAATAAGTCGTACCATTTTGCGCTTCGTATAATAAAAGCGTATCAATACTTAAAGTCAAAACAAGAGTATGATTTAGGGCGTCAGTTGTTAAGAAGCGGTACCTCAATAGGCGCCAATATTGAAGAAGGTATAGGCGGACAGAGTGAAAAGGATTTCTTTGCAAAGATTAATATTGCACATAAAGAATGCAGAGAAACACATTATTGGTTAAGGCTGTTAAAAGACTCAGAAATTATGGAAGAGAAAATATCATTGTCATTAATAAAAGACTGCGAAGAGATATTAAAACTATCTACAAGCATAATAACAACAATGAAAACTAAACTCCAACTCAACAAATAATTACTAATTAAATGAAAGCTATGAAAAAAACACTAATAATAACCACCTTAATTATAATAGCACTATCAACCTCGGCTCAGACGCCAGCCTGGCAATGGATTAAAAGCGGTGGCAGTGCCGGAAGTTCATCAGACGGTTTAAAAGAAAGCTGCATGGATATCTGCACCGATGCACATGGAAACATTTATGGTATAAGTAGTATATTTAATTTTTGGCAAGTAGTTGACACCGTGGTTAAGCAACATGGGTTTGGCTATGAGGACTTTTGTGTGTTCAGCTACAGATGTGATGGTAGTTTCAGATGGGTGAGATTTTTTGGTTGTATGTACAGGGATTATCCTGCCGGGATAAGGGTTGATGATGCGGGGAATGTTTATGTTGCCGGACATGTTGGAGTTGGTTCATTTAGTGATGCTCATTTTGGGGATTCTATTATTCCGCAAACAACATTAATGGGAAAATCAGCCTTTCTTGCAAAACTGGATAGTACCGGGCACACCGAATGGATAAATCAACCAGGTCCTAACTTTGGTAATCCGGGAGTATGGTTTTTGCGAACAGAAACAGATAATCAGGGAAACATTTGTGTTTTAAGCTGGTTTTCTGATACAATAACATGGAATTCAATATATGTCACCGGCAGAGGGCATTATATCACCAAATTTGATAAAACAAATGGGGATGTATTAAGTATTGATAAACTTGAATATAAATCAAAACATATTGGTAAAGAGAATCTTTTCTTTTCTGTTGATACAGATAATAGTATTTATATTATGAGTGTAGTGTATGATACTGTAATTGTGGGTAATGATACAATTATAACAAATGACACTAGTTCAACCACCATACTTGCAAAATTTAATCCATCCGGGATTGAAATCTGGAATACTGTGATAGGAGGAGAATTCGAAACTGATAATTTTAAAATAGTATTTGGTAAGCCACTTATTCATGATAGTTATGTTTATATTGGAGGTGAAACACAATCCTTCCCGGGTTCAAATTTCTTTGGTGTGCCAATTATTAATCCAATAGCTACTCAACCTTACAGATATACAAAAATTATTGCGCGTTTCAATAAATATACCGGTGATTTTGTTTCTGTTAATAATCTTAAACACAGGAAATATATTCCTCTAGAGCTTCCACTTACTTATAAATATCCAGGCATCCTTGCTGCTTCAGCGGGGGGTGAGTTGGTTATATTGAATCAGGATGACACCATAAAACCATTTCCTTCAACCTTTAGGAATTACCCTTTTATAGTAGAAATAGACACCGCCCTTACCCATTTTAACTGGGGCGTTGCCACAGTTGGTAACGGAGAGCCCAAAATAGAAGCTATAACAGTTGACGACCATGGTAACATATATCTGGGCGGGAGTATGAACGGCAGTATCTTTAACAGTTTTGGTGTTGAGACATACCCTGTAGGAGGAGGTTCAGAGGATTTTATGATAGCCAAAGTCGCTGTAACAAATGATAGCTGTGGTTGCGCTTATGCCATACCGCATGCTCAACTGATAAGTTTTGTAAACAATGTGCTTACGGTTAAAGGCAACGTTACAAACCAGGCCGACAGCCTTGTATGGTACTGGGGAGATGGTAGCAGCACTCTTTACACAGCACTAAACACTAACATTACTCACACCTATCAAAATCCGGGTACTTATACAATTTACCTGCGTGCCTGGAACATCTGCGGGCTAATGGAAGATTCATTACAAAACCTAACATCAGGTGTCAACACTATAACAAAAACAAACTTCGCAATGACATACTACCCCAACCCGTTTACTCAAACACTCACAATAGAATTCAGTAAAGTCATGAAAAACGGAGAGATTTATTTATTTGACCTGGTTGGGAAAGTGGTTTTACATAAAGAGCTTACCGGTCAACAAACCACCCTTAATACATCAACCATTGACAATGGTATTTATGTTATGAAGGTTGTATCAGGAGATGGGGATATGTTTGTTGGGAAGGTTGTTAAGAATAATTAGTAATCTGTTAATTGGTAATTAGTAATTGGAAAAAAACAGATTGTCGGAATATTAAATATTAGGCTCAGGGTTTCTATCCTTTCATACTGGCATTTGGTTGCATGGATACTACAAAAAACAATGGTTTCCCATATAAAATTACAGATCAACGCCATGGTGTTGATCTGTATGATTCTTGACCTACAATTTTATGAATATATGTTACAAATAAATCAAAAACAGTATTGGTATAATAATTCCGGCAACGGCGTATATCCCGCCACTACCCCAAGTACCTTTTTTACCTCTCACCATAAAAAACGAAGTGATGGCAAGAAATATCAGAGCACCGGAAAAAATATCTGAAAACCACATCCACCAATAACTTGGGTTATAATGTAAAAAATTGACCTGGTAAAAAACAGGGCGTTTTTTTAAAAATTCAGCATAACCTTCACCAGTTTCGGTGTTTACTACTACCGATGATCCTCCTGATAAAAATATCTTCATATTGTCTTGCTGTGGATAGTAGTGTTTTTTATAATTATCCCTGTCATCAATAACATCTAATAGCTTCAGAATATTATCTTCCACTAAAGGGGTTTTTTTTAGGTTTAATTCCGTCACAAATTCCTTTATCTGCACAGAATAGTTCGGATTCCAGTCTTTCAGGTGATTAAGGGCAATTCCGGATAATCCATAAATTATCGAAGCACCAATAAAAAAGAAACCAATATCACGGTGCAGGATTCTGCTCCATTTTCTTAGTAATCGCATATCTTTTATGATTAGAATTTACACTAGGATTATATTTATCTGAAATTCCAAATATCAAATAATAGATCCCAAACAAATATCAAATTCCAAAAACAAATAAAAAAGAGTTGGAATAAATTTTATTCTTTCACTTTATGTGAAACGTAAGTAATAGAATAGTATGAAATGTGGTCAATACCTGCTGATAGCATTGAATCCCTGTAAAATTGTATCTCCTGCTGAGCACTCTCAAAATCCGCCGGATCAGTTTCTCCTGCATTATGAGCAATGATATTTTCCTCCTCCAGTTTAAGACAATAAGCTTCGTCAACCCTGAACTCATCAATAATTCCGTTCACAGTTATTTCTGAGCCTTCAATTTCTTCATCAAATCTTTCCTCACCATCAACATGAACGTCACCATCATCTGATACAAGTAATAATCTCTTACCGCCATGTTTGCAGATATGGTCTACTATTCCCTCAATCTGAATCTCTTCTCCGACATATTTTCCGGCTTCGGTATTAAAATCACCAATGGTAATGACAGGTATTTCAGTTTTCACATTTACTTCATCTGATAAGTTGTCATTATTAGTTTCACTTTTTTCTGCATCTCCGGCACAAGATGCAAATAAACCAGCTATTAAAGCAATGGCAAATAATTTTCTAATCATTTTTCTAAATTTTAATTTGTTAGTTTTGAATTAATTCGGGCACAAAGATAAAAGAAATTTCATTTAACTATTATTTTTTCTTCGCTTTCTCTGCCCCGATAGGAATGTTTAATTTCAGAAAGATGGAGCTGTTATTTGTCCCGGACCTGTCTTTATATACATCGATAAAGCCATAATAATATTTTACTCCGATGGTTAATCCATTGCTTTCTTTTATTTTGAATCCTGTTCCCACAATAGCTCCTACATCAATTCGGTTGATCATATCTTTATTAAAAGTCTTAATACTAGCTTCCATTTCATCATCACTTGAATTAAATTCAACCCAGGCATTGTACATAAGCCCGAACTGAGGGCCTCCTTCCACATAGATCCTGTTCTTAAAACGGTATTTTATCAGAACAGGAACCAAAAAGTAATTTATTTGCTGGCTATAATCACCTTCATCATTATATGTATCATTCTTGAGAAATGCAAGATCGTCTGAGCTTAGTTTGTCAACACCCAGTCGCGCCTTAACTAATGTACCTGTATATAAATACAGCTGATTTTTTATACGAATATCAAAATAAAATCCCAGATTCCAGGTATTTAACATTTTATTAGTCTCAAGGCCTGATATAGTTGACCAGTTAAAGCCACCTTCGAGGCCAAATTCAAGGCCTTCGGAGTTCAATTTATCACCAAGCAATAAGGAAATCAATATTTGTGATTGAGCGCTGATGCCTATAAATAAGAAGGCAAAAATTAAAAGAATTTTTTTCATTTAAAAAAAAATTAAATTATTGTGGAAATTTTTACTTATAGTTCTTCTCATGGAATATACGATAATCACTCACACTTCTTTTGATTACCTCAAAAGCACTATCTTTATTGTAAATATTAGTTATTTCAACTCTACTCTCTTCCTGCCCGGGGATAGTTTTGTAAGTTAAAAAATAATGCTCCAGCCTTTTAATTATCGACTTAGGACAATCAAATATGTTCTCCCAGTGTCCATATACCTCATCTCCTTTCAATACAGCAATAATTTTATCATCTGCTTCTCCATTGTCTATCATTCTGAAACCACCAATTGGGCGGGCAGGAATAATAATATTTCCATGAGTAATGCTTCTTTCGGTTAAAACACATATATCCAAAGGATCTTTATCTCCAATAATGTTTTTGCGTCCACTTTTCTTCATGCAATAATCAGCCACATTTTCTCCGCAAAATGTCTGAGGTATAAAACCATAAAGTGCAGGAACAATATTTGAGAATTTCTGTGGCCTGTCAACTTTAATATAGCCTGATTCCTTATCAATCTCATATTTTACAGTATCGTGCGGTGTCATCTCGATAAATGACATAACGATCTCAGGTGCATCCTCCCCAATATCAATTCCATGCCAGGGATGAGGTTTGTGGAGGTAGCTTAAATTACAATAATGAGGATCTGATTTTAATTTCATAAATAAGATGTTATGGAATATTACTTACAATATTAGTAAATATTTAGCATAAGGCAAAGAAGTATCGAAATCTTTACATAACAAAAAAGACATGAGACAATAGATATGAGATTATCTTTCAAAAATTACCAGCGAAAACCACCGATTCGGTTTATCAGTGAAGATATTACGGATCGTCAGTCCACTTAAAGCGGCGAATTTGTAAATATCAGCTTCCGTAAATTTATGCGAGTTTTCGGTATGTATGCTCTCTCCTTCTTTTAATATTATTGCCTTTTCGGAATATGGTGAATAATATTTTAAATCTGATAATGCTATCAGGTGCATCTCTATGCGATTTTCACTTTCCTTAAAGAAAGCTTTATGCTCAAAATTGTCAGGATCAATTTCTGTTTTAATAATTGCATTTATTGCATTAAGGATATTTTTGTTAAAGGCTGCAGTGATCTGTTGACTGTCGTTATAGGCTCTCTCTAATATTGTCTTGTCCTTTACCATATCCATTCCAAGAATAAAGCTGTCGCCTGAATTCAACTTTGATCCTACATCCTTAATAAAGGTTATTGCTTCATGATGTAACAAATTGCCAATTGTGCTTCCAAAAAGACATACGATTTTCTGCGCCTGTTTTGAAATGAACTCCAGTCCATGTAAAAAATCAGCGGCAACTCCACTTATCCTAAGCTCGGGGTATTTTTTGTCAAGACATTCGGTTGAATCCTTTATTGCAGTATGACTAAAATCAACAGGAACGTAGGTAAGTGTTTTTAAATCTTCCCTGGATATTGCGTCTAATAAAAGAAATATTTTCGAACAATCACCGCTTCCCAACTCAACGATAGTGGTTCCGGCTATATCTTTTACCAACTCCCCGGCATTTGATTTTATAATTGATTTTTCCGTTAGTGTTGGATAATACTCTTCAAGCTCAGTTATCTTTTCAAAAAGTAATGAGCCTTCTTTATCGTAAAAATATTTACTGGATATATATTTTTGATCAGCAGTAAGCCCTGATAAGATCTCCTCCCTGATATTATTGGTTGTAATATCCGGCAAGCAGTTTTCAATAGAAAAATTTTTCTTCTTCATAAAATTAACATTCTCTTTTTAACATGTTAAATTTTGACAATCTCTGAGAACCTTTGCTATTCTTTGTGAAACTCTTTAACATTGCTATAACACAAAGTTACTCAAAGGACACTCAAAGAACCACAAAGAAAAATATGAATATCAATTATAATATGGATAATTAAATATTATTTAGACATCCCTTTTTCTATAGGATTCTCAGGATCAGAGCTCCACTCAAACCAACCACCATCATAGATAGCAACATTTTTCCATCCCATAAGATATGCATTCATAAATGCTTCGCTGCCCCGCCAGCCTGTTCCGCAATAAAATGCAAGTTTTTTATCAGGAGTTATGCCTGCTCCCTTCCATATTTCTTCAATCTCCTGAAATTCACGCATAGTATGATCGAGGTTGCGATAATTTTCCATATGGTAAGCATCTGTTCCGCAGTTGCCAAATACTGCTCCCTTAATCCGGCCTTTCTTCTCAATGTAGTTATATCCACTCACCTCCCCTATCCATTCATTCCAGCTACGTACACTCACAATATCACCATTCTCAGAAGCGATCAGCTCTTTAGCTCCGGGAGTATCAATAAACAAATGTGTGTTTCGCGGAATATCTGAACCGAATTCTTTTGCAGGTATAGGTTTTGTTGTTTCAGCAGTAATATCAAAACCTTCATCTAGCCAGGATTGCAAACCACCATTTAAGATCTTCACATCTTTTACCCCGGCATACATCATAATTGCTGCACAGCGTATTGCTCCTAGATGCCCTGCACTACTTCCGGGAAATGAATCACTATTATCAGGAAAGGAGAATCTGCCATAAAGAACTACTGTAGAGTCTTTGGTGATTCCCTTGCTTAGCAAAGCTGCTTCCAATTCCTTCGGGGAGCGGCGATTCCATGTTTCGGGTGACTCCAGCTCAAGAGTATCTAAAGCAACAGCTCCAGGGATATGTCCCTCCTCGTAATCGGAAAAATTACGATAATGAGCATGACAAAGCAGATAGTTTTTGCCCTTGTAAAAAGGCGGGATTTGGCCTTGCATCAGCATATTTAACCATTCAGGATAAACCAATTGGGAAAATCGCTCCAGGTGCTTCATCTGATGATTTTCAGATACACACCATTCGTTTACAAAATCATTATAAACAGCAATATCCAAATAACCTGTATTTAAAAATAATTCAGCCACTGTCATTGCATCAGCAGCATTGTATCCATAAATAATGATCTTTTGATCAGGAAAAATCTTTTTTGATAGCACTATCTCTATCCAATCCATATATGAAGCCCATTTTAAAGGCAGACTTCTTGCTCCGGGGATATGTCCACCCCGCTTTTCATTTTTCATTTTCCAGCCATTGTATGCATCCACAGGGCGTACATCGATAATACAGGCATCTGCCCTGCCAACATACTTTCGCATATTGGCAGTTGATATAGATTTTATCTTATTGTTCAAGAAAATAATTTATTAGGTTAATAATTGGATAATAATGCGGCAAAGATAAGTTTAAGATTAAAGGTACTCAAATATTTTTTTAGATTATTCATCCATTATGTTTCCATCCCCTCATACCTCGGGGATTTAAACCCAATAAGGGATGCAAAGTCTGACGAAGGAGGAGTTGGCGTCCCTGAACACTAGTGAATATATATACTAATAAACATATTTACATTTTTTCCTGTTAATTAAAATTATTTATTACTTTTGACCCTTAATAATACCCATAGGTATCATTTATGAACTTCAGTAAGACAACAGAATACGCATTTAGAATACTTAGCTATATGGCTATGGATGAAAAGAAATTATATATATCCAGGGATATACATAATGACTTACAAATTCCATTCAGGTATTTACGCAAGCAATTGACAAGCTTATCGAAAAGTGAATTAATTCACAGTGTGCAAGGGAAAAATGGTGGCTATATGATCTCTAAACCACTGGAGGATATTTCGCTCTTTGATATAATGATTGCTATTGGCGACAACAATTTAGAAAGCAGCTGTTTTTTTGGTTTTCAGGCTTGCGCTCTTAAAGAAAAATGCACTATGCATACTAAGTGGGCTTTAATAATAAAAAACATCAAGGATGTTTTATCTACAACAAGTCTGGCTGAATTAAAAGAAAGCGGACCTCATAGTTTTATATCAAATAATAATTTATTATTCACTAAAAATTAACAATTATGGTTGATTCACAAATGGTTCTTAACGGACAAACTTTTGCATACACCTGTTATGCAATTGCTGTTATCCTTCTGATGGCTTGGTTTAGCTATAAAATCACCAGATCCGGAAAGGGTAAGACAGTAAGCTCTGTATTTTTTTACACATTTGTAAGTTTACTTGTGGTGTTAGGCGTTTCTTTACACTTAGTAACTTATAATACTATTCCATGGGCACCTATGGATATTAACAGAGCAGATATTAAAGCAGATAAAGTATTTGAAATTTCAGTAAAAAATCATGAATTTCATTTACCTTCTGAAAAGCTGATAATTGATGTTAACGACAAGGTTCTCTTTGATGTTACTTCTTTGGATCTCACCTACGGCTTCGGTTTGTTCAGAACTGACAATTCTATGCTTTTCCAAATGCAGGTCGTACCGGGACACAGAAATGATATTTTGTGGCAATTTCTTAAACCGGGTGTATACACTATTCGCTCAACAGAGTATTCAGGTCCTAAAGGGGCTCAGATGATCTTGAAAGATGTTGTTGAAGTAGTGGGCCAATAAGGCATAAAATGTTCAAATTAATTATTAAAAACTAAAATATTAAAGATATGAGTTTCAAAGATACATTCTTAAATGGCGAACAATCTTTGTTCAAAGCTTCCAGTTTAACCCCAATGCAAAAGCTTGTCTTACGATTTGTTGTAATCGGTGTAGTTTTTTACGGCTTTGCAGTAATAGAAGGAATGATTATGAGGATCTATCAAATAGAGCCCTTTTCTGCAATTCCTGATTATCAATATTTTGCTATTCTCACTGCCCATCCTTTGGTTGGGATATTCGGCTCAACATATTCTATTGTATTCGGTGCATTTCTTTTTCTTGTTCCTTTCCTTATGAAAAAACCCTTATGGAGCATTAAACTGGGAAACTGGACATTTTTATTAATTACAATCGGAACCCTTACCTTCTGGTTGGCAGGATTTATTACACATTATGCTCCATTATATACACTCTACTGGCCACTTCCGGCAGATTTCAGTCAGTTCAGTCCGATTGGGGGGATCTTCTTTGTTCTGGGCATTGCATTGGTAATGGTCGGTGCATTATTTTTTGTTATTAATATTTTTAAAACAATTGCTTATACTCCCGAAGGATTTGAAAAACAACCTTCCGGAGCATTACTTGCTTCAGCTATCGGATATGGCGGGTTACGTAATTTATTCTTAAAAAAGAAAAAGCAAAAGGAGCACCTGGTATCCCTACCTGTTGCTGCAATTGCCAGAGGAACTGTTGATGTAGCCTTAAATGCAGGTATTATCATATTTACCGGTGTTTTGATTTTAGTATACATGGTAGCGCATTTGATGGGTTTTGATCTTAAAGAATCTGCAATTGATGCCTTACTATACAAAAACTGGTTCTGGTGGGGACTGGATTTGATCGCTGATGGATTAGTATTGATTTTTGTAGCAGGAACATGGTATTTGTTAGCCATGATGATCACCGGAAAAAAACTGTTTATGCAAAATATTGCAAGAGCCGCTCTTTTAGTTGAATTGATAGTATCCTGGACTGTCTGGTCACATCATCTTTTGTCTGATCAGGCTCAACCCGGATTTTTGAAGATTCTTTCAGGAGAAATGGTTACTGCATTTGAATTGATCACTCAGGGTCTTGCATTTTTCATCACCCTGGCTACTCTATGGGCCGCCCGTCCTTTAAAAATGACAAATGAGCTCAAGTTTTTACTGGGAGGCCTTCTTGGCTTTGGGTTGGCTGTTCCGGCAGGTATTATCCAGGCCGATATTGGCTTGAACCGTATCCTGCACAACACTCAATGGATAATCGGGCCTCATGTACACGTTGCTATACTTGTCGGATTAACTATGACACTTTATGCAGCTATTTATATACTGTTTCCTATTGTAACAAACGGAGCAAAATTATACAGTCAAAAACTTGCTAATTTCCATTTTTGGGCTCATCTGATCGGAGGTATCGGTATGGGTGCATTCATGGGTATGGCCGGACTGGAAGGAATGCTTAGAAGAACAATTTATTATAACGGAGAATATAACCTCTACATGATACTTGCAGGAGTTTGTGGAGCATTATTGTTACTCGCATTTCTGGCTTTCTTTTATAATATTGTTATGAGTTTAGGGCTTAAAGGTGTAATTGGCATCTTTGCTCCCAAAAAACATGATACTAAAGATTTGCTGCCTGCAGAAGCAAAATAAAATTACTTTTTTGATTTGGTTATTAAAAAGCCCGGGATTTATTCCGGGCTTTTTTTTACCAACATTTGAAGCCTCCGGCATCAGGACTAATTTGATTGTTGATTAGCAAGTGGCGATCAGCGATTTTTGAATTGAGTTAATTTTGAATTACTTCTTATTTATTTATTTTGTGGTTTATAACCAATCTGCTTTCTGTTTTTTTGCAGAAGTTCCTGCTTTTGGATTTCGTCAAATTTCTTAAGATATTCGAAAATTATTAAAATCTTTTCATCATGCTCAATGTCATTTTTCTCCAATTCATTTAATTTAGCTAATATTAACCCATGCGTATCAATCATTTTGCGCATTTTCATAAATATCCGCATAATTTGGATATTTACTTTTATCTCCGTTTGGCTATTAAGAACACTTGATAACATTGCAACTCCTAGTTCAGTAAATACCATTGGCAAATATTTTGCATGAGATCCAGGTTGTAAGGTGCCAATTTGGCACCTTAGAGATCAACTATCAACACTTGCTAATCAAGCGAAGCGCTAAGGATGTTTTGATTTAGGAACAAGAATTAACGGTTTAAGATTTCAGGTTTATCTATTGATGAGTTCAATATTCCCAATTTGTACGCGTCTGTGACACATGTTCAAAAACATCACGTTTGAAACGCGATGTTTTTTGTTTTTCAACCATATGGCTTTTCATTTCCTTTCATTAATAAAACATGTGAGTGCATAAGAGCAAATATGAAATAACCAACGCCAAAATAAAAAAAGAAAACTAACAGCATTCTTAAATACTCAAATATTACATTTTTCAACCAAATAATTTCAATGGATTCAACAAAGTTAATCTGTGAATATTTGATAATTAATGCCATTATCATTAATATTGCTGTATGAAGAAATCGCTCACCAATTTCTTCCTGTTTTGTGCAATGCATGACCCACTTTTCAGATTTTCATTTTCAGGAGTTGAGACTGGATAGTAGTTGGCTTTAAGAGTTTGATCTTTACCAGTTTTGATTTTGGCAAAATATACTTTAGTTGTCTAATCTCTTTTATTTCGTTAATTGCTTTTTCCGGCGATAACTTGATATTGTTTTTCTGTAGCGCCCTTTCAAGCTCTTTGTAAACAGCATATGCAGAAAAGCAAATACAAATATGCGCTTCTATCCTTCTCTGTAATCTGTGGTAGATTGGCCTAATTCTTAAATCGGTTTTTGAAATTCGAAAAGCTTTCTCAATATTCCATAATTGCCCATAATGGTCAATAGTTTTGTTTTTATTCAACTTAGTGTTTGTGACGTAACCTTTCAATCCATCCCAAACATCATCTGCCTCAAATTTCTCATAGTCAATTGTGATGTCCACTTTTCCCAATAATTTCAAGTATTTATTGTAGCCCCTATTGTTTATATGTTTCTTGGACAGCTTGCCACTACTCACTTTCTTCTCTAATCTTTTCAGCCCCTTGTCCCTATTCTTTTTGTCTTTATATGCTCTTTTTGATGAATAGCTAATAATCAACCTGCCATTGGGGCATGTAAGTTCACGTGGTTCCCCTTCCTTAACCTCAAGATTTAATATTCGGTCCTTGATTGCACCTGTTTCATTTTTAAGCCTCCCACCAAGTATGTATTCATAACTTCCAGCTCTCAGGGCATCGATGTTCGTTTGGGATAAAAGTGCAGCATCAGCAATTATTATGGGCTTGTCCAAGTCAAATTTTTTTTGGAAGGATTCCAGTATTGGTATCAATGTTTTTGTTTCCGATGTGTTACCTTCAAATATTTGGTAACCGATCGGGTATCCATGACTACTGACCAATAAGCCAATCATTATCTGTGGTTGTTGGTGTTTACCATCTTTTGAAAAACCGGTAATGCGATAGTCATCTTCTTCTGAGGCTTCAAAATATAAGGTGGTCATATCGTAGAAAACAACACCAACCTTTCCTTGAAGGATTTTCCTGGTATGTTCAAATGTAATTTCTTCAATAGCCTGTTTTAAACCAGACACTAACTCATCCATAAAACGGTAAATAGTATAAACACTCACTTCAAGGTTTAGATGCTGCTTGAAATACTCGATTGTTTTCAGCTTGCTTCCGGGATAAACCAACCGACACAGTACCAGACTCTTAAAATATTTGCATGACCCACCATCAGGAAACCCAATATTTTCATACACTTTCCCTAAAATTAACTCTGAACCAACTATCTGCAAATGATCATTTGAGATACTCCCAACAAAGTTGTCGACAACTAAATCATCATGCTCAACAAAAAGGCTTCCCATCCCTCTTATTCGCTCCAACTCTGTCTTTGCAAGCAGTAATAGCATTTCTTCTTCACGTTTGGTTTTTGCAACTCCAACCGTTTTCAAAACTTTATTGGTTCGATTAACCTTACGTACAATCTGAATGCTATATGAACCACTACGATTTTTATTTTTACGGATAAACATATCGTAAATATACACCGCATGACCCAAATGGCAATTTTAGTGACTTTAATATGCTGATAATCAGTTATACATTTTGTGGGTGATCACGTCGCGCACAAAACAGGATTAATATTGCTGTATGAAGAAATCGCTCACCAATTTCTTTATATTTTTCTGCTTTATCATTATCATCTTTAATTATGCTTGATAATCTGAACGTCAATCCTGATAAAGTTGCTGTAATTCCAATTGCTCCAATTATTAACTCATAAAGGCTTTCTGAATTTGAGTTATTAAACTCTACTAGAGTAAAATGAAAGAGGATAAAAAAACAAACCATTGGAGGGCCAAATAGAAAAAGTATTCTAATAATTTTTATAGAGATTTTATGAAAAGTCTGGTTCATTAATAGTTCGTTTTAATTTAACATAAGTATTAATAGTATTTAGTAAAGAATAAAATATCCATTCAAGCTGTTCTTCATGTTTAAGTTGAATAGTTCTATCCTTATTATGTCGAATATCAAATCTGTTAACAATATTAAAGAAATCACTTATATCAGCTCTTGCAAAAAACTCTTCAAGATCCGTTCTGTAAGCTTCTAAAACAAAACTTAATGTTTCACAAGCATTCCGTTTCTCTTCCATACCTGAATTTTCGTCGAAAAACATTTTTTTTGCTTTATTAATTTTGATATCAACATTTGGATTACCTGTTATTATCTCTTGATCCACTAAACCTATCATTGGTATATTTGGCAAGTCTTTTAACACCTCTTCAATACCTAAGTCTGTTAGAAGAACATGATTATAGATCGTTCTGCCACGAGATAAATCATTACAATTTCTCCAGTTTATGTATGAATGACCTTCACAATATTCCATAATTCTAGTGAATTCATCTTCGGATTCTGCAAACGCTAAAGTATAGTCCATAGCAGAATGAAAATTCTTTGGTTTATAATCCTTACCTCCAGAATTATAAATGTAATTTAGTAAAACCTGTACTTTTTCTTGAAATGTTTTAGGGTAATCAACTTCACTGCTAAAATTCTTAAGAAATTCCGAATCAATTAATGGTGGTTTAATCTTGTTCTCATACGCATTTCTACATAATCCTGCCAATATCCATTTATTTTCAATGGGATGATTTTCTATCTGGATTAATACGTATTTGCAAACAATAACTTCACCAACTGGTTCAAATTGATACCTAATAGCATTTTCATTAGTTGGAATAAATTTAACCTTATCCCCAAAAGCAAAGTCAGTTAAGATGCATTTAGTTAAATTAGTCATATATTGTTTTAATTATTTAACACTGTTTTCAACTATCTCAATCTCCTCCTCACTCAATCCATAAAGTTCATAAACCATCTCATCAATTCTATTCTCTGTATAATCAATTGTGCGTTGGAGTTGCTGTTCCTGACTTTCAAGCTTGGTAGTCTGAAGTTGCTTATTAAGTTTAAAAAGATTTTCGACACATTTGTCTATTTCAGGATTTCTTGATTTGGTGATTGGTATTGTCTCCATATATTGCCTGATGAATCTCATATACCCGCCTCTAATTGTACTTGTTATTCTGGAGTAATAAAAATGTACAAGTTTTGAATTCAAAATTGCAAGTAAAAAATTATCCTTTATTGGAATAAAATAAGCTGTATTTGCACAATAAAATCCTTGCTCGTCAAACATTGCTTGTGGCCGATTAGCAATGTCTGGTATCATGATTTTTGGTTTTTCAAATTCAGAACAATATTCACAAGCCCTTAGCTCCCACCAATAATCCCCTTTATCCCAACGTTTTTGGGCTTTTTCTGCATATGGTTCCAGGTGTGCGGCAATAGCAGAATATGTTTTCCTAAACCAATTCCATGATTGATTTCCAGAATAATGCTCTTTAGTGAAACCCTTTGGAAACAAAATCAAAAATTTATCCGATTGAGGCAACCGGTAATGCTTAATATCTCGTCCAGCTAGAAAAGGCTTGAGGAATTCTGAGCTATTTGAGTCTTCATTTATTAATTGATCTCTAGTAGCTTTGTCGATCACAAATGCTTCATTTAAACCTGTTAAAATCCCTCTGAAAATTACTCCTTGCACAAATTCTCCCAGTGTTATCGTATTTACCTTTAATTTTTTCAAAAGATTCATCTCTGTATCACCAACCAGTTGCCAACCACTGTTATTTAGGTTTTCCCTAGAAACATCCTTTTTATTTTTGCTTATATATTTAGATAAAGTTTCAAAATCTAAAGTCGCAACTTCTGTCACAGTAATGGAATCTTTATTAGATGATATATTACTTGCAAATACAATGCATGGGTAAGTTGATACTCCCTGAAAAACGGGAAGATCTCCAAAATCAATAATGCGTCTAATATTTTTAGTTTTAAACCATTTTCTCAATGGTTCACCATATTTTGCCCTCATCCATTTATTAGCTACAATAATACCGAAAAGCCCACCTTTATTGAGTAATTCAATCCCTTTTTCAAAGAAATAAGTGTACAGGTCAGCAATACCATGATACACTTTATAATGATTCTTGAAATAGTCTTTTTGATCCCCAAGCAGTTCCTGGCGTACATAAGGTGGATTCCCAATCACTGCATCAAATCTTCCATTCTTAAACACTTCCGGAAACCCCTCTTCCCAACCAAATGCGTTAATCCTTTTTATTTGTTCTGGGAATAAGTCAAGCTGATCGTCATAAAAATCCGGCCCGATAAGAGAGTTTCCGCATTTAATATTATTGCTCAGGTTAGGTAATACTCTTTCATGGAATAAGGACAATTGTTGGTTGATAGATGCCTGAGTTTCGCCTTCAAGTGCTTTTAGCAATAGATTAAGCTTTGTAACTTCCACAGCTTGTGCGTCAATATCAACACCAAAAAGGTTATTGAGAAGAATTCGCTTTTTCTCTGTTGTAGTAAGTTTTCCTTCCGGTGTTAATGGATTGTCTTTCTTCTTCTGAGATGGATTCTCTGTATAATATCTTAAATGCCAGTCAAGCAAATATTGGTATGTACCAATAAGGAAAGAACCAGAACCACATGCAGGATCACAAATCTTTAATTTTGTTATCTGATTTGGAGTTTTCCCTTCAACAAGTTTACCAACTGTGTTTTTCACAATATAGTCAACAATATATTTTGGCGTGTAATAAACTCCTCCTGCTTTGCGTACTTCAGGTTTTTCTTCAACTTTTGCATGATGAGCCTGGGTGAGGCGAATAGTTTTTCCCAAAAATCTTTCATAAACACTCCCAAGAATATCAGCAGGCATTACTGAAAACTCATATTCGCACTCCGGATAATAAAGCTCTTTGATGATAGTCTTCATCACCTTATTATCAACAATAAGTGTGGGTGTGATCTTATCCTCTTTGAAGTCAAACAAACCGGAATTGTACTTCTCGTCTGCCATACGGTAGATGGCAAAGAGGTTTTGGTATACTTCACCTTTTTCAGCAGCTTTTTTCAGATTTCCATACTGCTCAACACCCCTGTCTTCGCACATACGCAGGAAGATGATACGGTCGATGATCTTCTGGACAGAATAATTTATTTCATCCTCATTCAGCATTCTGTTTCGCAAAGCGATAGTTGTAGCCAGATAGGTTCGCCATTCTTCAATGGATTTCAGGAATTCATCATCAACTGTTGCAGTCCCTTTGCGAACAGTATCACTTTTAACATATTTATCGAAACGCCCTTTAGGTAAGTTCTTCTTTGCAAAAATATCCCACAGAAAATCAAACTCATCAAGGTATTGATCGTATGTGATATACTTTATCCTGGAAACCGATGCAGAATCAGTTGGCTTCGGTTTTTTAGTACAATCGTAAATTGAAAACTCCTCAAAGTCTGTAACAATTGAAATAGGAACTTTTGCACTCCAACCGTAGCGCCTAACCTGGTATGCAGGCCCTATATCACTTTTAATGTTTATCCCCGGTTTCTTGGCATCAACAAAAAACTTCCTTTGTCCAAAAAGAGTGAATCCATAATCAGGAGCCTTGGTACTACTTCCAACCTTGATCTTATCCTCATGGATCACCTCCCGGTAGGCTTCTGCAAAACCCTGTTCATTATCAATATCCCAGCCCAGAGCCTTGAAAAACGGATTAATATAATCAATCCTTGTCTGATGCTCATTATAGTTATTTCGCTTGTACTCCTCAACATGCTCGCTGAATCGTTCGACGAGTTGTTGTATTTTGGTGTAGGCTTGGTCTTTGGTTATGGTCACAAGGATATATAATTTAAGTTTTTATTTCTTTAAATTGGTATGTGCGATAATATTCAATCTTCTTTTGATCCACAAATTACACCAGCCTTAACTGATTTTTCAGTTATAGCTAATATGGTATTAGTGCTAATCTTATCTCCTAAATAAATCCTTTTTAGTTTTAAAAATGTTTCCTCAATGTTATAGGGTAATTGGCGATATGATAGATACGAATCCCCGTCATATCCCCCATAAGTTTCCTCCTCCCTAGTATAATCTTTATTAATATTATAGTGTTCAGGTGCACCAGTTCCTTTGTAAAATAGTCTAACCTCTTTTTCGAGTTCATAATATTCCTTTTCATTTTTTTCTCGTTTGAAAGCACAAAGAAAGGGAAACAAAAACTTAATTAAGCCATCTTCATTAACATCAGAAATAT